>Ga0316194_10000024_pt1 | contig 60727 bp, 58 predicted proteins | sample CroRivsedime1_MG_FD_204936 | JGI IMG/M metagenome (GOLD analysis project Ga0316194, IMG submission 204936) | Coastal sediment microbial communities from Maine, United States - Cross River sediment 1 | ecosystem: Environmental > Aquatic > Marine > Coastal > Sediment | place: USA: Maine...
TGTGTTACTCACCCGTCCGCCACTCGACGCCTGGGAGCAAGCTCCCATCGTTTCCGTTCGACTTGCATGTGTTAGGCATGCCGCCAGCGTTCAATCTGAGCCAGGATCAAACTCTTCACTTTAAGTTTGAAGCTTGGTTGGTTGCTTTTAGGAGCAACCCGATCCTTGCTCGATGATTACTGTCATGAATTGACATTTGTTTCCAAATATCTGACGCTCTCATCGAATTTTGTTGCATACACAACATCGACGTAAGCGCCCACACAAATTACCTGATTGAATTTTTAAAGAACTCTTGTCGAGAACAGTGCTCGTCAAGGAGCGCAAATAGTACGCTCCTTTCAGATTCTGTCAACACCCAAAAGCATAAATAATCACAAATAATTCAATTTTTATTACATCCATGGGAAAAGCATACGGCAGTCCATCATTTCCTCTGCTGAAAGGTGTCAGGCAACCGTCACCCGGGCAAAGCGGCGTTTGCCAACCTGGAATACGTGGGTGCTGCCCGACTGAATGGCCAGGCCCTTGTTGCTGATGCGCTCTCCGTCAATGCGAACGGCGCCCTGCTTGATCATGCGGAAGGCATCCGAGGTGCTGCCGACCAGCGCGGCTTCCTTGAGCAGGCTGGCGATACCGAGTTCACCATCAGTACCGGTTACGGTCAGTTCCGGCATCTCCTCCGGCAAGGCGCCTTTCTGGAAACGGGCAATAAAATTGGCCTGCGCCGTCGCGGCTGCCGCCTTGTCATGAAAACGGGCCACGATCTCCTGGCCCAGCTGGAACTTGACATCACGGGGATTTGCGCCCTCGCTGACATCCTGCCTGAGCTGCTCAATCTCGCCCAGCGGCCGAAAACTCAGCAGTTCAAAGTAACGCCACATCAGCTTATCCGAAATCGACATCAGCTTGCCGAACATTTCATCGGGCGGCTCGCTGATACCGATGTAGTTATTCAGTGACTTGGACATTTTCTGCACACCGTCCAGACCTTCCAGGATCGGCATAGTCAGGATTACCTGGCGTTTCTGCCCGTAGTGTTTTTGCAGTTCACGTCCAACCAGCAGGTTGAATTTCTGGTCTGTTCCACCCAGCTCGACATCCGCCTTCATGGCAACGGAGTCATAGCCCTGGATCAGGGGATAAAGGAACTCGTGAATGGCAATCGGTTGATTACTGGAATAGCGCTTGTTGAAATCATCCCGTTCCAGCATGCGTGCGACGGTGTGCCTGGCGGCAACCTGTATCAGGTCAGCGGCACTCATGGCACCCATCCACTGTGAATTGAACATCACCGTGGTCTTTTCGGGATCCAGTATCTTGTAGATCTGGTGCTCATAGGTCGCCGCATTTGCCAGCACATCATCACGTGTCAGGGACTTGCGTGTAACGTTTTTTCCCGTGGGGTCACCGATCATGCCTGTAAAATCGCCGATCAGGAACAGAACCTCGTGACCGAGGTCCTGGAACTGGCGCAGTTTGTTGATCAGGACGGTATGCCCCAGATGCAGATCCGGTGCAGTCGGGTCAAAACCGGCCTTTATTCGCAGGGGTTTACCGGTTTTCAACCGTTCGACCAGCTCGGCCTCCACCAGGATTTCGTCGGCGCCGCGCTTGATCTGCGCCAGATCATCAAACATCCTCATTTGTACCATGCTCCCTCATAATTCATTATTCGGACAGATTAACATACCGGCCACGGCCTACGATGACTCGATAATCCGCACGGCAGGCGCTCAAGAACCACCCGCGAAATGACGTTATACAGGGAAGAAACAGTTGACCAAACGCACTTCAGTCGTTAACTTATAGCAAAATTAAACAAGAGCTTACTGTGAATCATTCATCCATTATCAATCGCGACATCAAACCGCACCCACTGGCAACAGGTTCACGCTCACAATTCTTGCGCCCCGGTTATCTGGTGCTGGCCGGTTTAAGTACCCTCATTGCTGTCGCACTGCTCGGTGGTAATTCCGAACCGGTGGGTGCCATCCAGACGGACAGCCTGCCGCTGGAGGAGAAAATATCATTCATTGAAGCCCTTCCCTTGCCACAGGCCGGCATCACTGAAGAAGTCGCAATCCCCGAAATCGCGCCCGAAATACCAACACTCAGCACAGCAGCAGCCAAACTGGAAACACCGGCCCAGACAACACCGGAAGCCAGCGGCAACTGGCACACCGTCACCGTTAAATCCGGCGACAGCCTCGCAGGCATCTTCACGAAGCTGAACATTTCACCACAACAACTGCATGCCTTGCTGCAACAGGGTGGCGCTACCCACAATCTGAAAAAGATTCATCCGGGACAGACCCTGCGTCTGCTAACCGATGATGAACACGGTCTCATTAAACTGTCCTACCCAATTGACAAACTGAGCTCACTGGAGGTCAGCCGCAGTGGTGATGACTTTGAGATCAGTACCACTCACCTCACACCCGAACGTCGTAAAGTCAGCGCCAGCGCCACCATCAACAGCTCGTTGTTTTTAGCCGGGCATAATGCCGGCTTGTCCGACAGCATCACTATGGAGCTGGCTGGTGTTTTCGGATGGGACATTGATTTTGCACTCGATATACGCAAGGGCGATCAATTTACCGTGCTGTACGAAGAAATCTATCTTGATGGTGAGCTGATCGATAACGGTGACATACTCGCGGCAGAGTTTGTAAACCAGGGCAAGCGTTACCAGGCCGTTCGTTATACCGATGCCGGAGGCCGGACCGATTACTACTCACTGGATGGCAATAGCATGCGCAAGACCTTCCTGCGCACACCGGTCGAGTTCAGCCGCATCAGCTCCCGCTTCAGCAACGGACGCAAGCACCCCATCCTGAATAAAATTCGTGCTCACAAGGGTGTGGACTACGCAGCTGCCAGGGGAACAGCGATCAAGTCGACTGCCAATGGCAAGATCGTGCACAAGGGCAAGAAGGGCGGCTATGGCAACACCCTCATTATCCAGCACGGTAGCCGCTACAGTACGCTGTACGCACACATGTCGAAATACCGCGGCGGGCTCAAGAAAGGCAGCCGCGTGCGACAGGGGCAGACCATCGGTTATGTTGGCAGCTCCGGACTCGCCACCGGGCCACACCTGCATTATGAGCTGAGAGTTGACGGCACGCACCGTGATCCGCTGCGGGTGAAACTGCCGGGAGCCGACCCGCTGAACAAGAAGTACATGGCTGACTTCAATTCCAAGGCTGCAGCACTTATTGCGCAGATTGACCTGGTGCGCGACGTACAGGTTGCCAGCAGCAATTAACTACGTGACAGCATCAAGCCAACCAGTCACTGCCGACTGATCTTAACAAGCGTTCATGGCAGACCTGTTCACTGGACTGATGTCTGGCACCCGCATGGACGGCATTGATGCCGCGCTGGTCGACCTCTCCAGCACTCGCCCGACACGGTTATCGCCATCGGCAGCCATGGACAAACCATTCGACACGAACCCGATGCAGCAACACCCTACTCACTGAAAATCGGCAACGCAGACACCATTGCATCGCGAACCGGTATTGATGTCATTGCCGACTTTCGCCGCGCAGATATCGAAGCGGGTGGCCAGGGCGCACCGCTGGCAGCTGCCGGCGATATCGAGCACATCAATCTGGCCGCATTCGATAAAAAGCATTGATACAAGCTCCTTCATCGCGATGGGCTTTAGTGGAGGAAACACTTATCAGGGCCAGTCTTTCAACAAGCACACATGAGAGGAATATTTCGATTTGCGTACATACTTTTCATCCGCAGTCACGAAGACAGCGGATTGCGTAACCGCAAGCGCATGGTAAGCTGCATCGTAAAAGGAAACCTTGCTTCGACTAACAAGGTCTACTGCAATCTCCAGCCATTTATCATCAGCTTTCATTTCAGTCAGACCTACAGACTCACACAGCGTTATTAGCTGCAACGCATTATCCGGAACCAGGCGAGTTAAGGTGTTGCCTACCTCATAACGCCAGAGTGGCGGAACAATCAGGGAAATTTTTTCGCTAAGCGCAGCATCACGAATTGACAAAGCCTGATCCTGAAACGGGGAGATATTTCCTGGCAACACCCATTTCAGAATAACCGACGCATCCGGTATAACAATCATGCATCATCCCTTGCCCGATCATTGCGTAGCATTTCCACAACATCGATATCATCGTCCAGCGGCGGGAGCTTGCTTCGTAATGCATCCATTTCAGCGGCAGCGTTTTGTCGCCGCTCGCGCCGCAACCGCTCCTCGACAGCCTGGCTGATGTAGCGGCTGCGGGCACCTTTGGGCAACTGTTGCAAGGATTCCCAGACTGTGTCATCCAGCATAATATTCAAACGATGGGCCATATACACACCTTATATACACACCTGTATTACACATTATTATAGTCGCACCGCATGCAGATGCAAGAACTCGGTTGCCACTCATATTAAGCAAATAAATACCTGTAACTACAGCCTCTTACCAACTTATAGCGCATCAACAAGCCACCTCTACCGAGCAGATTGCACGAGAAGCAAACCACAACCGAACGCCTTGGCCGGGCCAACTCCTTGAAACAGCGCCCGCTGAAACTGCACGGGATCTATTACGGTAAGCAATCCCGTGTAATCCAGCGTGCTGAAGTTTATTGTTTTGTTCCTCTCTTTTTTGGTTACACGGTGGCGCAGCTAACCATCCACCTGTACTGCGCCCGGATCAAAAGAGAAACCGTACTTCCCTGCCCGCGCCTCCAGCCAATCCAGACCAGCCTGCTGAATCAGGTTCTGCATCGAAGGACGGTGTGCCTTCGGCATAGACTGATAATCCATACGTTTCTTGAGATCCATCACGACATCGTGGCGCTGTTTTTTCCCCGCATTATTCAAAACGCGTTACGACCGGGTTAACACGCAGGCTAAAACCCAGTTGCTGCCCCGCCCGAATCTGCGGCGCATAATCCTTTGATTCGATCTTCCAGACATCATTGGCGTGCGCTGGTAAACGGTCTGAAATCATGAAAAACCGTGGCCAGCCCCCGACCTGCTCCCGGCGAAACAGAAAATCCCGATCCGCATCGGGGTCTTTTTCAAACAGCTTCCATAGGTACTGGTGCTCCCGATAGCCATCACCACACACCAGGCTCGCCAATCGTGTGGTATCAATAGTGCCGGGGCTCATTAATGAAATGCGACTGAAATACATTGTTCCTATTCCTCCGCGACCGCTTCCGAACCGTTCAGGCCACGGGAGAAAGCCTTCACCAGGCTCTTACGCTGAGCACGTGGCAATGTGGCAGACAATAGAAGGCACTACCGCCCGCTGCCGCATGCGCTGTCAACAGACCCTGCAACAACGTTTACATATAAGCATCGCAAGCATGGACTTCATCGACAATGAGTACTTTTCCCAACAGCCCAAGAAGCCTCAGCGACTGGTGCCGTGACGGCAGAGCGGCGAGCATTGCCTGGTCGATGGTCCCGACACCAACGGCGGCCAGCAGTGCCTTTTTTCGAATATCAGCAAGCCATGCACTACAATGCGCCGCCGCCGACAGGACGCCATCGTGGTATTCACCCTCGTTGTCCATGACCGATAGACGAAATGCATCAGACAGATCGCGCGCACTGTGAGCAAGCACCAGAGAAGGTTCTGCGCCTTCCGCAAAGAGAGCCCGATATATTGACCCGATACGTTTGTACATGGCATTGGATGTCGCCATGGTAGGCAAACCAAAATAGAGGCCGGAAGCCAGCCCGGCCTGCATCAGCCGATGAGCGAGAAGCACAGCAGCTTCTTTTTTTCCTGCGCCAGTGACATCTTCCAGTATAAACAGCTGCGGCCCACCCCCTATCAGCAGCTGTGTTGCTTGCGCCTGGATTGGTGTCGGATTGATTACGTCACCTTCAGATTTATAATGAAGAGTGTACTAAGGTAATACGGAAAACAAGAAGGGGGCAATTAAGCCCCCTTGATAGATATGAGTTATAGCGCTGTCAGACTGAAAAGGAGGAACCGCACCCGCATGTCGTCGTGGCATTCGGATTATTCACCACGAACTGCGCCCCTTCCAGACCCTCCGTGTAATCAACCTCGGCGCCAGTCAGGTATTGATAACTCATGGGATCAATCACCAGCGTGACATCGCCATTCTGGATGGTCACATCACCCTCGCCGACCTTTTCATCGAACGAGAAACCGTACTGAAAACCGGAACATCCACCGCCAGAAATATAGATCCGCAACTTGAGATTCGGGTTATTTTCCTCTTCAATCAAGGATTTGACCTTTTTCGCCGCCGCGTCGCTAAATGCGACATCAACGGTCATCGGGCTTGCTGTTTCACTCATGGAGATACCGCCTCTTTCTACCAGGACAATAAATTGTCCAGAAATTATGTCATTTCCCGAGTAAAACAGTCAAGTATTACTCCTGTCCGGTACCGGAATCGGGTAGTTCATGAGCAAAATTCACCACCGAGGATTCCGCCTCCTGGCGATGCACCAGACTGCCATTCACAGCTGCCCCCATGGCCATCTCGATCAGATTGTAATACACGTCGCCATTGACCTTGGCATTAGTCGCCAGTTCAATGTGCTCATCGGAACGCACATCACCGGTGACGGTACCATTCATAATCACAGTAGGCACCTGCACATCGCCTTCAATACTGCCGTGTTCACTGACCGTAAGTACCGATGCAGAACCTGCTTCGGCAATGATATTGCCCTTGATACACCCGTCGACCAGCAGACCACCAGTGAAATGTATGTTACCCTCAAGCCGCGTCTGCTGACCGATAATGGTATCAATCCTGGCTCCTGCAGCTTTTGACTTCTTGGCTTTTCCCAACATATGTACTCTCCTGTTACCCTAAATCCTGTGCTGGCCAGTCAAACGTCTTTTTAACCGGCTCCGACTTGCCCTTGCCTCCCGGCTTGATACTCAAGATCACCCTTTCTGCCTCAAAACCTACCGGCAGGGTAATGGTGCCCGCCAGTTCCTGAAAATAGCGGAAACGAAATTTCAATTGCTTGACCGGGGGATTGGTGACACCCGCCAATGCCACCTCACCGGGTTCACCAAGCAGTAAGCCGGCAATCTTCCAGTCTACGACCCCGGTGACATACTTGTCGTTATGCTTCAGCTGTGTCAGCACCAGTTCATAGTGGTATTTACCGGGTGCCGTACCACGTTTCAGGGTAAAGCGGTGAACTCGCAAGCCGGATTGCACGTCACCCGGTGCCACGATGCCACGATAGAATTCAATTTCCTCGCGGGCGGCCTGCAACTCCATCTCCAGCTGCCCCAGATCATCCTTAACATCCTGTGCTGCCTGCTGATCAATTTGACTGGAACGTTCCAGAATCGCAACCCGTTCACGCAACACCTTGTTGTCCTTCGATTGCTTTGTGTTCAGTTTCTTCACTACCGCGTACTGCGTTCGCAATGACTTTAATTCAATGACACCACGCACCTTTCCAAGATCGTAAAGCCACCAGCCGGTAAACGTCACGATGGCCATCGCGGAGATCAACACAACACGCATCAGCATGCTACGCCACATAGCGGTAACCAATAGCAGTATGACAAGCGTTCACACACATGATCGGATTCAGTTCACAAAACAGGCAGGCAGAAACTTTATCAGGGCAACAGGGAAATAATCGACAAGCCTGTCTCTTCCTTGAGGCCAAACATGATATTCATGTTCTGCAGCGCCTGTCCGGCAGCGCCCTTGACCAGGTTATCGATAACTGCAAGCACCACCACGGTATTGCCCTGTTGCGGCCGGTGAATGGCAATGCGGCAAAGATTCGCACCGCGTACAGTGCGCGTCTCCGGATGGGAACCCGCGGGTAATACATCAACAAACGGCTCATCGCTGTAACGTGCCTCGAACAACGCCTGCAGGTCACGATCTGCATCAAGCAACTGCGCATACAAAGTGGCATGGATACCACGAATCATGGGCGTCAGATGTGGCACAAAGGTCAACCCGACCGGTTTCCCCGTTGCCAGCTCCAGTCCCTGACGAATTTCCGGCAAATGCCGGTGTCCGGGAACTGCATAGGCCTTGAAATTTTCACTGGCCTCGCACAACAACGCACCGGTTGTTGCCTTGCGGCCCGCACCGCTAACACCCGACTTGGCATCCGCGATCAGCTGAGCGTTTTCGACCAGCCCTTCCTCCAGCAATGGTAGAAAACCCAGTTGTACCGCGGTGGGGTAGCACCCGGGGTTGGCTACCAGCCTTGCTTGCGCGACCGCCGCACGGTTGACCTCGGGCAGCCCGTAAACGGCCTGTTGCAGGTATTCCGGGCAGGCATGCGCCATGCCATACCATTGTTGCCATGCATCCGTCTCACGCAGGCGGAAGTCAGCCGCCAGGTCGATCACCCGGACCCCGGCTTCCAGTAGCTGCGGGACCATGGTCATGGCAGTGCCATTGGGTGTGGCAAAGAACACCAGGTCACAGGCTGACAGTTGCCCGATATCCGGCACCGAGAATGCCAGCTCCAGACTACCGCGGAGGTTTGGGAACAAATCTGCCACCGGCCGACCGGCCTCTGAACGAGACGTAATGACAGTCAGTTCTGACTCCGGGTGACCTGCCAGCAAGCGCAGCAATTCGACACCTGTATAGCCGGTTCCGCCGACTACGCCTACCTTGATCATGTATTACTCACCTGTTTTCGGATCAATGGATCAATGGGGGATCAATGGTGGATCAATGGGGTCAGACTGGATTGATCCAATCCGCAGATAATACACCATCCCGCAGCCTTTCATTCTACAATAACGTCCTCAACAGCAGGCATCGACAGCATCGTTTCAGGCTGCCACTTTGAAGGAGTACCAGGACAAACCGTGTTCAAGCACCGCTGGGATCAATGGCTGGACAATCTCGGACTGCGCGTTTCCAGCCTCGATGCCTTGCCACAACTGTCCATGCTGGCCATCCCGGTGGGCCTGTTGTCGGGTGGTGTCATCATTGCCTTCCGGATGCTGGTGGAATCCTCGCAAGGCCTGCTGCTACCGGAAGGTGACATCGAGAATTACGAGGGTCTCGCGCACGGGCTCCGACTGCTGCTGCCGCTGACCGGTGGTTTGATCATTGGCCTGGTCTGGCAATTCCTTAAACGCGAAACCCGTGAGATCGGGGTCGTGCATGTCATGGAGCGACTGGCCTACCATCAGGGCAGGCTGCCGTCTCGCAATGCAGTGGCACAGTTCTTTGGTGCTGCCCTGAGCATTATCAGCGGACACTCTGTCGGCCGTGAAGGTCCCAGCGTTCATCTTGGCGCAACCAGTGGCAGCCAGATTGGCCAATGGTTGCGGCTGCCTAACAACAGTCTGAGAACACTGACAGCCTGCGGTATTGCCGCCGCGATATCGGCCTCCTTCAATACACCCCTGGCAGGTGTCATATTCTCCATGGAAGTCGTGCTGATGGAGTACTCGGTTGTGAGCTTCGCGCCGGTCATCCTCTCCGCGGTCACGGCAACCACCTTGACCCGGCTGGCGTTCGGCAGTGACCGGGTCTTTACAATCCCTGCCATGCAACTGGGATCGTTACTGGAATTACCCTATGTCATTATCATGGGCGTCTCCCTGGGATGCATCGCCGCCCTGTTTATCCATTTGCTGCAGCGTTCAACCACGTTCTCGAAGGACTGGCCGATCTGGGTCCGCTGCACCCTGGCTGGCGGCATCGTCGGACTGCTTGGCCTGGTAGTGCCAGAAGCCATGGGCATCGGTTATGACACGGTTAACCAGGCACTGCTCGGGCAACTGGCCCTCACGGCATTGCTTGTCATCACCGCTGCCAAGATCGTGGCCAGCGCACTGGGGCTGGGCCTGGGTCTGCCAGGTGGACTGATCGGCCCCACCATGGTGATCGGCGCCCTGGCCGGTGGCGCCATGGGTATCATGGCCGACACCTGGCTGCCAGGCGATCTCGCCTCCCCGGCCTTTTATGCGTTGATCGGCATGTGCACCATGATGGGCGCGACACTACAGGCACCACTCGCCGCACTGACGGCCATGCTGGAACTCACCGCCAACCCGAACATCATCCTGCCAGGCATGCTGGCATTGATTGCCAGTGTACTCGTCAGCCGCGAAGTGTTTGGCAAGGAATCGGTCTATGTTGTACTCATGAAGGCACGCGGACTGGATTACCGCGCAAGCCCCCTGACCCAGACATTGAGGCGCATCGGTGTGGCCAGCATCATGGAGCGCAATTTCGAATTGTTACCCGACATCGTTAACTGCGAACAGGTACTGGAGGCACTGGCAAAGGAACCCCGCTGGATCATCATTACCCGGGACAATCAGCCACTTGCTGTCATGCCGGCCGCAGACCTGGCACGCCAGATTGTAGAAAAGCCCAAGCACGAAGAGTGTTCACTAACTGACATACCGGCGGAGCGACTGGGCATTACATCGATCAACTTTCAGGCAACCTTGCAAGAAGCAATCACTATTCTGGAGGCCCATGATGCCGAGGCCCTGTATGTTACCCGGCATACCATTCCCGGGATCAGCAGGATTTATGGGGTACTAACGCGCGAGGATATAGACCGCAGCTACAGTATTGACTGACACCCGCACATGGTAATCAGGATCTGACCAGTCGCAGAAACTCGGAACGGGTACGGTCATGATCACGAAAGGTGCCCAGCATCATCGACGTTGTCATTTTCGAGTTCTGCTTTTCCACCCCGCGCATCATCATGCACAGGTGCTGAGCCTCGATAATGACACCGACACCGGCCGGTTTTATCGCATGCATCACGGTATCGGCAATCTGTTTGGTCAGGTTTTCCTGTATCTGCAGTCGCGCCGCATACATGTCAACAATACGTGCAATCTTGGATAGACCAATGACCTTGCCGGTTGGTATGTAGGCAACATGACACTTGCCGATGAACGGCAACAGGTGGTGTTCGCACAGTGAATACAACTCGATGTCCTTCACCAGGATCATCTGGTCGTTGTCGGATTCAAAAATGGCGTTATTGACCACGTCCTCAACGGACTGCTGGTAACCACGCGTCAGGTATTGCAGGGCACTGGCAGCACGTGCCGGTGTTTTAAGCAACCCCTCTCGTGACGGATCCTCACCAATACCCTCCATGAGTTGCCGGTACAATTCCTCGAGTTTGTTATCCATAGGACTTACCTTTACCCAACTCAGGTGCCGTTGCTATACCCTCAACCTCAAGGGTAACATGGTGTACACGTGGCAATCGCTTCTTAATTGCCTGCGCGAGTTCCTCGACAATGATTTCGGTACGTTCCAGCGTGGCCTGCGCAGCTGCACGCGTATGACAATAATCACGTAACCCTTCGTCCTTGCATTTCTCATTGGGCAGCACGGACAGGAACCTCTGTTCGTACTCTTCCATGCGCGCCTGCAGTCCGGCGACAACGGCCTCTTCACGCAACTCAATCTCGGCAACCAGAATCGTGTGCTGATCGTCAATAATGATCGAGCGCAGGTCATGGTAGCGCTCAACTTCCGAATGCTGTGCAACAATATCGACAAACGCGGCTTCCGCCTCCCTGTCGCGCACATCGGATAAATAGCGCATATTGACCGCTCCCAGAAAGAAGGCCGTCAGACCGAGCAATACAGCAATCACCATCGAGAAGCCAATGTCCCAGTATGGATTGCCGCTAACGGCAGTCAGAACGATACCTGTTGCCGCCAGCAACACACCCAGTGTTGCGACGGTGTCCTCAAGCACAACAGCCACCAGCGTGGGATCCTTGGAACGCAGCAGCGACTGCAAAAAACGGGTCTCTCCATATTTGCGCATACGCTTTCTGAATTCGCGCACAGCCACAAAAAGTGAATAACCGTCCAGCATGAGCGCAATAAACAGCACCATGACTGCTATCCAGAGCGGAGCAATACTGAAGCCAAGAAGATTAATAGCCTCGGGTGGTTGTTTTGTTCCCACCTTTTCCCAGGAATGCCAGGCATGTGACAACCCCAGTCCACAGCCAATGGAAAACAGGCCAATCGCACTCCAGAGATTCCACAGGTACTTTTTCTGGCCATGGCCGAAGGCATATTCGGTATCCGCGGGTCTTGCGCCGACCTTCAGTCCAATCAGCAAAAATCCCTGGTTGAGACTGTCCATCATGCTGTGGATGGCCTCGTTCATCATGGAGGCGGAATGCGTCAGAAATGCAGCAATAAATTTCAGAACGGTTAAAATCGCGTTGGCGACCAGCGCGGTAATGACTGCCTTGCTTGATCCGTGTGACATATTTGAAAGTTCCGTGTAGTTACTCGTTAACTACTACCCGATATACCCCTCTCCCTCCTGGAGAGGGTTGGGGAGAGGGAATAAAATACAGGAAACAGCCTAATTTGATATTCCCTCTTCCTGTCCTTCTCCCGGAGGGGGAAGGACGCTCTTTAATAATTGTGCTGTGCCTTATTCATAGCGTACATCTCCCACTTCTATCCAGCCACCTTGCTCGCGGCCATCAGGATCATGATGCGTCCAGTGAATCACACCACCGCGCTCATTCCATTCATAGCGACCACGCACCGTCAGGGACAATCCTTCCCGCGCCGGTATCCGCCTGGCGAGGTCAATATTGTGAGCCACCAGCACGCTGTGCCCGTCGTCGAGTTCAAGAACAAACTTCTGATGACGCGCACCCTCATTATCATCCTTCAATACACGAATAACGCGGCCGCTGGTCTCCAGCCACAGCCCCGAACGCTGCGCAGCAAAAGCCTGTTCAACAGCATGGCTACCCGTCTGCAACCCGGCATCGACAGCCTCATTGTCGGCATAGTAATACTGGTAAACAACCAGCCCCACCACAATCAGCAGAGGCAACAGCCGGTTCCTCGTGGAAAAAAGTTTTCTGCTCATGAGCGTCTGGCGGACAGCAACGGATAGGTCACAGGCCCTTCAGGATAGAGCCCAGCGCACCACGGGAGATCGCGCGGCCCAGGGAGGTGCCCAGTGAACGCGCGATACTCTTCATCATCGTCTCGATAACACCCTGGCGGTTGCTGCTGCGGCCGGATGCTTTCTTCTTGCCGGCTTGTGTCTGTACCACTTTGTCGGCGCGCTCCTTGAGCATCTCGTAGGCCGAGTGCCGGTCTAGCTGTTGATCATAGCGACGACTGAATGGACTCTCATCCATAACAGCCTGTCGCTCAGCCCGTGTTGCCGGCCCCATCCGCGAGGATGGCGGACGAATCAGGGTACGCTCCACCCTGCCCGGGATGCCCTTGCCCCCCAGGGTCGAAACCAGCGCCTCGCCGACACCAAGTTCCTTGATGGCTTCGGCGGCGTCAAATGCCGGGTTTGCGCGGAACGTTTCCGCGGCTGTACGCACGGCCTTCTGCTCACGCGGGGTATAGGCGCGCAAGGCATGCTGGATGCGATTACCCAGCTGTCCAAGAATCGTGTCGGGAAGGTCCAGCGGGTTCTGGGTAACGAAATAGACGCCCACACCCTTGGAACGGATCAGGCGCACTACCTGTTCGATCTTTTCAATTAATGCCGAGGGTGCACCCTTGAACAGCAGGTGCGCCTCATCAAAAAAGAATACCAGACGCGGCTTGTCGGGATCGCCGACTTCCGGTAATTCCTCAAACAGTTCCGATAGCAGCCACAGCAGAAAGGTTGCATACAGTTTCGGGGTCTGCATCAACTTGTCGGCGGCCAGAATATTGATGTTTCCATAGCCGCTTGCGCCCATGCGTATAAAGTCAAACAGGTCCAGTGCCGGCTCGCCCATGAACTGCCTGGCACCCTCCGACTCCAGCACCAGCAGGCGACGCTGTATGGCACCGATGGAGGCCGCCGACAGGTTCCCGTATTCCAGCCGCAGCTCCTTCGCATTCTCACCAACAAAGGTAAGCAATGCCCGCAGGTCCTTCAGATCCAGCAATAGCATGCCTTCGTCATCCGCGATCCTGAAGGTGGCATACAGCACGCCCTCCTGGGTGTCATTCAGGCCCAGCATCCGTGCCAGCAATAGCGGTCCCATTTCCGATACAGTGGCACGCAAGCGGTGACCCTTCTTCCCGAACAGGTCCCAGAAGACCACCGGGAAAGCTTCAAAGGTGTAGTCCTCGAGGCCGATTTCATCGGCCCTTGCCTGCAGCTTCGGATTGGCCTTGCCAGCCTGACTGATCCCGGACAGATCACCCTTCACATCAGACAGGAAGACCGGCACACCGCGACGTGAGAAATCCTCTGCAAGAATCTGTAATGAGACGGTCTTGCCGGTACCGGTTGCCCCCGCGATCAGGCCGTGGCGATTAGCCAGTCGTGGCAGCAGGTAGACCGGTCGATCACCCTTACCAATAAAAACCCCCGGATCCTGTTGCATGGTTTTAAAGCTCCTGCCTGTTAGTCAGGCCCGCGACGGGCCCGCTTGTGAATTGGCCAACTCATCAACAAGGCGGGCATATTCCCTGCCCAGATCTTTTAATTCCTGCAGCTCGAACATGGACGCGGGCTGGCCGGATGACTTGATGGCGAGTTGAATCGACTGCATCCGTGCAATGACCCGTTCCAGCTTCTCCTGTATTTCACACATAACAGCTCCTATTCGTCTACCGATGCCGATTGTTGTTCTGGCGCAGAGTCCTTACTTCCGGTTTCCCGCACAACCCGGGCCGGCGGCATAACACGCCTGCGCATGCGCCGTCGCCCAAGCGCATCAGACACAGCCCCGATAGTCACCGCCAGCAACAAGCCGCCCGCTATCGAAAGCAGCAGGTAATGCGCATTCCAGATATAAACAAAGGCCACCTGTGGATACCCTGCCTTCAGAATATCGAAGGCAACCTGAAAGTTCTCGACCAGGCTGTCACTGACCTCTGGCAGACGTTGCTGCTCCGGTGGCGGCTTGTCGATCCAGAACCAGGTCACCCAACCCAGCAGAAAAACAATAAAGGTGTTACGTAGCATGATTATCTTATGAAAATGATAGAATGAGCCCTATATTACCTGCAGGGATAACAAGCTGAAAGCAAGGAGCCTGTCGGACTTAGGGGTTCGTAGCGAGGCGAGTGGGACAACAAGAACAAATGATCGCGATTTTGAGGTGTATAGTGGGTCTACGCAACGAAAAATCGGTGACATTTGGGCCGCTATCCCGCCGCCGCAGTAGAATCTTCCTAAGTCCGACAGGCTCCTGAGACTATATGGATATTGCGCAAACAATAGCACTCACCATGGGCGTGGCCTGGGCCAGCGGCATCAATCTGTACGCTGCGATCCTGATGCTGGGCGTGATGGGCGCAACCGGCAACCTGGCATTGCCAGCCGACCTGCAGATCCTGACCGATCCCATGGTTATGGGAGCCGCCGGTTTAATGTATTTCGTGGAGTTCTTCACCGACAAGGTACCCGGTATTGATACCGCCTGGGATGGACTCTCAACCTTTATTCGCATCCCCGCCGGCGCCATACTGGCCGCCGGCGTCATGGGTGATGTGGGCCCGGCCGCGCAATTGGCAGCCGCCATTGCCGGCGGTACGCTGACAGCAGGCACACACGCAACCAAGGCCGGTACCCGCGTGCTGATCAACACCTCACCGGAACCGGTCAGTAACTGGTTTGCGTCCGTGGGCGAGGACGTTGCCGTCATCCTGGGGCTGTGGACAGCGCTTGCTCACCCGATCCTGTTTATTGTGTTACTGATCCTGTTTATCCTGTTCATGATCTGGGCCTTGCCCAAACTCTGGCGCGGCATCAAGAAGGTATTCGGTTTCATCCGGCGCAAGCTGGGTGACAAAAAGACAGAAGCGCCACCGGATAACACACAAGCCAGCTCTTCAATAGAAAAAACCAATCCATGAAAACCAGGGAAGCACTGATTACCCTGTTTGCCGTTACGCTGCTGGGCACACTTGCCTGGCTCTGGTTTGCACCCGCCAGTCTGAAAACCAGTCCGGACATCAGCCTGCTGACCATCAAGGGTGAAGAAATTCAACTAGCCGGTCTGCAGGGCAAGCCGGTACTGGTAACGTTCTGGGCGACCACCTGTCCCGGTTGTATCAAGGAGATACCCCACTTGATTGAACTCTATGACGAGTTGGCCCCACAGGGGCTGGAGATCATCGGCATCACCATGGACTATGATCCGCCCAACAGGGTACTGGCCATGAGCAAGGCTCGCAACATACCCTACCCCATAGCACTCGATATTCATGCCGATGCCGCACGTGCCTTTGGTAATGTTCGCCTGACACCGACGTCATTTCTGATTGCACCGGATGGCCGGATTGTTTACCAGAAGACCGGTACCATAAACATGACCAGGTTGCGCGAGGATATCCTTGGCATGCTGGGTACAAGCTGATAAAGACAAACATTATGGCCACGGAATCCACGGAAGAACACGAAAAAATAAATATATTCACAAGAAATATTTCCGTGTTTTTCGTGGATTCCGTGGCAATTTAATTTTGATATAACGAACAACGACCGGAAGGCAAACCCATGCTCTGGATAAAGGCCCTGCATATCATTTTTATGGTGACCTGGTTCGCCGGTCTGTTTTACCTGCCACGTCTGTTTGTTTACCACGCAAACTGCAACGATGAGACCGGCCACGCACGCTTCCTGGTCATGGAACGCAAGCTGTTTGCCATCATGACCATCGGTGCGGTGCTGACTGCGATTTTCGGTTTTTGGCTACTGGGCGAATATGCCTGGGCCGCCTACCGGGATTCCGGCTGGTTGATGATAAAGCTGGTACTGGTCGGCGCCTTGATCATCTTTCATCTGTATTGCCTCGTATTGATGCGGGAATTTCGTGCGGGTACCGCCCGACACAGCCATGTTTTTTATCGTTGGGTCAATGAAATCCCGACCCTGCTGCTGATTGCAATTGTACTGCTGGCAGTCGTAAAACCCTTCTAACCATCCTGTAATGAACCAACAGAAGGAGAATCCCACCTGGAATCAGGGTAGAATGCGCCATTCGCACCAACATTATCCGAGGAAATCTGTATGAGCCGTATCGTCAAATGCGTGGTACTCAAGCGTGAGGCCGAAGGCCTGGAAAAGGCACCACACCCGGGATCCCTGGGGCAACGTATTTATGAAAATGTCTCTGAAGAAGGCTGGAAGCAGTGGCTGGAACGTCTCACCATGATCATCAACGAGAATGGTTTGAATACGGCCGATACCAGCAGTGTCGAAGTCATCGAGAAGCACATGATTGGTTTTCTGTTTGATGAAGGTGATTTTGGTTCAGTCCCTGAAGGCTTCAAGCCACCGGGCGCGAAAAAGTAGGACCATCGAATTTAACCACCATCGCCTTTCCAACCCGTAGGAGCGGATCGCATCCGCGATTAATAAGCTGAAATATTAGCGGATGCGATCCGCTCCTACGGGCTCTTCACGCTTCGATTCTCATCAGTGGCGCAACGACAATTTTTAGTTTCGAATGTGCTGTGCGCAGCGCTTCTTCAACCCGTTCCGGCGTCGCTGCACGGGCAAACATAAAACCCAGGTAGCTGCTGCCTTCCGGCAGTGGCACCAGTTCATAGCCATCGCGAATACTGATCAGGATGTCTTCTATATGGGGTACGGCACGTGCCTCAGTAATACCCTCGATGCGTCGCAGAATACCCGCCTCCCTGATCGGAATCATCAACACACCGGCAGCCCCGGTGGCAGACTCAATGGCCAGGGGCCGACCGACAGCATGCGCAATCACCAGGTCCTCCAGGCTGTGGCCGGTACCAAAGGTAAGCAGCCGTGCACACTCGCCACCGATCGTCCGGCTGGCGACCTCGATAATGATGCAGCCACTCCCTGACAACCGTACTTCGGCATGTACCGCACCTTCGCGCAAACCCATGCCCGCACAGGCAGCCTTCACAGTTTGTATTATTTGCTGCTGGAGTGCCGTGCTATGGCGTGAGGGGGTAACGTAATAGGTCTCTTCAAAGAACGGGCCTTCCAGTGGATCCGGCTTGTCGAAAATAGCCAGCACCTCAAGCTCGCCCCGGTGTAACAGGCCTTCAAGTGCCACTTCCGGTCCACCGACATAGTCCTCCACCAGCACATGCGAGCGGATATAGTCATCCCTCGTCGCCTCACTGCTAATAATGTCATGAACGCGTGCACACGCAGACAGCAGTGCCTCCCGGTTGTCCGCACGTATAACGCCGCGACTCGCAGACATTGAAAACGGTTTCACTACGCACGGAAAACGGATGTCTGCACACTGATCTGCTACATCCGCGGACAGATTGATAACGTGAAAGTCCGGAACAGGCACGCCGGCATCTGCCAGTGCCTGTCGCGACAAGTCTTTGTAACGCGACATCCTTGCCGCCTGTGGCTCGTTGTGTGGCAGGTTCAGGGCCTGCGCAATACGGCTTCCCAGTTCAACCGTTGTATCATCCGTCGCAACAACACCACTGAACGGCCGCTCCCGGGCCGCTTCGAGCAAAACATCCAGCGCAGCGGGTGCCGACAGATCGACATGCAAGCCAGCCGCTATCTCACCAACCAGTGAAAACTTACCCTCGGATGCAACCAGGACGTCCACCCCCTGTTCGCGGGCGGACTCAAGATAGGCAACAGTACGATAACTGTTGGGGGGGGCAATCAGCAGCAGGCGCAAATGCGCCTGCCGGGAATCGTAATTAGCCACAACCTCCACCGGCAGCACCACAGGCGCCACAGGTACCGGAACCACCTGTCATGGAAAAGGCATTGTTGAACACAAAACTGGCGCCGGTCGGTTTCTCGACATAATCAATTTCCACGCCACGGAGAAAATTCAGGGCCACGGCATCCACATAGACACTGAAACCCTCTTCCTCGCGAACGCAGTCATATTCGGACAGCGCATCGGTGAAGGTCATACCGTAACCCATGCCACCACAACCACCACCGGACACAAATACACGGATAGCCTTGAGCTCATCGTCTTCGACCTGGTTGAACAATTCCAGCATCTTCTCGCGGGCAGCCGCAGTCAAAGCCAGTTCACCCTCTGAGAGCTGATTGCTAAATTCACTTGCTGTCTGTGTCATTTTGGACTCCATTATCTGTGTTGATGCAGAAATACTCACCTGTAGTGAAATAATAGTGGCGTATGTTCCAGGATACCACCCTCCTGATGGAGGGTGTTTACCGGCCGCAGCTTCTTACACGGGTATTCTCTGACAATTCATCAAGTTATAAACTTCTTAAACATCTTGCCACGGAATCCACGGAAAACACGAAAAAACACGAAAAAACAAAAACCTTACAAGAATTATTTCCGTGTTCTTCCGTGTTCCTCCGTGGATTCCGTGGCCAGTGGGGTGTTTTTATTTGATAATCGTACGACCCAACGTCGGTGGCAGATGTGGCATTGACTGTTCGGGAAACTCGCCGGTCAACGCTGACAGGAAGGCGACGATATCCGCTACCTGCCCGTCTGTCAGGTCCTTGTTTAATTGCACCTTGGCCATGACACGCACGGCCTCATCCAGAGTACCGACTGAACCATTATGAAAGTACGGAGCAGTGATAGCAGCATTGCGCACTGTGGGCACCTTCCACATATGCTTGTCCGCATCATTTTTTGTTACCGTGAAACGACCGGTGTCCTCGGTTAATTTATATTTATTTGCGTAATCGTTGTCGGTGAATGTTGGGAACTTCATAAAGAACGCGGTGCCGGGGCTCATGGCAGGGCCGCTAAAGGCTGCACCGGAGTGACACGAGGTACAACCGACACTGGCGAAACTGTTCATTCCGCGCACCTGCTGTTCTGACAGCGCCTTCTCGTCTCCCTTGACATAGCGATCATAGGGACTGTTCGGTGTAATCAGCGTGCGCTCGTAGGCGGCAACGGCCTTCGCGGCATTCTCTACCGTCATCGGATTATCCGTACCAAAGGCCTTTTCAAAATAGGGCTTGTAACCCGGTATATCACGTAACCTGTTCATTGCCTCATCAAGTTCGCCCATACCCATTTCGATGGGATTGGTCACGGGTCCTTTCGCCTGCTCCTCAAGGCTGGCTGCACGGCCATCCCAGAACTGTGATGAACTGAAAGCCGAGTTCCACACCGTCGGCGCACTGCGCCCCCCGGTCTGAGCATGCACGCCCATTGAGACCGCCCGGTTATCTTCACCACCGAGCATCACGTTATGGCATGAATTACAGGACACCGTACCGGTAGAGGAAAACCGTGGATCCAGGAACAGCATTTGGCCCAGTTCGACCTTCTCGGGCGTTGTTGGATTGTCCGCCGGAGCAGGGGCTTCTGCCGGCAGCGCCTGCCACTCTGCTGCATTCGAAGAAAACGATAAAATTCCAATAAATACTAATACATATAAACGTAACGGTGACATCAGGTGGTCCTCATCAAGACTAACATACCAGAAATTAGAATGATTCTATATTATAATATTCTAATTCACAAGCGTTAAACATTATTTACTTTTAATTACCGGCCCTTACCAGGCCACCGAGGCCACCCTGCTCCAGCACACTATTATAAAGTTCCCGAATGGCGCGCGGCTCCTCCAGCAACCACGCCTGCTGCAGCAGGTCCCTGGCCTCCTCCCGGGTAAAACTGCGAATGACCCATTTCACCCGCGGTAGATTACTCGCACTCATACTCAGACTGTTCACACCCAGCCCCATCAGTGCGAGAACCGCGGCCGGGTCACCGGCCATTTCACCACAAACACTCACCGGCTTGCCCAGTGCATGCGCCTGTTCGACAACCTGCCTGATTGCGCCCAGCACGGCCGGGTGCAACGTCTGATACAAGCCGGCAACACGTGCATTATTCCGGTCCACGGCAAGCAGGTACTGTGTCAGGTCGTTGGTACCAATAGAAAAGAAGTCCACACGTTTTGCCATGGCGCTGATCTGGTACACGGCGGAGGGAACCTCGATCATAATGCCCACTGGTGGGCGCACCACGTCCTCACCATCCTCCAGCAACTCGCCATGCGCCTGGTTAATCAGCACCAGCGCAAGATCCAGTTCCCTCACCGTCGAGATCATTGGCAACAGAATGGTCAGGTTATTCAAGCCGATACTGGCACGCAGCATGGCGCGTATCTGGGTAAGAAAGATCTCGGGATGATCCAGTGATATACGAATGCCGCGCCACCCCAGAAAGGGATTGTCTTCCTTTACCGGAAAATAGGAGAGCATCTTGTCACCCCCCACATCGAGGGTACGCAGGGTAACCGGCCGTGGCGCAAAGGCTTCCAGCGCCTTGCGATAAATGCGCAGTTGCAGTTCTTCACCGGGAAACCTGTCCTGCATCAGGAACGGTATCTCGGTACGATACAGGCCGACACCGTCACCGTTGTCGTGCAACTCGTTTTCAACACTCGATACCAGGCCGATATTCAGGTACAGGGGGATATTGACACCATCCGGCGTGACCGAGGGCTGCGCTGAAACATGCTTCAGGACTTTGGTAAGTTCGGATTCCTGCGTTTGCAAACGCATAAATTCACGGCGCACCAACTCCGACGGGTTGATAAACACATCACCACGATAACCATCAGCAATAATCGTCTGCCCCTCCAGACGACCAACGGGCATGTCTTCAACACCCATGACGGCTGGCACACCCATAGCGTGCGCCAGGATCGCCACATGAGAGGAACTGGAGCCACTGACTGAAACAATACCCGCAAGGCTCTCAATCGGTACCTCAGCCAGTTGCCCGACACTGATCTCTTCACCGACCAGTACTGTCTGCGCATAGAACACGCGACTGACTGGACGGTCACGCTGAATACGGGTCAGAATCCTGCGGCCAAGGTCGCGAATGTCACTGGCACGCTCACGCATATAGGAATCCTCCATGGATTCGAATACCTGTACGTGTTGCCTGATGGTTTCTCGCAATGCAGCTGGCGCCCAGTTGCCTGCACGAATAAGCTCAATGGTTTCACCCCTGAGGCTGTCGCCACCCAGCATCAACAACAGGGCATCAAACAGCGCCAGCTCCTCTGCCGGCAAAATGGAGGACATGCGATTGGCATCATCACGTATGTCATCCTGTACTTCATTGACGGCGGCCTGGAACGTTTTGATTTCTGCTTCAATGTCGGTAATGACACGATCCGGAATCGCCTCCAGATTTGCCGGTGGATAGACCACCAGCGCCTGACCGGTTGCGACGCCCGGTGCACCCGGCACCCCTTTCAGGGCGGCTGAAACATGTTCGTTCGTCTGCAGTGCATGAGAAATATCACCACTGGCACCTGCGTGCGTAATGGCACCAGCCAGCTGTGCCGCCAGGGTTACCAGGAAGGCTTCTTCCTCTTCTGCAAAGCGGCGATGCTGCCGTTGCCTGACGACCAGCACCCCGAGCACGGTACCGTGCTGGATAATCGGCACACCGAGGAAGGCGTGATAGGGATTCTCGCCCGTCTCGCTGGCAAATCGATAACGCGGATGACTGGGTGCGTCTTCAAGATTAACAGGCTCTTCGCGTTCGCCAACCATGCCAACCAGGCCTTCTTTCGAGTTTAAGCGTACGTTGCCGACAGCATTCTTTCTGAGGCCCTCCGTGGCGCTCAGGACATATTGTCCGTTATCCGCGTCTTTTAGATACACGGATGCGACATCCACCCCCACGGAATCGCGCACACGCTGAACAATAATTCCCAGCGCCTGATCAAGATCCGGTGCCGTATTTACTTCCTGAATAATTCGTCGCAGTGTATCCAGCATGAAATCACGACCAGCGATTGCAGGTGGGGGATAGTATCGGGCACAGGACACGCAGTAGCCTCAGGCACAAACGTTTACCCTGTAAATAATTATTTGGTTTCGTAATGTGGCACGCCATCGGGAAACAACAATGGTGCTAGCTCATTTAATGCTTTTTTGTAAACCTTGCGCTTGAATGTCACCACTTCATTGAGCGGCTGCCAGTAATCAACCCAGCGCCAGCAATCAAATTCAGGCTGCTCGGTCTGGTCGAGGCACACGGCCCTGTCTGCACATAACATACGCAACATGAACCAGACCTGCTTTTGCCCGATACAAACAGGACGACTCTTGCGACGAATAAACTGCCTTGGCAGGCGATAACGCAGCCAGCCACGGGTGGCGCCCATCAACTCGACATGTTGCGGTAGCAAGCCCACCTCTTCAGCCAATTCGCGATACATGGCCTCGGCCGGGGTTTCATCCGAACGCATGCCTCCCTGCGGGAACTGCCAGGCGTTCTGACCGATGCGCCGCGCCCACAGCAACTGTCCCTGCGGGTTTGACAGAATAATGCCTACGTTTGGTCTAAACCCATCAGGATCAATCACTTAAAAAACCTTGATTTTGTTCATCCATTGAAAACATTCTCCCATAGCTGCGCACCGGGAGCAAACAGCAAACGGCTCACGCCATCACTGTGGTTTGACCTTTCGTGTATGCTTCGCGGGTGAGTATTGCACTTTTTGACCTCGACAACACCCTGATTGCCGGCGACAGCGATTTTCTCTGGGGCTGTTTTCTGGTTGAGCAGGGTATCGTCGATGCGGCACTCTATGAGCGCGAAAACCAGCGCTTCTATGATCAATACAGGATAGGCGAACTGGATATCCATGAATTCCTGGATTTTCAGCTACGACCACTGTCTGAGCACAGCCTCGACACACTGCAGCAATGGCGCCGACAATATGTCGAGGAAAAGATCACCCCTATCCTGTTACCCAGGGCACAAACATTGATTGACAGGCATCGGCAACAGGGTGACACGCTGGTTGTTATCACCGCAACCAATCGATTCATTACCGGCCCGATTGTCGAGCTGTATGACATACCCCATCTACTCGCAACCGAACCGGAGATATTGAATGATCAATATACCGGCAAGGTGTCCGGTATCCCCTGCTTCCAGGATGGCAAGGTGGAACGGCTGTCCGGCTGGCTCGTTGAAAATCGGCAGTCATTGCAAGACAGCTGGTTCTACAGTGACTCACACAATGACCTGCCCCTGCTCAACAAGGTGACGCACCCGGTCGCCGTGGACCCTGATGAAATACTGGAACAGCATGCCCGCAATAACGACTGGCCGATTATCAGTCTGCGATGAGAGTGCGTGCGCCAACGCTCCTTGCCTTATTGCTGTTACTCACCCTCATTAGCCTGCTGATCAGCCTGCTCAGCGGCAGTCTGTCAATCAGCTGGCAGGAACTGCTGCTGGTGCTGTCAGGTGATGGCGACGCGCTGACCACACAGGTGGTTTTGGACCTGCGCTGGCCGCGTGCAGTCGCAGCGTTCACTACCGGTGCCCTGCTCTCTCTGGCCGGGGCCTTAATGCAGGTACTCTTACGCAATCCCCTGGCTGACCCCTATGTGCTGGGTGTCTCCGGCGGTGCCGCAACCGGCGCACTGCTTGCCCTGCTGCTGGGTCTTGGCAGCCTCTGGTTACACAGCGCAGCATTCGGTGGCGCCCTGTTATCCATGCTACTGGTGTTCGGACTCTCTCATGGCAGCGGCAGCTGGACCACCAGCCGACTGCTACTCACCGGTGTCGTCATTGCAGCCGGATGGGGTGCAGTCATCGGTTTTCTGCTGGCACTCAGCCCGGACCAGGGGTTGCGCGGCATGCTCTTCTGGTTAATGGGTGATCTTTCCTATGCAGCCTCCCCCACCACCGGTTTCCTGGTGCTGATTGTCGGACTGCTGCTGACTATCGCGCTTGGCCGCTCACTGAACATTCTCACCCGGGGAGAACAAACAGCCGCCGCACTGGGCGTCAGCGTGTTACCACTGCGCCGTATCATCTATCTGCTGGCCTCACTGTTATCTGCAACCGCCGTGACCCTGGCGGGCAGCATCGGTTTTGTCGGCCTCATCGTGCCACATATGCTGCGTCTTACCGGGGTACGTGATCACCGCCTGCTGTTGCCGGCAGCCGCCTTGCTGGGTGGCAGCCTGCTCATCGTTGCTGATACGCTGGCCCGCACGCTGCTGGCACCCCGCCAGCTACCGGTCGGCATATTGACCGCGCTGGTTGGTGTGCCCCTGTTCCTGGTACTGCTGCACCATGGTCGCGGCCTGCACGGCGAGACACGTTAATCCGCCATGCCGCTGCTTGAAACCCACAGATTGCATGTTGAGATCGGCAATACCCGGGTCTGTGATGCCCTGGATTTTTCAGTCGATGCCGGTGACCGCTGGTGCATACTGGGTCGTAATGGCACCGGCAAGACCACGTTGTTGCACACTCTGGCCGGTCTGCGCTCACCGGCATCCGGTGACATCAAACTGAACAGGCAGTCACTGCAACAGCTGCCACGCAAGAGCGTCGCTCAACACATTGGCCTGCTGTTCCAGGATCACAGTGATGCCTTTCCCGCCAACGTCATGGAGACCGTGCTTGGCGGCCGCCATCCCTGGATAGGGCCATTTGAGTGGGAAAGTGAGCAGGACTTTGCCATTGCGCGCGCAGCATTAAAGGCCGTTGACCTTGATGACATGGAACAACGCATTGTCACGACATTGTCCGGTGGCGAACGGCGACGCCTGGGCATTGCCTGCCTGCTGACACAGGAGCCGCAAGTACAGTTACTGGATGAACCCACCAATCACCTCGACATTCATCACCAGATCAGCATGCTTGAGCTGTTACAGCAACAGGCAGAAGAAGACAAGGCACTGATATTGGTCATGCATGACCTTAACCTTGCCCTGCGCTACTGCAACCGCTTCCTGCTGCTATTTGGTAATGGTGAAACAGCACAGGGTACTGCCAGCGAGGTGCTGACACACAGACATCTGGAACGCCTCTACCAGCACCCCCTGCAAGCGGTACAGGGACCACACGGGACGGTCTGGCTGCCACAGTAGCAGCGGCTTAACCACTGTTGAAGATATTCATCGAAGGCCCTTACTGGACCGGCATGTGGACGGAGATCATCGCATCGTCCCTGCGTAACAATGGCCACCATGTCGACAGCTGTTATCACAACCGCAAGACCCTGCTTGATCGTGCCGTACTGGCCGGAGTCAGCCTTCGACACGGGGAACAGCGCCGTGCGGCCTGGAAACACAGGCATCGACAGCAACTGATAAAGGCAATGTCCCATTCGCGCTGGGATGTTTTGCTCAGCATTCAGGGCGCTCTTGACCGGCACACCGCAAAGCATCTACGCCAACATTCACCTCATCTGAAAATAATTTACTGGTGGGGCGACATACTCACAGAACAGGCACAGCGACGCATTAATGAGGCTGCCGGCTTTTCAGACAAACTACTGCTGTCCTATCTGGGCAGCTATAAAACCCTCAAGCCGGTCTATCGGGACAAGCTGGCCTATTTCCCGTTCGGTGCCTCAAGGGAATTTCACACAGCCGGCAGCCTGTCTGCACGGGATCACAAACGCTTTACTGCAGAGGTAGTATTTGTTGGTACGTATTACCCGGAACGTTGTGCATTGATTCTGTATCTGAATACACAACTCGACACGCCAGTATCGGTATGGGGACGTGGCTGGCGCAAATGCCGGGGCATCCGCCATCACGGCGCACTGTCACTGGCCGACAGTCTCAAGGTATATCACTGTTCCAGGATCTCGCTGAACCTGCACCACGTCGACACACCCAACGGCTGTAATATGAAGTTTTACGAAATACACGCCGCAGGCGGCTTCCAGATCTGCGACTGGCAAGCACTGATGAATTCGACCGAACTCGGCAGGCAAACGGTGACATGCCGGTCCTTACCGGAGTTTGCCGAGCAGGTGCATTACTACCTGGCACACGAACAGGAACGTCAACAAATATTGAAAGAAAACTCGCAAACAGTTTTTAGCACAGCGGACTATCAGACACGACTTGATGAGCTGATCAAGTAGACAACTACGGGCAACAATGATTAGAAAGCCTTTAAATACTGCCTTTACTTGACATCAGGCTGCACCCGCCCTAGAGTTCTCCTGCTTTGTTTCAGGTGTCCCGATGACTTTCGTCCAAGGGATTAAACGGGAAGCCGGTGCGTCAACTCAATGACAACCCCGGCGCTGCCCCCGCAACGGTAAACGAGACCAGGTGAATCAATACGCCACTGCGCACTGCGCGGGAAGGTGATTCTCCAGGGTAATACCCGCTCGTGAGCCCGGAGACCGGCCTGACGTATGTAACCGTATTGCGGAGGGCAATGCTGACAGGTTGCATGTCCTCTCTGTCATTCACTCTCCACAGCAGACAAGTCTTCAGCACGGGGTGGTGCTGTAGCATGGAGAATACAATGACAAATCAGTTAATCGAACTGGCCGCCGCATCCATCATCGGCCTGTCTTCCACTGTTTTCCTTGCACAAACCGGGGCCGCAGAAAACATTCTGGTCACCGCCACGCGCCTGGATCAGGTAAATACCAGGGCACGGGGTAATACCACCATTATCACGGCTGCCGATATAGAGAACAGTACCGCGCAGACATTGCCTGAATTACTGGGCCGGGAAGCCGGCGTCCTGACGCGCAGCCTGTTTGGTAACAACGGCACATCGGCAACCGTCGACATCCGCGGTTTTGGTGCTGCCTCGACACAAAACACCCTGATCCTGCTCGATGGACGTCGACTGAATGACGTCGATCTGTCCAGCGTGAATTTCGGAACCATCCCGTTGCAAAGCATCGAGCGAATCGAGATCACCCGCAACAGTGGTGCCGTACTGTACGGTGATGGTGCGGTAGGTGGTGCCATTAACATCATCACCCGGCAACCGGAAAAGGCCGGCACAACGACTTTTATCAAGGCCGGTGCCGGCAACCTGGACACTCAAAAACTGGATGCTCACGTCAGCCACAATAGCGGGGCATTTGCCGCATTCGTTGGTCTGCACGGTGTCAGCAGCGACGGTTACCGTGACAATAATGACCTGAATGAAAAGAGCATAAATTCAGATTTCCGCTACAATCATGCGAATAACCAGTATTTCATAAAATTTGACTGGTTCGATCAGGATCAGGACCTGCCGGGTGTACGCAACGTCAACCCTGGCCTTGGCATCGACCAGCTGAAAGACGACCGCCGCGGCACCAATACCCCCGATGACTTTGCCGACCAAAAGGGCTACAACATTAACCCGGGCTTTAGCCATTACTGGGACAATGGCACAGAGGCGATCATTGACTTCGGCTACCGGAAGAAAAACCAGAAGGCCTTCTTCGGTGACTATGACTTTGGCGGACTGTTCTCAAGCTATCTTGATTCCGAGCTGAAAACCTTCTCATTCACGCCACGCCTCATCACGCCACACCGCCTGTTTGGCAAGCAGTCGCAGACGATCGTTGGACTGGATTACTACAACAGCGACTACGACTCTGACCGGTCGCTGAATCGCAGCACGAACAGCAGTCCAATTCACAGGATACATATCGATCAGAAATCAACGGGCATCTACGCTGATTCAACAACGACAGTTGCCACGGATACCACCGTCAATCTGGGTGCACGCATGCAGTGGATCAAGCAGAAAGGAAAGGACAAATTTGATCCCAACGCCCCGGGTGCCGACCCTTTCTTTGACAACCAGGCGCCGGATTTTGACGACAGCCACAGTATCCCCATGTTTGAGGCCGGTGTTGAGAAGCAATTCATAAGCAGCACCAGCGGCTACCTCAAGTGGACACGCAGCGCACGTGTCGCGACAGTCGATGAACTGTTTGAGTTTGATCCAACCACCTTTGCACGCGTGTTCTCGCCGCTGGATCCGCAAACCGGTAACGGTGTGGACCTGGGCACACATTACAAGCAGGGCCGGTATTCCGGCACTGCCAACGCCTACTATATGCGACTGAAGAACGAGATTCACTTCAACCCGGCCACCTTTGAGAACGTCAACCTCGACCCTACCGAACGCTATGGCATAGAACTGAATGGTACGGTCGATATTAATGACCGGTTCAGCCTGCAGGGTAACTACACCTACATGCGCTCAAAATTCACCGACGGTCCATTTGATGGTAACAATGTCCCGCTGGTGCCGAAAAACAAGGCCACCCTGGCAGGCACCTGGCAGCCTGAGCCGGCAACAGATCTGATTCTTGCCATCAACTATGTAGACAGCAAGTATTTTGACAACGACCAGTCCAATACCTTCGGGGAGAAAATCCCCTCCTACACTACAGTTGATGCAAAGCTTAGCCACCTCTACAGGGGCTTCCGGATGACCGCTGAGGTCAACAACATTTTTGAAGAAGAATACTATGAGTACGGCGCCAGTAGCACATTCTCAGCGGGCGTCTACAATTCCTATCCCTTACCGGAAAGGACTATACTACTCACAGTTTCCAGGGAATTTGGCAGCACAAATTGATTACTTATAATATCAAGTGGTTTTTGGGCATCTCCATGACTGCACACATGGCTCTGCTGCTCGCTTGGCAATCATCTGCCACTACGCCAGGGTATACAGGACACGCAGTACATCTGTCTGTCATCCAGCAGACCGGCGACAGCAGCGAGCAACCGTCACCGCTCACTGCGACACCGGCTCAAACTGCGCTCGACAATACTGTTCTGTCAAAACCGGCCGAAGGTCCGACGACCGAGGTTGCAGCGACCATGGCCGTGGTTCAGGAAAGGGCGGTACAACCGGTACACAAGGCAAACCCGCCCCCCGAAATAATAAAGGCACCATCAGTCGCACAACCCGTCAAGACAACAGCAGCCACAATGGCCAGTAACTCCGTCCTCCAGCAGGAGGAAGCCGATCGCCATTTACGCAGCAGCGTCATGGAACTGATTACCCGTGAACTGACCTACCCGGCAATTGCACGCCGCAAGGGCTGGCAGGGCATCGTCAAGCTGGAGCTGCACATAGAAGCGGATGGCTCCATCACACACCTGCAGATTGACGAAACATCCGGTTACAGCATCCTGGACAAGGCTGCAATGCAATGTCTGCAGCTCGCCAGCATACCTGGCGCAGCACAATGGTTGCAGGGGCATGCCATCGATATCGTGGTGCCCGTAGAATACCGCCTGCTTGACAGCTGATATGGGTAACCGCCTGTCCAGGATCTACACCCGCACCGGTGATGACGGCACTACTGGACTTGGTGATGGCTCACGTATCGATAAAGACAGCCTGCGCGTCGAAGCCATCGGCACTGTGGATGAACTCAACAGCGCTATCGGTGTGCTGCTGTGCAAGCCATTAACTGCACAGGTACAGTCAACACTCGTTGATATCCAGCACACACTTTTTGATATCGGTGGTGAATTGTGCATTCCAGGCACAGCCGTCATCACCGGGGACAGCGTAGTAACACTGGAACAACGGCTCGATGCCTTGAATGTCGACCTGCCGCCATTGAAAGAATTCATCCTGCCCGGTGGCAGTTCAGCAGCAGCGGCTTGTCACCTGGCACGGGCGATATGCCGACGCTGTGAACGGCGCATACACAGCCTGTCTCAAGCTGAGTCAGTAAACCCGATATCCCTTCAATATGTGAACCGTCTTTCCGACCTGTTGTTTGTCATGGCACGGCATTTGAACAAGGCCGCAGGTAAGCCAGACGTGCTGTGGCAACACAAGCGCAACTAGATAACGTGCACATATCAGGGCCGTACACCCTCCAGCAGCTCACACAATTCCTCAGCACCATCAAGGATGCGCGGGCTATGCCGCACCAGCCGGTCACGGGCAACGGCATAAACATGCTCATGCCCCACCGCGGATATAGATGGCCAGCGCTGCCATGCGGCCAGCAGGGGTGAATCTTTATCTTCGGCCGCGACAATAATAATCTCGGGATCAACAGCCAGCACCGCCTCGATATCAACCTGGGGCGCCAGCGCAGACAGACCATCGAACACATTATGTCCACCGCATAGACGTACAACATCACTGAATAAATGTTCCCCATTGAGCGTCATCAAGGGTTGATCCCAGATCTGGTAAAACACGCTGACTACCGGGCGCTGTGCATAACGCTGTTTTAGCTGTGTATAACGCCGGGTAAAACTGTCGGCATTTTTCTGTGCGACCTGTTCAGTAGCTGCGAGACGGCCAAGACGCAACAAGGTATCCGGCACATCCACAAGCTGTCGCGGTTCAGACATAAACACGGTCATTCCCAGTGACTGCAACCGTTCCACCTGACCAGCCGGATTACCACTCTGCCAGACCACGACCAGATCCGGTTGCAAGGCAAGAATCGCTTCCAGGTCCAGCCCGGTACCGCTACCGACACGGGTAATTGAACGTGCCGACTCGGGGTAGTCACTGAATTCAGTGACGCCGACCACGGCATCGCCGGCACCGGCGGCAAATAATAATTCGGTGATGTACGGCGCAAGGCTGACAATGCGACGAGCAGGCTTCGCGAGCATCACGTATCGCCCGGCATCATCGGTGACCGTGATTGCTGCGTGCACGGGAACAAGCGGCCACTGGACTAACAGCAATACCAGGATTAGCAGTACTGCCCCGGGAGGCAGTCCGTGAACAGCCTGATCTACTGCGGCCACAGCCATGCGGCGCCGCGCACACCACTGGCATCCCCGTGTTGCGCGCGTACCAGACGGGTATTAACACTGTCGGAGAAAATATAGGCATCCCACCGTAATGTAACCGCGTGATACAGCTGTTTACAGTTTGAGAGTCCGCCACCCAGCACAATTGCGTCCGGATCAATTACATTAATGACACTGGCCAGGGCACGCGCCATCCTGTCTGCATAACGCTGCACCGTCGCACAGGCTTTTTCATCACCCAGCTCGGCAGACTGGATAATCGTTTGCGCATCCATGGAATCCCCGTAGACCTGCTGGTGATCGCGCGCCAGCCCCGGACCCGACAACCAGGTTTCAATGCAGCCGTGCTGGCCGCAGTAACAGGCAGGTCCCGGCAGTTCCTCTGCTTGTGGCCACGGCAGCGGGTTGTGTCCCCATTCGCCCGCAATACCATTGGGTCCGTCGAGCAAGTGCCTGTTGATGACAATCCCGCCCCCCGTACCGGTACCGACAATAACACCGAAAACGACGGCAGCATCCCTGCCCGCCCCGTCGGTTGCCTCTGACAAGGCAAAGCAATCAGCATCATTGGCAAAGCGTAACGGCCGACCTGTCCGCGCTTCAAGCTCCCGGTACAGCGGCTGTCCGTTGAGGCACACTGAATTGGAGTTTTTCACCAGGCCGGTGGCATGGGAGACAGAGCCCGGCATGGCTATTCCCACCGAACACGCCTGATCCACCCCGGATTCCAGGCTCGCAACCAAACCAGCCACCGCATCCAGCGTCGCCTCGTAGTCATCTTGCGGTGTCGGGATACGTTCGCGGCAACGCTCGACACCGTCAGCATCCAGCACAATCCCTTCTATTTTTGTGCCGCCAAGGTCGATGCCCAGCCTTAATTTTTCTTTATCCATACGTCATTCTATGCCGCAAATCCTATCCCAGGAAATCGATCCCGGGCGAGCGAATCGTAATCGGCATACCGAATCAACTCATGGCCAGCTGCTGCAACCGCTGCCAGTCGAATGCCGGCCCCGGGTCGGTCTTGCGCTGCGGTGCGATATCACAATGGCCGGCCAGGCAGTTTGTTGAAAGCTCGGGAAAGGTGTCCATCAGGACCTTTACGACAGTCGCCAACACCTCATACTGCACATCGGTATAGGGCGCATCATCCTGACCTTCCAGCTCAATGCCGATTGAAAAGTCATTGCAGGCCTCACGCCCCTGATAATTTGAGTCACCCGCATGCCAGGCACGTTTTCGAAACGGGACATACTGGACCACTTCCCCGTCACGCCGAACCAGCAGGTGACTGGACACTTTCAGATCTTTAATCTGGGCAAAGTAGGGATGTGCACTGGCATCCAGTGTGTTGGTAAAAAACCGGTCTATCTCTGGTCCACCATACTGACCCGGCGGCAGGCTGATTCCGTGAACGACCACCAGGGATATTTCGCAGCCGTCCGGACGGTCATCGCAATTGGGCGATGGCACCTGGCGGGCACCGAGCAAGTGGTCTCTGGAAGGGTCGATTTTCACGTCTCTACTCGTCATACAGTCACGGTATTTACGGAATTGTAACCCGTTTTTTCACCTAACGGCCGTATTAGTCTGTTGTTTTTCCTGTATTTACCTCAAAACAATCACCCCTGGGAGGCTGGCCAATCAGCCTTGCCCTCGCTACGATCGCTATTCCCGGACAGCCTCCTGGCAACACCTCTCCCACCCGTGATCCCGATCAGCTAGAATACCTGCTCAAAATCTGACAGTACACCCCGATGCCACCTGGCTGGCAGCAGACTGGAGCAACAGTGAAAAACATATACATTCTGGTACCTTTTTTATTTTTTCTGGCTGGCAATGCCGTCGCTGAAACCCGCTATGTCAGTGATGTGCTGGAAATCACCATGCGCAGCGGCAAAGGCACCAGCTTTGGCATCACCCGCATGCTGCGCAGCGGCACAGCGGTACAGGTACTCGCGGTAGACAAAAACACCGGTTATACCCAGGTTCGCACCAAGAATGGCAAGGAAGGCTGGGTATTGTCACGATTTCTGATGAATGGACAGGCGGCCCGCGAACGGCTCGCCGCCGCCGAAAAGAGCCTGGCTGAACTGGAGCTGGAAAATCGCAAACTAACGACCGCCATGGCTACACTGACGGAAGAGAAAAAGGCCCTGGTGAGTAACCTGGGTGACCTGGAAGGACAGAGCAGATCCGTCAGTCAGGAATTGACCGAAATCAAACGCACTGCATCCAGTGCACTGGCCATTGACTCAGAAAACAAGGACCTGAAGGGCCGGCTGGTATCACTGGAACGTCAGTTGCAAACCGTGCAGCAGGAAAACGAGAGCCTCAAGGACCGTACCGCCCGCGACTGGTTCATGGTCGGCGCAGCCGTGGTGCTATTGGGTATTATTATCGGGCTGATCATTCCGAAGCTCCGCTTTCGGAAGAAATCGAGCTGGGATACTTTTTAAGGACTCAAGCAAAGATAATATGGCCACGGAATCCACGAAAAAAATGCTGTAATGCCTCTCGCAAAGACGCCAAGATTACTACTTTGCAATCTTTGCGCCTTTGAGCCTTTGCGCGAGTTTTTCTTTTTGAATGAACTAGATTGATTAGGCTTTTGTTTTTATTTTTCCGTGTCCTTCCGTGGATTCCGTGGCCAATTAAGAATCACTCGTCGGTCACACAACCGTCAGATGCATCCTTGACGCATTGAATGTATTTATACAGCGTACCGCGTGTCGCCTTGTAGGCCGGCATGGTCCACTCTTGGCGGCGCTGTTCCATTTCGGCATCACTGACAGCCACGGACAGGACTTTCTTTTCCGCATCGATCGTAATGACATCACCATCACGGATCAGTGCCAACGGGCCACCTTCCTGTGCTTCCGGCACAATGTGCCCGATGATGAATCCATGTGAACCACCCGAGAAACGACCGTCAGTCAGCAACGCCACATCATTGCCCAGGCCAGCGCCCATAATGGCTGAGGTGGGTGTCAACATCTCCGGCATACCCGGGCCACCCTTCGGCCCCTCGTAGCGAATAACGACCACGTCGCCCTTGTCAATCTGCTTGTCTTCCAGTGCAGCCAGCATGTCTTCCTCGCTGTCATAGACTTTTGCCGGCCCGGCAAATTGCAGCCCCTCCTTGCCGGTAATCTTTGCAACAGACCCGCCCGGCGCAAGATTGCCCTTCAATATCTGAATATGTCCGCTTGCCTTGATAGGGTCATCGATGCCATGAAAGACATCCTGCCCTGGTTTCAGGCCCGGCAAGTCTTGCAGGTTTTCAGCAACCGTCTTGCCCGTTACGGTCAGACAATCACCGTCTATGAAACCCTGCTCAAGCAGGTATTTCATTACGGCCGGCGTACCCCCGACATTATGCAAGTCTTCCATGACGTATTGACCACTCGGCTTGAGGTCCGCAAGAAACGGAATTCGATCACTGACGGTCTGGAAATCATCAATGCTTAACGACACATCAACGGCACGGGCCATGGCAAGCAGATGCAAGACAGCGTTGGTCGAACCACCCAGGGCCATAACAATCACCATGGCATTCTCAAAGGCTGCCCGTGTCATGATGTCACGGGGCTTGATGTCTTTCTCAAGCAAGTTACGAATGGCGCTACCGGCGTTCAGACACTCAGCCAGCTTGCCCGGATCCAAAGCAGGCGTTGATGAACTGTAGGGCAGTGACATGCCCATCGCCTCGATTGCAGATGCCATGGTATTGGCGGTATACATACCACCACAGGCACCCGCCCCCGGACAGGCATGGTTAACAATATTGTGGCGTGTGTCCTCATCAATCTTGCCGGCGATAAACTCACCATAGCTCTGAAAGGCAGACACGATATCCAGTGTCTGATTCTTATAATGACCCGGCTTGATCGTACCGCCGTAGATCATCAGTGACGGCCTGTTCAGACGGCCCATGGCAATCAGGCAACCGGGCATATTCTTGTCGCAACCGGGCAGGGAAATATTGGCGTCATACCACTGCGCACTCATCACGGTTTCAATCGAGTCTGCGATCAGGTCACGTGACTGCAATGAGTAACTCATGCCATCGGTACCCATGGAAATACCATCACTCACACCGATGGTATTGAAGCGCATACCCACCAGACCGGCAGCGACCACTCCTTCACGGACCCTGGCCGCGAGATCATTGAGGTGCATATTACAGGTGTTGCCCTCATACCAGACACTGGAGATGCCCACCTGGGCCTTGTCCATGTCCGCAGCTGTCAACCCGGTACCATACAACATCGCCTGCGATGCGCCCTGTGACTTCGGTTGCGTTATACGGGCACTGTATTTATTCAACTTCTGACTCATCTTTGTCTCCAGACGACAGTTGCGCCCCGTGCGGGACTGATCAATGGGCTCGATATTGTACAGAGGGAGCAACACAGTCTGAATATCGTTTACGGGTAAAAACCGATAATCACTGCATAAATCAGACAGGAACCCCGAGAGTCAAAACAATGGCACAGAATGCTTTATTAAAGTAGCTTATTTTACAATGAGATAGATAGATCTCTGGTTTAAAAAAACGCTTGCGAAACCTGATATCAGTGATAGTATATAAGACATCGCTTATTTTATTAAATGCTTATCTTTAGTTCGAGCAGTGCCCGGCTAAGATTAAAACGGATACGTCCATGAAGTCACGTCAACTATTCGATCCCGAAAGCTCAACCTACAGTTATTTGGTTTGGGACACGCAAAGCCGTGAGGCCGCACTGATTGACCCGGTACAGGGACAGCTTAGCCGGGACATAACCCTGATCAGAGAACTGGACCTGAAGCTGAGATACACGCTGGAAACGCATGTGCATGCCGATCATGTTACCGGTTCGGGTACACTCAGGCAGACATTCAATTCCATTGTAATGGTTCATGAAAACAGCCGTACAAAGTGTGCCGACGTACTCATCAAGAGTGGCGATTTTATTCCGCTGGGGACAAACAGGATCGAGGTCTTGTATACACCGGGGCATACTGACAGTGATGTATGCTATCTCATTCCGGGTGCCGTGTTTACCGGTGATTCCTTGCTGATTCGTGGTTGCGGCCGCACCGATTTTCAATCCGGCGACGCCGGCACGCTGTACGACTCGATTACACAGCAATTGTTTACCCTCCCGGATGACACCATCATCTATCCGGGACACGACTATGAGGGACATTCATTTTCCTCGATTATCGAAGAAAGATTACACAACCCGCGCATCGGTAACAACAAGAGCCGTGATGAATTCATCGAGATTATGAACAGCCTCAAACTGCCTCCCCCGCAGCACATCCATGAAGCACTACCATCCAACCTGCGTTGTGGCGTGCATGGCATGGATCTGGCGTATTCCCCGAATCTCTGAAACGCCTCATGCGGGAGTAAAAGAACTGCCGACAACATAACGGTCTGAACAGCCGTTAATCCGCAAATCTCGCCACCCCCGTGAGAAATGTGGATTAAAGATTCTTGCCCCGACGCCGAACTACGTGCATGCCCCCGGCATTTTACGGGTAAACCAGTGTGGTGTAACGGATAACGTGCACACCGCGAAACACGCCACTACTATGAAAGAAATACGTAAGCGGCTGAGACTGTTTATGCTTTTCTCCGTGTTCTGTATCACTGCCAGTATTCACGCGACTCTGAGCGGCCTGTTTTAGACAGCATCCAGACCGAAGGCAATCACTCAGTAGTAACTAACACGAATTACATCAAGTCACCCCGTATAAATGCCGATGAATTTCCTGATGCGTCATCACGCATGCATCAGTTTGTGACATTGCAATACCTGCCAGGAAACATGGCATGAACCGGGACAAACTCCAACAATGAAAGATAACACCCGCATGCTGGTTACATTCGGCTTCATGGCTGTACTGGCCTTGATGTTTTCCCTGGCAGCAATCTCTCTGGAGCAATTGCACTCCATTAATAAAAGCATGGAGAACATGGTCAAGGTTACGAATAATAAAACAGCGGCAGCTAATGATATGCGTGACGCCATGCGCCTGCGTGCCGACAGTCTTAAAACCATGCGACTCACAGAAGATATTTTTGAGCGCGACGAGGAACAGCAACGATTCATCAGCCACGTCGGGAAGTATCGTAGCGCCAGGGAAAAGCTTGTCAGCCTTGGCATGGACGAAAAAGAGGCAGCCATCAATGCCCAGCTACAACAATTAACAACAGCTTCACAACCCTATAATGACAACGTTTCCGAACTATTGATGAGAGATGGTCCCGCTGTTGAAGTTGACGCCATCATGGGAAAAGCCGCCACGTTGCAAGGACTGATACTTGACAAGCTGGAAGAGCTGATCAAGTTCGAAAAAGAGAACACACAAAAAGCACTAATCACCAGCAGAAATCACTATGTGAACACCCGGCAGCTCCTGTTCTTACTCACCGGACTGGCACTGCTTCTTTCCACGCTGGTCGCACACAAGGTAATCACGCGTGTTTCAGAGAAGAACCGGCAACTTGCCTACCAGGCATCACACGATGCACTGACCGGCCTGATAAACCGGCGTGAATTTGAACACCGGGTGGAGCGCGCCATTGCACATGCCCGTGTACAAAAAGCAACACATGCCCTGCTGTATCTGGATCTTGACCAGTTCAAGGTCGTTAATGATACCTGTGGTCATGCTGCAGGGGATGAACTGCTGCAGCAACTTGCACAAATCCTGCTCAGCTCGGTTCGCTACCGTGACACACTGGGTCGCCTCGGCGGTGACGAATTCGGCATGCTGCTTGAGAACTGCCCACTGGACAAGGCCATCGAGATTGCCAACAAGCTGTTAAGTGCAATTGATGATTTCAAATTTACCTGGGCTGGTAACACCTTCACACTGGGGATCAGCATCGGTGTCGTTCCCATAGACCGCAGCACGACTGATATTGCCAGCACCATGAGTGCTGCCGATTCTGCCTGCTACATTGCCAAGGAGTCCGGTCGCAACCAGGTACAAATTGCACACCTGGGCGATCGCCGCCTGCAGGAACGTCATGGTGAAATGCAGTGGGTAGCACGACTGAACAGGGCAATGGACAAGGATCAGTTCGTCCTGTACTTCCAGCCGATCATACCCTGCGCCAACAAGCCAGGTACAGGCAGACACGTGGAAATACTGATACGCCTAATTGATGATGACGGAACCATCATTGCACCGGGAGCCTTCTTGCCTGCTGCAGAGAAGTACAACCTGCTTACCAACATCGACCGCTGGGTCATAGCACACTCACTGGCCTGGCTCGTAGAAAATACTAATAATGACACAGCGCTCATTACCATTTCTATCAACCTCTCCGGACAAACCCTCGGCAACCCGGACATGCTCAAGTTCATTATTGACAAGATGGAAGAGACCGGCGCAGCACCCGAGCAGATCATATTTGAAGTAACTGAAACCTCGGCAATCACCAATATCACATCTGCAACCAGCTTTATGCTGACATTACGTGGCTACGGCTTCCGCTTTTCACTGGATGATTTTGGCAGCGGCCTGTCCTCGTTCACTTACCTGAAAAAACTGCCGGTTGACTTACTCAAGATCGATGGCATCTTCGTGCGTGACATTCTTTCAGATCCGGTTGATTTCGCCATGGTCAAGGCAATCAGTGAGCTGGGCCAATTACTGGGGAAAGAAATAATCGCCGAGTTTGTCGAGACACGGGAACTGGCAGACGAACTGCGCAAAATGGGTGTTAACTATATGCAGGGCTACGCCTATGGCAAGCCACAGCCGTTAAACAACTTTGTCCATGCCCAGGGGCCACGACTGGTTGTGGTGCCTTCCTGAAGGGTGAGGTGTTTTTTTCTGCCTGTTTCACCCATGCTGGCGAGTTACTTTTTAGTTTCTTATTTCGCCCCTTTGGGCGAGATACTATTCAGATTCTTCTATCGCCCTGTCGGCGGGCCCGGCGGCTTGCCCGCTAACGCGGGTTCCCTGCGCTTCTCGTGAAGCCCGGCTGCGCCAACGGGATCAAGGTCAAAACACACCCCCCAACCCCAAATCATCAGCCCCCGACCCGTCTGCACTCACCGAGTACCGCAGACAATCCGGGATCAGGCGCGCGCCCTGTTTGAGGCAGGCTTGCCTGCCGAGTTGTGCGCGACCCCTGATTGGCGAGGAACGCAGGGCATCGGCGTCAGCCGATGAGTGCGCCGGGTGCCCTTCTCTTTGGGTACTTTCTCTTGGGCAAGCAAGAGAAAGTGCCTCGCCCCGCAGGGCGAAACCTGCAGACAAAAAATGCGCCTCCCCCTTCAGCAGCATAAGAAATTAAACTAGACTGCCGTCATGAACAACTTTCCTCCATTACTGGACATGCTCAGGGACCTGATCGGCACGCCCTCGGTAAGCAGCGTTGATCCATCCATGGACCAGGGGAATCGTGCCATCATCGAACTGCTGGCCAACTGGCTCAATGACACCGGCTTCCAGGTCGAGATCATGCCGCTGCCCGGTACTACTACGAAAGCCAACCTGATCGCGACACTTGGCAGTGGTGCTGGCGGGCTGGTTCTGTCCGGCCACACGGATACCGTCCCCTATGATGAGGGGAAATGGACCTATGACCCCTTCTCCCTGACCGAAGCGGACCAGCGACTGTATGGCCTTGGCACCTCGGACATGAAATCCTTTCTGGCTCTCGCCCTTGAAGCCAGCCGGGAGTTGCAAGCAGCTGACCTGAAAGAGCCGCTCATCCTGCTGGCGACAGCCGATGAAGAAACATCCATGGCCGGCGCCAGAGCACTGGTCGATCGTGCACGGCCGCGGGCGCGCCACGCCATTATCGGCGAGCCAACCGGGTTGCGGCCGGTGCGCATGCACAAGGGCATCCTGATGGAATCCATCCATCTGCAGGGCCGCTCTGGCCATTCCAGCGACCCGTCGCTGGGAAACAGTGCACTGGAGGCCATGTACACCGCCATCGGTGCAATATTGACATGGCGCAAAGAACTGCAGAAAAACAACCGTGACCCGTTCTTTGCCGTGCCGGTACCGACGCTCAACCTCGGCCATATACATGGTGGCGACAATCCCAACCGTATCTGCCCTGAGTGTGAGTTACATATTGATTTGCGCCCGTTACCGGGCATGGACCTGCAGGAACTGCGTGGCGAATTACACCAGAGGATCTTGACAAGCCTGCAGGATATCGGCATCGAAACCCGGTTTGAGGCCCTGTTTGAAGGTGTGCCTGCCATGGAAACAGCGACGGATACACCCATTGTAAAACTGACAGAAAGGCTCACGGGCCATACTGCGGAAGCAGTGGCCTTTGCAACCGAGGCTCCCTATTTAAGCCAGCTCGGCATGGACACCGTGATCATGGGGCCCGGCGATATCGACCAGGCGCATCAGCCGGATGAGTACCTGGCACTTGACCGCCTGGCCCCCACGATCGATATTCTGAAACAACTGGTGGATGCGATTTGTATCAGGGGAGATCCCCTGATATAAACGTGTCAGGATAGAATGGCACTTACTCTAAGAAATAGCACCGTCATTCCGGGCGGAAAGAAGTGGAGACCCGGAATCCAGATTGTTTAAGTCCCGCACATTCTGGATTCCCGCCTTCGCGGGAATGACACTATTTATTACAATTTGGGCTTAAGTAAGTACCTTTCGTGTCAGGATAGCTTTGGATATGTCAAATAAAGACACTAACAGGCACTTCATCGACAGCTTCCGGCACTCGGCGCCGTATATTCATGCACACCGTGGCCGCACCTTTGTCCTTGCCTTTGGTGGCGAAGCGGTCGCCGCTGCGCAGTTTGCCGATCTGGTGCATGATATCGCGCTGTTGCACAGCCTCGGCATCCGCCTGGTTCTCGTGCACGGCACACGCCCGCAGATTGAAAAAAGACTGCAATTGATTGGCAGCAGTTTTGAGTATGTGAATGGACTTCGGATTACTGATGATGCTGCGCTCACCTGTGTGAAGGAGGCGGCGGGAACCGTGCGTGTCGAGATTGAAGCACTGTTCTCCATGGGACTGGCCAACACACCCATGTCAGGCGCCCGCATCGGCGTCACCTCCGGAAATTTTGTGACCGCACGACCGCTGGGGATACGTGACGGGATCGATTATTGCCACACCGGTGAAGTACGGCGTATCGATGCTAGCGGAATTCGGCAACACCTGCTTGATCAGCGCATCGTGCTGCTGTCACCGCTGGGATATTCTCCGACCGGCGAGGTCTTTAATCTCAGTGCTGAGGAAATCGCGACGGCTGTCGCCAGTGAATTACAAGCCGACAAACTGATACTGCTGACCGAAGGCGATACACTCAAGGACAGTCGGCGCCGCCTGATTACCCAGTTGGCATTGAAGGAAGCGAGCACCCTGCTTGACTCAAAACGACATCTGGCAGATTCCACCCGGCGGCAGCTGCAACATGCGATAGCTGCCTGTCACAGCGGTGTACGGCGTGTACATCTACTCGAGCGGGCGCACAACGGTGCACTGCTGCTTGAACTGTTTACTCGTGACGGCTATGGCACCATGATTACCGCTGAAGCCTACGAAGATCTGCGCGAGGCCACGATCGATGATGTCGGCGGCATACTGGAGCTGATCAAACCGCTGGAAGATCAGGGCATCCTGGTGAAACGTTCGCGTGAGCGGCTGGAGATGGAGATTGACCATTTCTTTGTGACCGAACGTGACGGGACCATCACTGCCTGTGCCGCACTTTATCCCTGTGACAAGCAGACCCTTGCCGAACTCGCCTGCCTTGCCGTACATGCGGACTATCATAACGCCGGTCGTGGCGAGGCACTGTTGCATGCAATAGAAGCCCGGGCACTGCAGGCCGGCATACAGAAACTCGTAGTACTCACTACACGCACTGCCCACTGGTTCAGGGAACGCGGCTTTATCGCCGGTGATAAGTCAGATCTGCCCAAGCGGAAGAAAGCGCTGTACAACTATCAGCGGAACTCCAAGGTATTTTACAAGCAGTTGTCCTAGATATTATGGCTAGTAACGCCTTCTTCGGCGTCTCAATGCTTCAGGTTCTCTGAACGCAACCGATAGTATGTACTCATAAAGAATATCCTTCAGGACCAATGCCTTACTGGACATGACAAACAGGTACTTTTTTGTGAATATGCAATTTACAGGGACATCAGAATCTGTATTATCGAAAGACACTAGCGCTAGTGTGCTTTTTATGGAGACAGGAAATACACAGTTGTCTCTCTGATGTATTCACGGTAGCGAGCAATACTCCATGACAACCATCGCTGAACATCCAAAATCGGGGCGCGTAATCAAGGTACTGCAAATTACCGATACTCACCTGTTCGCTAACAGCAGCGGTTGCCTGCTGGGGCTGAACACCGAACAATCACTGGATGCCGTCACCGCAGAAGTTCGCGCTCACCACCTGCCTGCAGACCTCATACTTGCCACCGGCGACCTGGTCCACGATGGCACCCCCGCTGCCTATTGTCGTATATTCACGCATCTGGAAAATTTTGGTTTACCGGTCTATTGCCTGCCAGGCAATCACGATGAAGCCAGAACACTGCGGCGCACTCTGAAGGACGGGCCAATCAAATACGCGCAAGATGCGCACCATGGCAACTGGCATTTTATTTTTCTTGATTCAACCATACAGGACAGTGAAGGTTCGCATCTGACAGCTGCAACACTGGAGATGCTGGAAACACAGCTGCAATCCGCACCCGACAGCCACACACTTGTTTGCCTGCACCATCAGCCGGTACCGATGGGCAGTCGCTGGCTGGATACCATGGCCGTGGATAATCCGGATGCATTCTTTTCAATCATTGACCGGCACCCCCAGGTACGCGGCATCCTCTGGGGACACGTCCACCAGGCATTTGATAGCATGCATAAAGACATCAAACTGATGTCATCACCCTCCACCTGTATACAGTTTCTCCCCGGTAGTGATGACTTCGCAGTCGATACAGCCAACCCGGGTTATCGCTGGCTGGAACTGTACCCGGACGGTCGTATTGAAACCGGTGTTGAACGGATTTCTAACCTGCCCGGCATAGTCGACCTGGCTTCCAACGGATATTAGGAGCCTGTCGGCCCCAGGGGTCGTAGCACTACTGCACCAGCTGGTTCAAATCAAAGATTGGCAACAGGATTGCCAGTACAATAATCAGCACCACCGCGCCCATCACCAGAATCAGCAGTGGCTCGAACAACCCAAGTACCGCGGCAATCATGGTTTCAATCTCCCGCTCCTGATTAATGGCTGCACGTTCCAGCATCCCTTCCAGTTTGCCGCTGGCTTCACCGCTGGCAATCAGGTGTACCGTCATGGGCGGGAAATAACCGCTCTTTTCAAGCGAGGCGGCAATACCTGCCCCTTCACGCACACGTGCTGCCGCGTCCCCAACGGCTTCCCGCATGGGGATATTGGACATGACCTGCGCGGAAATACGCATGGCCTCCAGCACGGCTACGCCACTGGCCGTTAGAATACTGAAGGTACGTGCAAAACGACCGGTATTCAGGCCCTGCTCCAGTTTGCCAATCAGCGGCAAGGATAACTTCATACGATGAAAAAGCCGGCGGTTATCCTTGATACGAAGCAGGTATGCGAACCCCACCGCGGCCAAAACCAGCAAGAAAATCAGCAGCAGGCCATTGCTGCGCAAGAAGTCACTGACAGCAATCAGGCCAACCGTCAGCGGCGGCAGGTTCTGCCCGATATTGTCGAATACCTGAACAACCTGCGGAACCACATAGGTCATCAGGCCGCCAACGACCAGGATTGCAACAATCGTCAGCATCGCCGGGTAAAATACGGCCAACTGAATTTTCTGCCGCATCTGCTGCCGGTTCTCGGTGTAGTCCGCAAGCCGATCCAGTACACGTTCTAAATGACCGGACTGTTCACCGGCCTCGACCGTGGTGCGATAGAGTTCAGGAAATATATGCTTGAAATCACCGAGACCGGCTGCCAGGGTATGACCTTCCATGACGCGCGAACGCACGGCAAGCAGCATACTCTGCAAGCGTGGCTTGTCTGTTTGCTGGGCAACAGCACGGAGGCATTCTTCAAGCGGCAAGGCGGCACTTACCAGCGTTGCCAGTTGCCGGGTGATTAGTGCAAGGTCGGCGGGGCTGATGCCACGCTTGAACAGGGGGGAACGCTTTTGACCAAGCGCTTCGCGTTGTGCAACTTCCTGCACACCCAGTGGTGTAAGACCCTGGTCACGCAATTGCTGGCGTACCTGCCGCGGCGCATCCCCTTCAATGACACCTTTCTTCTCACGACCGGACTTGTCCAGCGCAGTGTATTCGAAGGCACCCATTAATTAGTTTCCATTCAGAGAGAATAACTCTCGCCAAGACGCAAAGACCGCAAATTTATAACTTATTGTTATCAAACACATACTAAAATTCTTTCTTGGCGTCTTTGCGCCTTGGCGAGAGAAATCATAGTATTTACGAATAGAAACTAATTAGAAACACATCGCGCGCTCAGTCACCCTGCGTCACACGCAAGACTTCTTCTACCGCGGTAACGCCTTCCAGAACAATGCGCCAGCCATCCTGTCGCATACTGGGTGAATGCTCGCGGGCCAGCTGCTCCAGTGCAAGCTCGCCTTCGCCGTCATGAATCATGGAGCGCATGGCATCACTCACAGTGACCAGTTCGTAGATACCGGTTCGTCCCCGGTAACCAAGTTCATTGCAGGCAACACAACCCCGCGGGCGGTACAGTGTGGGTGGATTTTCGGCCATGACGCCGATTGCCCGGCAATCTGCCGCTCCGGCTGTATAAGGCTCCTTGCAGTCTACACACAGTACCCGCACCAGGCGCTGGGCCAGCACACCGATCAGGCTTGACGACAACAGGAACGGTTCCACTCCCATGTCGCGCAAGCGTGTCACTGCACCGACAGCGCTATTGGTATGCAGCGTGGAAAACACCAGGTGTCCGGTCAAACTGGCCTGCACAGCGATCTCGGCAGTTTCAAGGTCACGGATCTCACCCACCATGACCACATCCGGATCCTGACGCAAGATGGCCCGCAGGCCGCGTGCAAAAGTGAGATCAACCTTGATGTTGACCTGGGTCTGGCCGATGCCGTCAAGGTAATACTCAATGGGGTCCTCGACTGTCATAATATTGCGGCGCTTGCTGTTAAGGCGCTGCAGAGCGGCGTACAGCGTAGTCGTCTTACCGGAACCGGTCGGGCCTGTTACCAGGATAATGCCGTGCGGTTTGTTAATCAGTTGGTCAATGTCCTCACGATCCCGGCTTGCCATGCCGAGGCTTTCGAGGTCCAGGCGACCGGCCTGCTTGTCCAGCAGACGCAATACCACGCGTTCGCCATTACCCGAGGGCAGCGTCGACACACGAATATCGACAGCCCGACCGGCGACCCGCAGGGAGATACGACCATCCTGTGGCAGGCGTTTCTCGGCAATATCCAGACGGGCCATCACCTTGATACGAGAGACCAGTAGCGGCGCCAGCACCCGTTGCGGTTCAAGCACCTCGCGCAACACGCCATCAACACGGAAACGCACCACCAACCTGTTTTCAAACGGTTCAATATGGATATCCGATGCATTCTCTTTCACCGCCTCGGTAAGCAATGCGTTGATGAGACGGATAATGGGTGCATCATCTTCACTCTCGAGCAAGTCTTCCGGCTCGGGGAGGTGTTCTGCGATTTGCATCAGGTCCATTTCTTCGCCGAGGTCACCCATCATGAGCATGGCTTCATTGGAGTCCTGCTCGTAGGTGACCGCGAGTTTGCTGTCGAACTGTTCCTGATCGACCAGCTGCAGCTTGAGGGGCTGGCCCATGAGACGACGCAGCTCAACAATGGCCACAGGATCGATATTGGCCGTGTGTATCACGACCACCTTGCCATTTTCCTCGCCGGCAACCAGTACACCGTGCCGCTTGGCGAACATAAAGGGTGGCCGGCGTGGCCCGGCCACCTCTGTGACTGCCAGGGCTTCAACATCCTGAAGTGGGCTTTCATTCATGTGGCTGACTCAGTCGAATAGCATGTCTGAATCGTCAACTGTCGATGCACTGTCGACTGACGAAACAGGGACTTCGATTAATTGCGGTGTAACCGGCGTGGTCCCGGGACCCGGCATTATCATATAATCGTTGATATTTGGCAGCACCGGTTGCTGCTTGCCAGGCAGCATATTGACACCATCGTTGTTCTGTTCCATTTGAATGACACGAATATCATTGTACTTGGCGTTGGTGTAATTATTCATGGTTTCTGCATCACGTAAAATGACCGGATGAATAAACACCATCAGATTGGTCTTTCTGACGTCGGAGGTTTTGGATCTGAACAGGGCGCCAAGATAGGGAATATCGCCCAGTAACGGTACCTTCTGAACACTCTCGTTTATTACTTCCTCGATCAGACCACCGAGCACAACGACCTGCCCGTCATCCACCATTACATTGGTCTTGATGGAACGCTTGTTGGTAACGATGTCAGAGGCACCCGCCACGCTGTCTGCGATACTGGAGACCTCCTGTTCAATATCCAGCCGCATGGCATCGCCTTCGTTGATCTGCGGTTTGATCTTGAGTGTCAGACCAACATCCTCACGCTGTATGGTTTGAAACGGATTGGTGGCACTGTCCCCGGCACCGGTACTGGTAAATGAGCCCGTCACAAAGGGTACATTTTCACCAATCACGATTTCAGCCTCTTCGTTATCGAGCGTCACCAGTGTTGGTGTTGACAGAATATTGGAATTGGTATCCGAGGCCAGTGCATTCAACACCGCCGCGTAGTTGAAACTGTTACTGCCAAAACGGCCAAATCCGACCAGTGCGCCATCCAGCAGTGTCGGCACAGTGCCGCCGGTCTTCGCGGAGATGGCTGCATTGGCAACGTCGGCAATCGGACTGCCCGAGTTGGAATAATTAATGACGCCGACCGGTCCGCTATTGTTATCACTATCGCCAGCGAATATCCACTGCACCCCGAGATCTCGTGCAGTATCCTCGCCGACTTCGGCGATGATAGCCTCTACCAGCACCTGCGCACGCCGAATATCGAGCTGGCCAATAACGCGCTTCAGGGTACGCATAATATCCGGTGGCGCCGTAATCACCAGCGCGTTGGTGGACTCATCCGCCTGAATATCAAAGCTGCCCCGGGATGAACCCGTGACCTTCGCCTTACCCTGCTGTGTTTTTTCCTGTTCCTCAATCTTGCCAACACCGAGCAGTACCTCGACGAGCGCGGTCGCCTCGGCGTAATGAAGATAAACCACGTCAGTATTGCCACCGGCATCCAATGGTGTATCCAGATGTGAAATAATGGCGCGCATGCGCAGGCGGGTACTGCGGTCACCGCCAAGCAACACGCTGTTGGTGCGTTCGTCAGCAACCAGCACCTGCTGCCTGCCAGCAGCAGGCGCCTTGGCAGCGGCTGGTCCGGCACGACTCAAACTATTCAGTACACGAACCACCTCGGTTGCAGAGGCATGTTGCAGGGTGATGACTTCAATTTCACTGTCACTGACCTGGTCAATGCGGCGAATAATCGTCAGCAGGCGTTCTACATTGCTGGCACGATCAGAAATAATCAGTACATTGGTTGTCGGGTAGGCAGCCAGGTGACCCTGTTGCGGCACCAGTGGCCTCAGGATAGGGACCAGTTGAGCGGCGGCAACGTTATCCACCTGGACAACACGTGTCACCATCTGGTCCCCCCTGCCGGGTGCATTTTCACTGGCCGTCGGGATACCATCCTGTTTGGCGTTTACATCCGGTACGATCTTGATGACCTCACCACTGGGAACGGCTGCGAATCCATGCACTTTCAGGATGGACAGGAATACCTGGTAGACCTCGTCACTGTCCATCGGCCGGGACGAAATCACTGTCACCTTGCCTTTAACGCGTGGATCGACAATAAAATTTCTGTCAGTGACTTCTGATACTGTGCTGATCAAGGCACCGATATCAGCATCTTTCAGATTTAGCGTGACGGTTTCGGCTTGTACCGGCAAGCAGGTGAGCAGCCAGATGAGTAGCAATAATTTGATTTTAAATACTATTCTCATGATCTCATCTCAAGGGCTGTGTGCCGGCTCAATGCAGACATATCGGTATACCGGCTTATTTAATTAACAAATCAGTTTGTTTCTTCAGGCCATTCCAGACTCACGACTTGTTCCTGACCCTCGCGCAAAACAGTCACACTCACCGAATCACCACTCTGCATGCTCTTTAGTGCACGTGCACTGCTGGTCGGGTTATCAAGCTTGATATTATTAATCTGAATGGCGACATCCCCCTGCACTAAACCCACCTGTGCAAACAATTCAGGATCCCGTCCCGGGGACAGTATATAACCGATCGTCTTACCCCCTTTATCCCGCTTGGGTGTGGCACGAACCAGGTTGCCAAGATTGGCCGACCCCTGTTTCAGCTGCTGACGCGCGGTATTCAAGCGTCGCTGCGGACTGGCCGTCGAAGGTGTCCTGACAGAACGACTGGCAACAGTATTTGGCGATTTCTTGTCTTTTGGTAACCGTAGCGTCTCAAAACGACCATTGCGTTTCAGGATAATCCGGTCAGGATGTATCTCACTCAGCTCCGCATTACCCGGGAGCTTTTCGCCCACCGCGTACTGCAATTCCTTACCACGCGGATCTGCAATTATTGCCCGGGCCTGCACCGGGTCAGTCGATGCCAATGCGCCCTTCAGTATCAGCTTGAGTTTTGTCTCCGGTGCCTCAAGCGGGGTATTTGTCTGCACCGGTTGATTGCCCTGCTTCGCGACACCCATCAAATGCCACGCGGGCATCTGGCTGATCAACTGCCGGTCCGGGTTTGCCGGTACCGGTACCACTGCCGTCACCGCTTCAATCGTTTCCACTGGTTCTTCTGACGACAACAGGTCCCACGTCAGGGTCGACAGTATACTGGCGATCCAGATAACCAGTAGCAGGTTGATGACCCGGATTGCAGTCTTCGTGTGCCGACCCTGCAGAATCCGAATCAGGTCGGCCTGCTGTAAGGAGAGTGTCTGCATTAAGTTCTATCGTTGCCGCTGTCGATTCCGGTTGCCACCCTGCCGGCCTGAAGCCCCTTTCCCACGCCCGGGACTGCCGCGCCCGCCTCCCGGTCTCGGTGGCGGCCGCTTTATTCTAACCGGTGGCTTGAGTTCTGCAATACCATCATCAGGTACGGCCTCCACGGGGATCTTGTGTCCGATAAATGACTCGATCTCCGGCAGTGAATAGACATAATTCTCACAGGCAAAACTGATGGCATCGCCGTCTTTACCAACACGCGCCGTGCGGCCAATACGGTGGACATAGTCTTCTGCATCCTGGGGTAAATCGTAGTTAAACACATGACTGACATCCGGGACATGCAGACCACGCGCGGCCACATCCGTGGCAATCAGGACCGGCAGCTTACCCTCCTGAAATTCCTTTAACAGGCGCTGGCGCTTTGTTTGCGGCACGTCACCCGAGAGCACTGCACATTTGAAACCATTGCCCTCCAGGTATGACCACACCCGGTCGGCAGTGCGCTTGGTATTGACGAACACAATACTGCGATGTGGATCACCGTGACTCAGCAAACCGATCAGCAACGGGATCTTATCTTCATTCGAGGTGTGATACAGCACCTGCCTGACACGCTCGGCCGTCACTTTCTCCGGTTCGACGTCGACATGTACCGGGTTATTCATGTGCTCGTAGGCCAATTCCTGGACGCGGTGCGAAAGTGTTGCCGAGAACAACAGACCAAGACGTTGTTCCGGTGGCGGACAACGACGAAACAGGTAGCGGATGTCCTTGATAAACCCCAGGTCAAACATACGATCGGCCTCATCCAGAACGATCACCTGGGCCATTTTCAAGTTGTAGACATGCTGTTTGAAATAATCAATCAGTCGCCCCGGCGTACCAATCAGAATATCAACACCTGCCGTAATTTCGTCACGCTGCTGATCGTAACCGGTACCGCCGTAGGCCAGCACCGGCTTCAGCCCGGTATGCTGGCCGATAAGCCTGGCATCACGGTGAATCTGGATGGCCAGCTCCCGAGTGGGCGCCAGAATGAGTGCCCGTGGCTGGTTCACCTTGCGGTGCTTATCAACCTCATGGGTGAGCAAATAGTTATACACGGCAACCAGGAAAGCGGCCGTCTTGCCGGTCCCGGTCTGTGCCTGGCCAGCCACATCCTTACCGGTCAAGGCCACCGGCAGGGTTTCAGCCTGAATCGGCGTACACATTGAAAATCCTGAATCTTCAATGCCTTGCATCAATTTATCGGGAAGCGAGAAGCTGGAAAAAGCAATATCGGTCAGGTGGGTTTCAGACATAGGGAGTCAATTTCAGGCCTTTTAGGCAACACCATAAAGAATTTGGATTTCGCATTATATTTCAAATGCTTGTTAATATGCTATCGATTGTTTCGCAACTGAAAAAAAGTAGCTATTTACCACTAAGGCACCACGCAGGACGGGTTAGATACGCTATACCGTAAGATCGGAATCTGGCACGCATGGCACTTAAACCCAAGTGGTTTCGTCTAAATAAACATCCAGGTTAGTCTCGAAAGCACACGGAAGGATAACGGCAAAAAAAATATTTTCCCGTGTACTTCCGTGGCAAGGTTCTTGTGGCAAGCGCCATTCGAAGCTGGCACAACACTTGCGTCCCCTCTAACCCGGCCTGTAAAAAAAGCAAGAATAGTAAAAATTGCACACCGGACTTGTAAATTGTGCTGATTTAGGCTGAAATAGCACCAAGCTTGAGTGTAGTGCAATCTGATTTGTGCACAGTACAGGTATTTCCAGGCAAGGCAGTCCGATTCCCAGACAGGACCTCGACAAACCGCGTAGCGGAATTCCATTATTTTCAAAACGGGCACGGCCCAACCCCCCGTTATGCAACTTCCGATTGAGTTAAAAATCTTTCAAGGAGAATTTTGATAGTGAGTGAAGACATCTTGTACGTAACCGACGACACCTTCGAGACGGATGTGATCAATTCTTCCGACCCCGTACTGGTCGACTACTGGGCCGAATGGTGTGGACCCTGCAAGATGATTGCACCGATTCTGGAAGAAATTGCCAGCGAGTATAGCGGCAAGGTCAAGATTGCCAAATTGAACATTGATGACAACCCGCAAACTCCCCCCAAGTACGGAATTCGGGGCATCCCTACATTAATGCTGTTCAAGAACGGTGAAGTCGAGGCGACAAAAGTCGGCGCATTATCCAAATCACAGTTGGCCGCTTTCCTGGACAGTAATATTTAATTATTTACGCATCACCCGTCCATCACTTATAATGACGAGGTCGTTTGAAAAGCATCGCAAGTAGCACGTGCTGACCGCAGCCGTTACTGCCCTGCCCTAAGTCAGCACCCTCTACAACAAGAACTCCAGTTACCCTTTTTCTCCGGCCAAATGGCCATCCTTATTCGTTCGCTACTGACTACGTAACAAAGGCCATCTATGAACCTGTCTGAACTCAAACTCAAACCTGCTACCGAACTGGTAGAAATTGCCCAGAAGATCGGCGCCGAAGGGACGGCACGCTCCCGCAAGCAGGACATTATTTTCTCAATACTCAAGGCACACGCCAAAAAGGGCGAAGACATCTTCGGCAGCGGCGTGCTGGAAATATTACAGGACGGGTTTGGCTTTCTGCGCTCCGCAGACAGTTCCTACCTGGCGGGCCCGGACGACATCTATGTATCACCAAGCCAGATCAGGCGCTTCAGCCTGCGCACCGGTGATACCGTGGAGGGCAAGATTCGCCCACCCAAAGACAGCGAACGCTACTTCGCGCTGCTCAAGGTCGGTCAAATCAATTATGAGAAACCCGAGAACGCGAGACACAAGGTCGCCTTCGAAAACCTGACACCACTGCACCCCAATGAACGATTAATACTGGAACGCGGCAATGGCAGCACCGAAGATATCACCGCACGCATCATTGACCTGGTTGCACCGATCGGCAAAGGGCAACGCGGCTTGATCGTATCACCGCCAAAGGCCGGCAAGACCATGTTGCTGCAGAACATCGCACAATCGATCGCCTCCAATTACCCGGAAGTTTATTTAATCGTCCTGCTGATCGATGAGCGTCCCGAGGAAGTCACGGAGATGTCGCGTTCGGTCAAGGGTGAAGTGGTTTCAAGCACCTTCGACGAACCGGCCAGTCGCCATGTACAGGTCGCCGAGATGGTCATTGAGAAAGCGCGCCGCATGGTGGAACACAAACATGACGTGGTCATCCTGCTGGATTCCATTACGCGTCTCGGCCGCGCCTACAATACCGTGGTGCCGTCCTCCGGCAAGGTCCTGACCGGCGGTGTCGATGCCAACGCCCTGCAACGCCCGAAGCGCTTCTTTGGTGCCGCCCGTAATATCGAGGAAGGCGGCAGCCTGACCATCCTTGCCACCGCACTGGTTGACACCGGTTCACGAATGGATGACGTCATCTACGAAGAGTTCAAGGGCACCGGCAACTGGGAGAGTCATCTTGACCGGCGCATTGCGGAGAAACGTGTTTATCCGGCCATTAACCTCAACCGCTCCGGCACCCGCCGCGAGGAACTGCTGACCGACGCCAAGGAACTGCAGAAGATGTGGATCCTGCGCAAGTTGCTGCACCCGATGGACGAACTGGCCGCCATGGAATTTCTGCTCGACAAACTGAAGTCCACCAAGAGCAATGCACAGTTCTTTGAGTCGATGAAGCGGTAAGCCTCCCGAGTAGGAAGCTGGAATAATTAAAGCAAGTACCAGATATCTTTAATAGCCACGAAATCCACGGAAGAACACGGAAATATTGCTTGTAAGGCTTTTATTTTTTCATATTTTCCATGGATTTCGTGGCCATAGTATTTACCGACGATCAGGTTGAACCAGTATTCACGCTACGTGCCATCCCCCAGGTTCCGCAAGCGGTTGATTCGCAACCCCAGCGGCGGATGTGTCGCAGACAGCCGACTGGCATTCTCTTTGAAATTCCTGAACGGGTTCACAATAAACATATGCTGGGTGGCGCGGTTGGCGCCCTTGAATGGCTCCGCACTGCTGGCCAACTTTTCCAGTGCGGAAATCAGGCCTTCCGGGTGACGTGTCAGGCGAACGCTGGTCGCATCGGCCAGGAACTCTCGTTGCCGTGACACCGCCGTCTGCACCAGAAAGGCAAAGACCGGTGCGAGTGCGGCAAAGGCGATCAATGCCAGCATAATAAAAGCGGCGCCGGAGCCACCCTTCCCTGAATTGTGTGAATTGCGCGAATTGCCGGAGAAGTAGAGCGCGCGCAGCGCACCATCACTGACCAGCGCAATCAGACCTACGATGACCCCCACCGCCGTCGCGTAGCGAATATCCCAGTTCACGACATGGCCCATTTCATGGCCGATAACACCCTGTAATTCCTCACGGTTCAGCGACTCCAGCAGACCGCGCGTCACGCCAATGGCAGAGCGTGCAGGACTCATACCGGTTGCAAAGGCATTCAACGCCCCGGTCTCGATCACGAAGAGTTTCGGTTTTCTGATACCGGCTGCAATGGCCATTTCCTCGACAACGTTATGCAGTACCGGCTCATCAACTGCAGAAACCTCTTGTGCACCCGTGAGGCGCAAGACAATCCTGTCGCCCTGACTGAACGCAACCCATGACCAGGCGGCACCGACAACAAACAGTCCGAGCCCACTCCACACACCCCAGGAACTCAGGAACCAGACTGTTTCCAGGTTCTCCGGCAAGTGCCCCATGAGTAACTGCAAACTCCAACCCAGCAGGTAACCCAGTATCGCCAGGATGACCATCAATAAGGTGATCAGCCTGCGGGTCGCTTTCTGATTGGCACGTGCGGCCGCCATAAAATCCGTGCGCCGCAACAGCTTGTGACGCATGCGTGGCTTTTTCTGCCAGTCTTTTATCAGGGGTGCGCCACACTGGGTGCAGTAGCGGGCATGCGGACGATTGGCAACACCGCACTCGGGGCAAGTTTTATCCTGGATGCGAGGCATTCAGAGCAGTTTAAATAAAAAAATAATAGCCACGGAACCCACGAAAGAACATGGAAATATTGCTTGTAAGGCTTTTATTTTTTAGTGGCTTTTGTGGCAAAAGGTTTATAGAGCTTGTGTCCTAGCGCAGATCCACCTTCGGCGTTACTGTCTCGGTCTCCGGCACTTCAAAATAGGTGGCCTGATTAAAACCAAACGCGCCGGCGACAAAATTTGACGGGAATGACTCCACGGCATTATTCAGTGACATGACGCTGTCGTTGTAGAATTGCCGGGAGAATGAAATCTTGTTCTCGGTGGCACTCAACTCTTCCATCAAGCGCGACACATTTTCATTGGCCTTGAGATCGGGGTAGTTTTCCATCAACGCGAACAGCTTGCCCATGGCGCCGCCAAGGATCCCTTCCGCAGCGATAGCCGCTTCCGGTGTACTGGCACTGACGGCCTGGTTGCGTGCCTGAATCACCTTTTCCAGAGTTTCCTGTTCATAGGACATGTAGTCCTTGACCACTTCCACCAGGTTCGGAATCAGATCATGTCGACGCTTCAACTGCACGTCAATCTGACGCCAGGCATTCTTGACCTGGTTACGTAACCCCACCAGTTTGTTGTAGAGAAGAATCCCGAACAGCGGGATACCGACAATGATGGCAACAACGACCCAGCCAAAGATTTCCATATTCAAGCTCCTTTATAACTCTTCCCGCCCTATCGCACGATAGCCGATATCGGTACGGTAATAAACATCCGGCCAGTGTATCGTGTTGACGCAGTGGTAAGCCTTTTGCTGCGCATCGGCAACATCATCACCCAGCGCGCAGACACACAGCACCCGTCCTCCATTGGTAACGACAGCCTCGTCCTGTACCTGAGTGCCGGCATGAAACACCTTGCAGCCACCGGCAGCAGTGGCGTCCAGCCCCTCAATGACATCACCCTTGCGATAATCCTCAGGGTAGCCACCCGCGGCCATCACCACACCCAGCGCCGTACGCGTATCCCAGCCTGCCGTTGCAGTATCCAGACTGCCATCAAGTGCCGCCAGGCAAAGTTCGACAAGATCAGATTGCAGCCGACACATGACGGGTTGCGTCTCCGGGTCCCCGAAACGCACATTATATTCAAGCACCCTGGGGGTCCCATCCACCGCAATCATGAGCCCCGCATACAGAAAACCGGTAAAGGCATGCCCCTCTTGCGCCATGCCCGCGATGGTTGGCAATATCACCTCTTGCATGGCACGTTCATGAATATCTGCTGTAACCACCGGGGCCGGTGAATAGGCACCCATGCCACCGGTATTCGGGCCGCTATCACCATTATCACGCGCCTTGTGGTCCTGCGAAGTCGCCAGGGGCAGACAATGCGTGCCGTCGGCCATGACGATAAAACTGGCCTCCTCGCCCTCAAGGAACTCCTCGACCACCACGCGATGCCCGGCCTCGCCGAAGACATTAGCACTGAGCATGTCTTCTACTGCTGCAATCGCATCGGCCTCAGTCTGCGCCAGAATAACCCCCTTGCCTGCCGCCAGGCCATCGGCCTTGATGACAATCGGTGCCCCCTGCTCGTGGATATAGGCCCTCGCCTCATCGACGTCTTCGAAGGCTGCATAGGCCGCAGTCGGGATGTTATGGCGAGCCAGAAAGGCCTTGGCAAAGGCCTTCGAGCCTTCAAGCTGCGACGCACCACGGCCGGGACCAAAGCAACGCAGCCCTGCAGCGATGAAGTCATCGACAATACCGGCAACCAGCGGCACTTCGGGGCCGACAATGGTCAGACCGATGTCGTTTACAAGGGCGAAGGCCAATAATGCCGGGATATCATCAGCGGCGATTGCCACATTCTCGATACCAGGTTCCAGTGCGGTGCCCGCGTTGCCGGGTGCGGCAAATACGGTGTCTGCCTGCGGTGACTGGGCCGCCTTCCAGGCCAGTGCATGTTCGCGGCCACCACCACCGATAATGAGAATGTTCATGTTGATCCCTTGCCAGTTTCCATCTATAAACGCAGTAATTTATCTCGCCAAGACGCAAAGATCGCCAAGAAATATTAATATGATTTATAGCAATAGTTCTTACTTTGCGAGCTTTGCGTCTTGGCGAGAATTATTTTTCCGTGTTCTTTAGTGGCTTCCGTGGCCATCAAATATCTAATGCCGGAAATGCCGCATCCCCGTAAACACCATAGCCATATCATGCTCATCCGCTGCGGCAATGACTTCATCATCACGCATGGAACCGCCGGGTTCGATAACTGCGACAATACCGGCCTCGGCCGCCTGGTCGATGCCATCCCTGAACGGAAAGAAGGCATCAGAAGCCATCACGGAGCCCTTCACCTCGAGGCCTTCATCCGCGGCCTTCAGGGCAGCCACCCTGGCACTGTAGACGCGGCTCATCTGGCCGGCGCCCACACCAATGGTCATGCCGTCCTTGCAATAGACAATGGCATTGGACTTGACGAACTTGCCGACTCGCCAGGCAAACAGCAGGTCCGTTATTTCCTGCGCCGTTGGCTGGCGTTTTGTGACCACCTTGAGATCCGCTTCACCAATACGTCCAAGGTCGCGGTCCTGCACCAGCAGGCCACCGTTCACACGTTTGAAATCCAGCATCGCTACAGGTGCATCCGTCCACTGGCCGCATTCCAGTACACGCACATTCTTCTTAATCGCCAGGACCGGCAAGGCCGCCGCCTCAACCACCGGGGCAATAATAACTTCAACAAATTGCCGTTCAATGATGGCCCTGGCCGTCGCCTCATTCAGTGGCCGGTTAAAGGCGATAATGCCGCCAAAGGCCGAGGTCGGGTCGGTCTTGAAGGCACGTTCATAGGCCTCCAGCGGATCAGCGCCCAGCGCCACACCACAGGGGTTGGCATGTTTGACAATGACACAGGCCGGTGCCTCGGCGAAAGACTTCACACACTCGAGCGCCGCATCGGTATCCGCGACATTGTTATAGGATAAGGCCTTACCCTGAATCTGCCGCGCGGTGGCAACCGAGGCCTCTGCTGGTGCATGCTCGCTAAAGAATGCAGCGCGCTGATGCGGATTCTCGCCGTAACGCATGGTTTGCACCTGCCGGTACTGCAGGTTGAGGGTATCAGGAAAATCCGCCTGTTCGCCATCAAGGTTCATTGCACCCAGGTAGTTGGCAATGGCACCGTCGTAACGCGCCGTGTGCTCAAACGTCTTTACCGCCAGTTTGTAGCGTGTTGCCAGCGATGTCTGGCTATCGTTCTGCTGCAGTTCTGCAAGCACCGGGGCATAATCAGCACTGTCGACCAGAACCGTCACTGCGGCATGATTCTTGGACGCCGCACGCAGCAGGGTCGGCCCACCGATGTCGATATTCTCGATGGCCATGGGCAGGTCACAGTCATCACGTGCCACGGTCTGTTCAAAGGGATAGAGATTGACCACGACCATGTCGATCGGTGCGATGTCGTTGGCCTCCATGACGGCCTCATCGGTACCCCGACGTGCGAGGATGCCACCGTGTATTTTTGGATGCAGTGTCTTGACGCGGCCGGCCATCATCTCGGGAAAACCGGTGTAGTCGGAGACCTCTACAACGGGTATGCCCGCCTCTGCCAACAGCTTCGCGGTACCACCGGTTGAGAGTATTTCAATTCCCAATGTGTGTAATGACTGTGCAAATTCTGTGATACCAGCCTTGTCAGAGACGCTGATCAATGCACGTTGTATTTTGTTCATTTTGTCCTTCGATAATTAACTGTATTTATTGTAGAAACGGATCGCATCCGTGATTATAGGCCGCTGAAAAACGTGCGCGGATGCGATCCGCTCCTACACCAATTTGTACATCTTCAGCTTCTTGCGCAGCGTGCCGCGACTGATCCCAAGCATCTCGGCCGCCTCCGATTGATTACCTTCAACGTACTTCATCACCACGGCGAAGATCGCCGGCTCAACCTCGCTGAGTACGACATGATAAAGATCATTCACCTCATGCCCGGCCATGTCATACAGGTATAGTTCAAGCGCAGAGGTCACGCTGCGGCGGATCGGCTGCTTGCGGCGTTCGCGAAATATCGGCATTTTCATGCGGCCAGGTCCTTTTGCTCGGTCAGTTGATTAAAGTAGTCGCGTACGTATGCCAGCTGCGTATCAGCGGATTCCAGCTGGTTAATATGCTGGCGAAACGGGTTGCCATCGCGCTGGCCCTTGCTGTACCAGGCGATATGCTTGCGCGCGATGCGTACCCCGGTGTATTCACCATAGAACGCATACAGGTTGCTCAAGTGTGCCGTCAGGATGGTGCAAATCTCTGCTGGCGTGGGCGCTGGCAGCTGCCGGCCGGTTACCATGTAGTGTGCAATTTCCCGGAAGATCCATGGGCGTCCCTGTGCGGCACGGCCAATCATGATGGCATCTGCACCCGTATGCTGTAATACCTCGACCGCTTTCTCCGGTGTGTTGATATCACCGTTGGCGATCACCGGAATAGACAGCGCTGACTTGATCACCCGCACCGTGTCATGCTCTGCCGCACCCCGGTAGGCACAGGCGCGGGTACGCCCATGCACGGCCAGGGCCTGAATACCGGCCTGCTCCGCGATCCTGGCAATGGCCAGTGCGTTTTTATGTTCCGGATCCCAGCCGGTTCTGATTTTCAATGTCACCGGCACATCCACGGCAGTGACCACGGCATCAAGAATCTGACCTACCAGAGTCTCGTCCTGCAGCAGGGCGGAACCTGCCATGACATTACACACCTTCTTTGCCGGACACCCCATATTGATATCAATCATCTGTGCGCCATGATCGACGTTAAAACGGGCGGCATCCGCCATTTGTGCGGGTATGGCACCGGCGATCTGTACCGAGACAGGCTCACCTTCACCGGCATGGTCAATACGACGCCGGGTCTTCTCACTGCCCCACAACAGTGCGTTTGATGACACCATTTCAGACACCACCAGGCCGGCACCCTGTGCACGGCACAGCTGCCGGAACGGGCGATCGGTCACACCGGCCATGGGGGCCAATACCAGTCTGTTCGGAAGTTTGTAGGGTCCAATTTTCACTGGATTTACAGTGGATCTTTATGATTCCGGAATGTGCAGGACGGCAGATAATACCCGCTTACGGCGGCAGGATAAAGTACACAAAAAGTGAAATTACAAGTAGCGGTACAGCCAGTAAATTTACAGAAACTCAAACTGGAATGAAACGGCGTCGGCACCGGGGTCAAGCACCTCCAGCACCGCCTGCACTGGCGATTGCGGGGGCATGCCGGATTCAAGGTCGACACCTTCACCGAGGTATTCCACGGGGCTGAAATGCCGCATGGTAACGAGGCTACCCGATTTATCTGTAAAGCTGACTTCAAACAGCGGGTAAGGCTGAATAAATTCAGCACGATTCTCAAAGGTGACATTGATCAGCAGTGCATCCTCGACAACAGGGTGCTTGCGGACATCACGCTCAACAATACCAATCCGGGCCAGGTCCACACGCATCGGCAGATCACAATGCAATACCTCGCAAAACCGTTCCATCTTCGAACGCCAACCATTTTCTGCGGCCAGCATATCGCGATTGAAATACACCCATTGCAGCCCCAGCAACAGCGCCATAAAACCGACCACTACGCCTCTGACAATATCAGCCGTTGAGACCGTGCGACTTTGCCAGCTATGCGAGGGTGACCATGCGGCGGGTCGCGCTTCGGCTGTCACCTCCCAACCCGATTCTTCGTGTTCAGGTATGAATCGACTGCTAACGTCCTCTGACCGATTACCATCAGCACGCTGCGTCTCCACCACACTGCGCGCAGCAGCTAGATTTTCAAAGAGGTAATCGATTGCCCGGTAGACCTGCTGGCATTCACCGCAGCGCAACTGGCCTCCGGCCTGGTCGAGATGAGTTGGCGTAACCTGGTAGATAGCAAAACAGTGGGGGCAAAAAGTGTACATGGGGAGAGTGTACGCTGTTGAGTGACAGGAAGTGAAGAAGTGAAGAAGTATAGTGTAACCTTATAAAGGCAGATATTATGGCTGCAGTAGAACACAGAAATACTTCTGGTAAGATATTCTATTTTTCCGTGTTCTTCCGTGGATTCCGTGGCAATTAATATTTTTTAAACAAGCCTGATGACGTCCACAACAACAGTAACTTCAAGCTTAACCATCAGCAGAAAAGAGAAGCTGTTGCTTGTCCTGCTGCTGACGCTTGCTGTGCTTGCCTTTCACAAGCTG
>Ga0316194_10000025_pt1 | contig 60648 bp, 43 predicted proteins | sample CroRivsedime1_MG_FD_204936 | JGI IMG/M metagenome (GOLD analysis project Ga0316194, IMG submission 204936) | Coastal sediment microbial communities from Maine, United States - Cross River sediment 1 | ecosystem: Environmental > Aquatic > Marine > Coastal > Sediment | place: USA: Maine...
ACGAGGTATGTCATGAACGTGAATTGAGTGACTCCGATGTGTTCGGTGGAGTTTCTCCACTACCTGGTCCTGCTGGCAGTCCAAAAGATTGCAACAAAGCGACAGGTAACGATGTGACTATCTTTTCACCTGATCCGTAATTGAACGGTTGGCGGAGTGCTTCGGCGCTCCGCCGCTTGTTCTCTGATCGGAATAACTTACGGGGCGTCGCGAGACGCCCCTTTTTATTGAGCTTGAATACCCTGCATCATAAAGCGTCCGATGCGTTGGCGCCGGACGGAATCCGCAGTCTCAACATTGTGCCAATTTGAAAAAAGCCGCTCCCCCTTGACGGTCGACAGAATGTCCCAGGGGCGCTCTATTCTCAAAAGCCCATGACTGGCTTACGTTCCAGCTTGAGGGAGTAAGATGAAATGAGATAGCGGTGGCTCTTATCCTATTGCGCAAAATCTTTAACAGAGGTGTCGACTTCAATTCTGACGCCATTGGTTCCTTGCCAGGGCACGGCTTGCGGCACGATAATGGTAATTCCGCCGGAATCCACACCATCGAAGAGTAATTGCCGCTGGTCGCCGCCATCGGGAATCTTGGTCAGTTGGAGTACCTGTGGTTTGGTAAATATTCCGGGATGAAAGCGGATCGGCACCATGTGCCGACCGGCGATGCTTAGCTCCACGGCAGCGCGGAGCGGGCAGCTCGCGATGCCGGTCCTGGTGCAGCCACGAAGGCCGGTGTCTACCAGGGTGTCAACAACAAACTCACTGGGTAATTGCGACTGGTGCTCAAACGCACCGATGTCGACATAACCACGGGCAAAACGGGGGTCGCCGTTGCCGCGCTGATCCCATTTCAGCGGCTTACCATCGGCATCGACGGCCGAGGTATTGTCGCCAAGGTTGCGTGCCGGACTGCCTCCACTAATGGGTAAGGTCGGTGTCGGCCCGTTATAGTGGTCGAGCTTCTGAAACAACGGATCAGCTGTAATGATAGGTTCGCCGCAGCCTTCTCCGGAAGTAAAAAGGTTATGGATTGCCTTGGTCAAAGTGCCGGTATTGACGCATTGTTCGTCATCACCGGTCAGTATCGAATTGGCCAGAGCCAGCTGGTCCAGGCTGAAAATGCTGCTCCCGCTTGTTGCTTCGTTACCATGCAGCGTCACGTTGGTTACCCGTAATTCGCCAGCCAGGTTGGCCACGGCACCACCGCGTATCGCCTGGTTTGACACCAGGGTTGAATTGATCAGAAACACCGTGCCGTCCTGGTTGGCGATGGCGCCACCGGAATCGTTGGCCTGATTGAACATAAAGGTGACCCCCTCTACCACCAGCCGTCCCTGGTTAAATACTCCTGCTCCTGTGTCTGCCTGGCCGTTACTTATGGTGATGCCGCTTATGCGCAAATCTCCACCCGGTGCCACTTTCAACACCCGGTACTTTCCGGCACCGCTGATGGTCACACCATAGGCCTTCCAGAGCAGTCCGGAAATGAATCCGTCGATATCAACCGTTCCGGTAACCTCGGGTAACGGAGAGGACAACTCGATGACCTGCGGAGTGCTGAAAGGACCATCGGCTTCTCCGAAGACAATTTTGTACGGTTGCGTGGACTGGTTGGCTTCCTGCAATGCAGAGCGCAGTGATCCGGGGCCTGTGTCCGCAATTGTGGTGACCGTCAGGCTGCGTTGCAAAGGTATATTGACGTCGGGCATCGACGCGGCCAGCACGTGAGCCGGTGAAAGCCCGACCAGGCCAAGAATGGCACAGCCGATAAATGTAAATAATCTGCCTTTAGTTCTTAATCTATCATCTGCAAGTTTAGATGTGTTGATGTCAATTTCCCCTACATTTCAATTTTAGTTTATCGAACTGCTTCGCTGCAGCATGACGCGCACTTCCTCCTCGCTCTGACCCCGTCGGTATTGAACTCTGGAGGACAGGTAACCGGTCGCCTGAACCGTCAAAATATAGTCTTGGGCATCAAGGTTCGATAAAGCGAAGAATCCTCCCTGGTCACTCATGACCTCACGACGTGATTCACTGCTGACATCCAAAAAGTTCTGGGTCCAGCGCAGAACTACCTGTGCGCGTGAAACGGGGTCACCTTGGTCGTCCACAACTTGCCCAAGCAGCCAGTTCTGTCCCCAATCCAATGGCACTTCAACCTGGCGGGACTCACCTGGCCTGAGTACGATTCCAGTCGCTTCCAACCAGGGTTGAGAGCGGCTTTCCAGCTTGATGGCACCCGACGGTATCCGCTCCAGCCGAAATTGACCTGCGCCATCGGTATACACCGGTATCAGCGGATGATGCCCCATGTCCATGCTGCGTGCCCACAGCGAAAAGCCACTCAGCGGTGTGCCGTCCAGATCAGTCACGGTACCTGATAAATCGGAAAATTCTGCCGCGTCGAGGCTCACATCGAAGTTAAGATCGTCCGGACCAATGGAAAGAAAGTCGGATTTGAATGCAGTGTATTCGTGCCGTGGCTCGACGCCCAAAGTATAAGCATCGCCCACTTTGACACTTTTGAATTGGTATTCACCCAAAGCGTCGCTCCTGGTCCTTTCATAAGTTTGGAATTCGGACGAACTTAGCCAGACCCTGGCACCATCGACTGGCTCGCCCGTCGGCCCGATGATCTGACCCGACACGGCGACTTTCGATGCCTTGGATTCCCACTCCAGTTCTACATTCAGCTCAACTTCAGTGTCTTCTGAGTCCGACGCGCCCTCGACTCGCTGGCGAGAATCCTGGTAATCTTTCATGCTAAAATCAAGTACGGGAACCTGTCCGGCCTTGCTGGGACCGGTTTGAATTTCATAACCACCAGAGACATCCGAGTGAACTTGAAGATTGCTGCCGAGAGCCCTTACCTGAACCCCTTCAAGCGGATTGCCCACGTCGTCGGTAATGAGGCCGTAAACACGCACCGAGCGGATACGCTGCAACATTAATTCGGCATTGGCCACCCCGGCGCGCACACGCAGCTTGGCAGGGTGGTATTGCTCGCTTTCAGCAACGGCCAGTTCGTACTCGCCCTCGGCAAGGTTATCGAAGATGAAGCTACCCAGCCTGTCGGTTAGTTGCCTCAGTTGCCCCGTGCTGATTTGGTTAGCGCTTTGATCCTTACCGGGTCGGCGAGTGGGCCGGGCAGTGACAGAAATGTCAGGAAGCAAGATGCCACTGTCATCCAGTACTGCGCCGGAGATAGCCAATTCAGTCTGCCCGTCGTCAGAGTTCTCGCTTGATTCACTTTCCTTGGGTCCAGAAAGGGGTCCTGGCTCAGTATCTTCATTCTCCGTCGCTGTAAGAGGGGTTATCGCTGTCTTCGCAGTACTTGAATCATTGTCAGAAGAAAGGTCATCAAAAACGGCTGCGGATGATTCGCCTGGTGCTTGTGCGCTGGCCTCATTCTGCCCTGAAAGTTGAAACATGCGAAGGCTTCCCAAGCCAATTACACCCAGCAATACAAGGGAAAGTAAAATAAACAGCACCCTGCGCCCGCTATGACCAGGTTTTGCTGGTTGATCTGGTAAGGCAGGATTACGCACTCAGGGTGTTTCCTCAGCAATGGTTAAAAGGTAATGGTCCAGAAGAAATAACTCGCTCCTTGGCTGCTGGTCGTCATGACATTAAAGCAGTCCGAAGTATGTACAGCGAACCCGTCCCTGGATTAAGTTATGTTGGATTGGCCGTTCGATACCGAATAAAGACTGGTAACTTTGCCTCCCCGGTCCCATTAACCGGATCGGCAGATTCCCGTCTGCCAATTTCGCGCAAGGCCAGCGCAATCAAATCCTCCCATATGTATATGACTGAATTTGCAAAATGTCAAGCTATAGCGCCGGAGAAATGAGACTCAAACCAGGCAAACCAACGGACTATTTCAATGTGTGAAGTGAGCCGCAGGGATGAGTGTCTGACCCACCGCATCACTGCCATAGTACTGATTACGGGTGACACCCTCAAGGGCAGGGAGTTGGTCGCCCGGTTCTGAATGAACAATTCAACCGGGCGACCGGTTCATCTGTCGCGACCAACAGCGCCGCGTTGCCGGACAGGCTATTTTATAATCTATTCCCGAGGTCTTAGGCTGTAACGATTGAGCAGTAACAACCCGGCTCCCAGCATCATCAGGATCAACAACCAACGGGAGCCATCACTCAGCGTTGGAACCCCTACATCATTCACGGGAACGGTACATTCAGCGGTCGCACTATCAGTAATCTCATTGTCGTAACCTGCGATCGCGCAAGAGACTGTCGCTGTGTTGGAAATGCCGGGCACATCAGCTAAGTTAACGATACGGCTGGCACTAAGTACGTCACTACCGCCGGCAACGACCGTTACCGGTTCGTCAACGAAGCCGGCGGTTGGGTCATTGACCAGGCAATTCAGGTCGGTATCGCCATCATTGTTAACAGTGATGGCCCATTCGATGGTCCCATCAATGAATACGGGGTTCGGACTACATGCCTTGGCCAGGTCTACCGACGGTGCGATCAAATCCATACTATGGTCGTCACTGTCGCTGACCTCGTTGTCAAACCCAGTCACACCACAGGTAATGGTGGCCGTGTTGAGCAACGGATCGGGATCGCCCACCTGAATGGTGTACGGGAAGTCCCGCGTTACACCGTCTACAAAGACGCCCAGGTCTCCACCCAGTAACGGATCGTTGCCTGTGCACGTACCCAGGACGTCGCTGGTACTGGTATCCGTGAAACCAATCGTGTAAATGATTTCGTCACCCACCTTGGCCTCGGCCGGGCCGGTCTTGGTGACTTCGATTGACGGTGCAATTACGTCAACGCTGTGGCTGTCAGCGTTAGCGACAATATTGTCAAACCCAACCACCTCACAGGTGATCGTGGCCGTGTTGAGCAACGGATCGGGATCGCCCACCTGAACGGTGTACGGGAAGTCCCGTGTCACACCATCGGTAAAAGCGCCCAGGTCTCCGCCCAGCAACGGATCATCCCCGGTGCAGTCTAAGCCCAGATAGGGGTCGGGAAGGTTGCCGGTAGTTGTGTCGGTGAAGCCGATCGTGTACGTGATCTCATCACCCACCTTGGCTATGACCGGACCGGTCTTGGTGACCGTTAGGGACGGCACGAACAAATCTACCGCCGCACCGAACTGTTGCTGTTGCTCGAAGGGATTGCAACCAATGCCAAGCTCACACCCGTCCTGGACGAGGACGATGCCCCGGTCGTTCAGGGGGTTGGTCGAACCAACCGGTACAATGTACTGGGACCTCACTAAGACAGTTCCAAGGGAGCCGTCAGGAAATTCATCAGAAAAGGGTTCACCGGGTATCGTACAAGGAAAGACCAGACCGATCGGTGCAACTTCGGTATCTGTGCCTGGGGGCGCCGGTTCACACGTTACGCCATCAGACACAGCAATAATCGGCAGGTTGCAATCCTCGATAGGTGTGCCCTCAGGGCACTCGGGGTTGCGGAATGGATCCGGCGAATTGATCTCATCCCAGAATTGATTGATCGTAAGGCTGTCGCCCCATTGATCCCGGTTGGTTACCGTTATAAAACAACTCGCTAGATCGCCGACTTTGGTTGCGCTCGGACAAGCCTTGCCCATCCCAACCGCATGATTCAGTGGTTCTTCCTGCGCCAGGGCCGACAGGGAAAACGTCATCGCGACCAGGAAGGCGCATAAATACCCCAGTTGCCTGGACGGAATCGCAAGATTTAAAACAGGTACTTTCATGTTGTAGCCTCCACTTCCTTATTGTGAGATAGAGCGTTTTTTTGACACTCTGTTGTTTTTACACTCTTTTTTTTACACTCTTTTTTTGACACTCAATAGTGTACATTGCCTAAGTATATGACACAAAGTAAGTTTTTTCCTCGCATGGTCAGCACTAAAGCCATATTGTCATACAATCAGCATATATTGAACTTCGGTTTATGTCGCTATTTGCCTAAGGTGCCTGGCTTTTACCCATGTGAGCCTGCTCCTGATGGTGGGAAACGTATCATAGGTTAAGGCGGAAAATGGGGCTATTAACTTACACCATAATCATCAATTTCTCTTAAAATTACATTTTGGCCCGCCTTTTTTCCGCCTTATTAGATGAAAAACATTGACTTGATCTCCTATTGTAAGGGGAGTAAAATGACGCCATCGGACATGGATGTCCGCAAAAGGGTGTATCGAACCCGAAATAAGGGATGTTATGAAAGGGATTTCAATTCTTAGCGCTGCATTTCTCTTATGTAGCCAACAATTCGTTCAAGCAGATTCCGATGTTATATTCAAGCAGGGTTTTGAGCCGTCTTCACAGGTACCACCACCTGACACGGGACCAGAAGTGGAGCTCGAAACACAACTTCCTGCTTATAGCACTGGTTTCTTGGTTTTTAGTGCCACGGCGACAGCTGCAGAATGTGGTGTGGAGCACGTGGAGTTTTATCGTGATAGTAATTTATTTGCTACGGACCCGACGCCTGCATACACGGCAAGTTTGAATTCTTACGGAGTAACCGATGGCAATCATAGTTTTTATGCAAAAGCTTATGACAATGACGGAAATGAATCCTCCAGCACCAGTGTTTCAACTTTTATAGACAACACACCCCCTGGCACCCCCGGTAGTGTTTCGGCTTCAGCCGGTTCCAGTTCATATATTAGCCTCTCATGGAGTGCAGCAATAGACACAGGCTCCGGTGTTGACTTTTACTCAGTTTATCGCGACGGCAGTTTTCTAAATTCCACCAGTGCTTTATCTTTTCAGGATAGCAATCTTACGGCGGGCACACGGTATTGTTACAAGATTAAAGCCACCGATAATCTGGGTCATGTAGGGTCGTTGAGTTCGCGGGCTTGTGCGACAACAGACGATGCCGTTTTATTTACTGAAGACTGGATCTTTATTTCAGGAGATCAGGCTGACGGTAGATTCGTAGAGATCGCCACCAATGGCCACGAAGATCTTTTTGGTATTGGATTTTTAAGAGGAACTGCGGATCTGGGTGCAGGGCCTATTACAAGTTATGCTCACCCTTCTCTCGGATCAATGGAAAGCGTTTTGGTGACAAAACATACTGCCGATGGAACGACAGCCTGGAGCAAAACCTTTGGCGCCACCGGTAGTAGCAGCGGGTTCACACTTGCAGCAACACATGATGGTGGAGTTATTATTGGTGGCGCTTTCGCTAACATTACGAGGGGTTTCCATTTAGGCGGAGAAAACCTGGCAAGTAGCTCAGGAACCGATGGTTTTATTGGAAAGCTGGATACCAACAGTAATCATGTATGGTCTTTTGGTGTAAATGGGAGCGGGAATGACAGGGTTTCAGGTGTTACCGTGGATACGGCTAATAATGTTGTGGCCATAGGAACAATTACACTGCAGTCTGACTCATATAAAGAGTTCTCTTTTGGAGATGAGTTTGAGTTTCCAATTGGTAGCGCTGCTGCTGATTTTATCGTCAAAATTTCAGATGCGGGAGAGCCTCAGTGGCTGCTTCCAATTGTGGGCGGTCGGAACAATGCTATAACCAGCGCTCCCGATGACAGTTTCATTGTCCAGGGAAAGTTTTGGGGAGAAAATCAGATAGATATTTCGGGTCAAATTTTCACCAACCCCCACGCTGGTTCCGCGGCTGCGTACTTAATTAAATTTGATTCCTCGGGTGAAGTGCTATGGTTTAAAACATTTAATACCGGATCGACCAACCCCTCGTCCACAATTGAGGACATTGCGGTGGATTCTGATGGTGATGTATATGTTGTGGGAAGCCTTATCAATTCAATGAATGTTGGTGGGATCAGCATAACCAGTAATGGTGGTTCGGATGGTCTTTTCTTTAAACTTTCGGGACGAAATGGTAATGCAATATTTGCAAAAAGTTTTGGAAGTAACGATGACAGTAGCGTGAATTCTGTTTCTATATCTCCCAGTGGCAGAGCGGTTCTGGGTGGTTATTTTTATGGAGACTTATATATTCTCGGTGAACTGCATAGCAACTCTATTGATAGTGATTTTGATATTTTAATTATTGAAACAGATTTAAATGGTAATGTTTTGGAATCAAATTCCTATAATAATTCCATTACCGAGTTTGTAGATTCAGTGCTGTTGGATAACCACAATAATTACATGATGGGTGGGCACTTTTCCGGCAACTTAAGGTTTACCGACACTATGGAGCAGGTTAGTTCAGCGGGAGGCGACGATCTTTTTATCACCAAGTTTGAAAAGTAAACATAACTAATGTGCAAAAGAGGCACCGATGAGTTTTTTCCATCCCAGGTGTATGGCTTTTGCAGAAATCACCATCAGGCTGGCGATATTGTTTACCGGCATGAGTGCCAGTGCAAGCCAGCCTTCGCCCAGATCGAACAATGCCATGGTCAGAAACTGAGAGATGAGAATGGCGAACTCAAGCAGGGGCATGCCGAATATCAGCCACGTACCTGCAAGCAGCAGAACCGCGACAGCAATACCGGCGGAGGCAAGTAAATAATAACGCTTGCGCGTTTTGGCGATGATGCTGGCCGTGAGTGCCTTGTCATCCAGATCCTGCCGAGCTTCGGCGAATATGGATTGCAGCATTTGATCCTGGTTATTTGTCATCATGAGCTTTCTACCTCAGACGGGTCGCCGTAAGCTGACAGAAGTTGCTGTAGCTGGTGGGCTCCATTTCTAATGTGAGACTTGACGGTCCCCAACGGCAACCCGGTAAGTTCCGCTATTTCCCTGTGGCTCATGCCTTCGTTATAGGAAAGCACCACACACAGTCGAACCGGGTTTGACAGCCTCACCAGGGCACGATCCAAATCCAGTACCATGCCGGTCGTATCGTTTTTCGCCAGTTCGGACCCGGACATTTCGCCTGCTTCTCCAAGTGCATCTTTTTTACGAATATGCTGAAGCCAGACCGAGACCGCGACGCGTTTCAACCACCCGCTGAATGCACTGGCTTTTCGCAGTTTCCGGATGCTGAGCCATACTTTCAGAAACACCTGCTGGGTCAGATCGTCGGCCAGGGTGTAATCATTGCAGCAGCGTCTCATCAGATTTCGCACCTGGGATTGCCGCCGTTGCACAAGCTCAGCAAATGCCTTGCGGTCACCCGTGCGTGCCAGGCTGACGAGAAATGCCTCGGGACAATCCGGGTAATAATCTTGTGCTTTTTGCACAAAAATATTTCCTTAGATCACGTTATTTGATGTTTCATGATCGCTCGCATACCAGCGCCTGGCAATATTAGCGGTTACCAGGAAACCCAGGCCGATACATCCCACCAGTGCCGCCGCGCCCAACAGCGGAAGTTGTGTTTGCGGATATTGAGTTCCCATTATCAGACCGAAGATGGCAAGCCCGATTGCGGTGGGAAGCATGATCAGTCCGGTGATCTTGAAGATTCGGTCGAGCCGGTCGCTCTTGCCGCTACCCAGTGACAGCAGCTTGTCCATCAACTCCTCATCGATTGGCTTACCGCTTTCAATGATGCGTCGCACGGTTTCGTGTTGTGCCTCACGTTTGCGTATGTCAAACCAGATCCCCGCAACAACAACTGAAGCAATGAAACCCCAAAACGCCAGGGATGCCAGACCTGCACCCAAACTAAAGCTTTGCATAACTATCTCCTGTGGATCAGTGAGTCCTAACATTAATGATCCATTTCATGGTGATTTGGATGTTTTGTTTTATTTTTTATTTTTGGTAAATATTTAAATCGTTAATTTCGTTACAGGATATTCGAGTTAAATTGGTGCAGGATGATTGCGGTTCCGGTCAAATATTTAACCCTGTTTTGATAAGTTGCTCCGGCAACTCACGCTGCTTCCAGATAAAATCATCGATCAAAGAATGCTAGTATGACACTGGAATTAACCTGGAAAAAGAAAGGATATGCGGCACTTTTAAAAAAGTTGCAGAATCGCTTTCCAAGACCTGATAAAAGTATGATTTATTGTCGAATTTTTTATTGTGTGTTCTCAAGTAAATAAAACTTAATAAGGCTTAAATATAATGTTTACTTTGAAAGACTACCGTCTGAAACGACCCGTTACTAAAGCGAAAAGTACGACACGGTGGCTTGTTTGCAGGGCGCGCCTGTTGAGCAGTGGTCTCGTGTTTTTGCTGGTCAGTGGTTGCTCTTCCTATGGTGTCATTCACAATGAGCCGAGTGTTGATGTTAGCGCAGGACAACCTTATTCCCTGACAACCTGGGCACAGTCTGAAGAAGCCGCCGATTTTGTCTTTATCGTGGCTTTCTCCGGTGGTGGAACGCGCGCGGCGGCCATGGCCTATGGGGTACTTGAAGAGTTGCGGGATACAACGGTTGTTGTTGATGGTCGAGAGTCACGTTTGCTTGACGAAGTTACTCACATCAGTTCGGTGTCCGGGGGCAGTTTTACGTCAGCCTATTATGGTCTCTATGGCGACCGGATCTTTGATGATTTTGAGGACGAATTCCTGCTCAAGGACGTTGAAGCTTACCTCACCAAAAGTGCAATAAACCCGATTCACTGGTTCACCCGAAAAGGGCGAACCGAGCGGTCCGCTGAATATTACAACAAGATACTGTTTCATGACGCGACCTTCGCGGACATGATGCAGCCAGGCCGTCCGATGATCATCATCAACGCCTCGGATCTGGCCTATGGCATTCGTTTCTCATTTATCCAGGATTACTTCAACCTGCTGTGTTCTGATATACGTGATTTTCCGGTGGCCTCTGCCGTAACCGCATCATCAGCAGTACCCGTGGTGTTCAACCCGGTTGTGGTCGAAAACTATACGGGCTGCCCCACGTTTCAGGCCTCACCGGAAACGCATGAAATGGCAAAAAACAGCGATGAACTGACCGAAACGATGGAAGGGCTGGAGTCGTACGCCGATAAGGAAAGCCGCAAGTTTATTCACCTTGTTGATGGCGGAATTACCGACAACATGGGTTTGCGTGCCATGACCGATGTGGTGAACATCGCAGGAGGTCCCGCGCAATTAATTCACAAAGCGCAGAGAAAAATACCACGCCATGTCGTGGTCCTTTCGGTCAATGCATCCACCGAGAAACGATCAGATATGGATAATAGCGCCAAGCAACCGTCCATGCTTGCTTCCATGAATGCAATGACGGATGTTCAGTTACACCGCTATAACGCAGCCACTGTAGATGAGGTCAGAGACAGTCTCGAAACCTGGTCCGAGCACATATCTACTCCCGAGCATGAAGTGAAGTCTTACTTTATTGAAGTGAGTTTTAAGGAGGTTCCACAACCGCAACTAAAGCTGTTCCTGAACAAGATTCCTACCTCGTTCAGCCTGACACAAGAGCAGGTTGAAACCTTGATCAAAAGTGCACGGGAACTGTTGCGCGACGATCCGGAATTCCAGCAACTATTGACGGAACTCGAACGATCTTAGAGTAGCGTTGTACCTCCTTGCCGGTGGCTGCCGCCAGATCCGGTTTACGGGCGCACAGTATCAACAGGGTTTTGTTCCATCGGTGTGGGTTGCCGGAACTGACACAATGTAGAATATTTGCAAGTCATCGACGGAAGTACACAATTTCCATAACCAGAAAGGAGTTTTGAATAATATGAATTATTTCAAAATGTTATCAAAGTTATTAATTGCGATGATCCTGGTGCTGGCAGCAGGTGTTATCAATGCTTCGGATGAGAAACCCTCCGGCACCATCAACATCGTCTCAACCGAGGTTATGGCACTCATAGGTGGAAGCAAAGGTGAGGGTACACTTACTTTCAATGGTGCCGAGCACAAATTCAAACTCAGCGGGGCCTCGGTCGGTGCATCCGTTGGTGTGCAAAAACTACATATCGATGGTGAAGTTTACCACCTGTCCGACGTTGCGGATTTTGCAGGTGTATATTTCCAGGTGGAAGCAGGTGCGACACTGGTCAAAGGTACGACTGGAATGTGGCTGAAGAATAAGCAGGGTGTCACTTTACGCCTGAAGACCAGCAACGAAGGTGTGGCTATCCAGCTGGGGTCAGGCGGTCTGAAAATTGTGATGAAGTGATTTCGATGGATTGTTGGGTGCTTAAACAGATGAAGGGTTTTGCCCTGACGATTCTGATACTTTTGTCTACGCCAGCGCTTGCGCAGGATTTCGACCTGCTGTCACTGGAAGTATTGGCTTCCGAACTGAGCCAGCCGGTAGGTATTATGCACGCCGGTGACCAGAGTGGACGTGTGTTTTTAATTGAGCAGTCCGGTCTTATCAGGATAGTGAAAAATGGCCAGCTATTTGCAACGCCTTTTCTGGATCTGACCGCCGTTATCGACAACGCTGCGAATGAACAGGGATTGCTGGGTCTTGCCTTCCATCCCGACTACGCCAACAATGGTTATTTCTATGTTAACTACACACGTGACCCCGGTACAGGTAATGACCTGACCACCGTTGCCCGTTACCAGGTTTCTACCGGGAACCCGGATGTTGCAAACCCCGTTGAAACTAAAATTCTGGAGATTCCGCAGGATGCGGGCAACCACAATGGCGGTGACATTCATTTCGGAGCAGATGGCTTTCTTTACATAGCGATGGGTGACGGCGGAGGGTCAAACGATCAGTACGGTCATGCCCAGGACATACTCAGTCTCAAGGGCAAAATGCTGCGTATTGATGTGGACGGGCAGCCTGTTGATGGTGATGACCTGTGCGGCCTGGTTCAGAACTATGGAATACCCCCGTCCAACCCATTTGCCGATGGCGTGGGGTGTGATGAGATCTGGTCCTATGGCCTGCGCAATCCCTGGCGGTTCAGTTTTGACCGGGATACGGGGGACATGTATATCGGTGATGTTGGCCAGAACACATGGGAAGAGATCGATTTTGAGCCGGCGGCCACAGGTGGAATAAATTACGGTTGGTCCTGCCGCGAGGGTGCACATGATTTTGCCAATGGCAATGACTGTACCGGTGTTGCCCCTACCGATCCGATCATTGAGTTCAGCCACGGCCCGCATTGTTCCGTCACTGGCGGCTATGTTTATCGTGGACCCGTTACCTTGTTTGATGGCTATTATTTTTACGGGGATTATTGTTCGGATGTCGTATGGCTGGCAATTGAAGGTAATGCCGGATGGTCTTCAGAAGTTTGGCCGGCGGCGGCGCCCACCCTGAACAGTATCTCGAGTTTTGGTGAAGACGAGCAGGGCAACCTGTATATCGCTGACCGCAACGACGGCAAGGTCTACCGGATTTTGATCCGGGATCTGCAGTTCTCCAGTTCCTTTGAGGACGATAGTTAGGCTCAGGGTCAGCCAGATACCTTGTGGGTCGCGGGCCTTCTGATAGGAGATAACAGTGGCAAGGAACCGATCCGGATCGTACCGGACCGGTTTCCTGGGTTCCTTCTATTTGTATGACTCGAACAGGGCGACCATGAAGTCCCAGGTTTTACCGATGGATTCTATTTCGATTTTTTCATCGGGTGAGTGAGGGTTCTTGATGGTGGGGCCGAAGGAAATCATGTCCATGCCATCGTACTTGGAGCCGATAATGCCGCATTCCAGCCCGGCATGGATCGCCTCAACCACCGGCTTTTTACCAAAGCGCCCTTCGTAGACATCCACGCAACGGGCCAGCAATTGGGAGTTCATATTGGGTTTCCACGACGGGTAACCACCGTTGGTCTCACCTTCCGCGCCTGCCAGGCGGGCCACTGACAAGATGCGGTTACAGAGGAGGGCAAGGCTGTCCATATTGGAACTGCGCTGATTCGAGAGGATTACCAGCTTGCCGTTCTCCAATTTGACAGTGGCCAGATTGTTGGAGGTTTCTACCAGTCCTTCAATGTCCTTGGACATCGCTGTGACACCGTTGGGATAGGCAAAGATCGTGTCAATGGCACGCCGGGTAGTGTCGGTGCTTGCGGCACTAAACTCTCCACTGATGGGGGTCAGTTTGAAACTCAGATTCGGATCCGTCTTGCGGTACTCTGTTTTCAGTTTCTGCTCCAGTTCCTCGATGCATGATATCGCTGTGTCGGCATCGCTTTCCGGGATCAGTAAAACCGCTTCCGCGTCGCGGGGGATGGCATTGCGTGCCGTACCTCCGGCGACCGATGATATGCGTACGTCGGTTTTCCTGGAGATCTGATGAATACATCTGAACAGTATCTTGATGGCATTCGCCCGTTCCTCAATGACATCGATCCCGGAATGGCCACCGGACATACCACCACCGACCAGTTTGAAGGCACTGTAACCGGCCGGACTTTCATCGGTGATAAAGGGCAGCCGCAGACATGCGTCCTCTCCGCCTGCGCAACCGACGGTGAAGACTCCCTCATCCTCAGAGTCGATATTGAGAAGTTGCTTGCCCTGGATGAAACCGGGTTTCAGCGATGTTGCACCGGTAAGACCGGTTTCCTCATCGGTAGTGAATAGCAACTCCAGGGCAGGGTGTCCCACGTCCTTGTCAGTGGCAGCGACCATCGCCATGGCAATGGCGATCCCGTTGTCAGCACCCAGTGTCGTCTGGTTGGCCGTAAGCCAGCCATCGTCGGTGTAGATAAGTTCGATGGGGTCATTATCAAAATCGTGGCTGAAGTCCTTGGCTTTCTCGCAGACCATATCCATGTGACCTTGCAAAACCAGGGTCTGGGAGTTTTCAAAGCCGGCTGATGCGGGTACTTCTATCAGGACATTAAGTGCCTCGTCTGTACGTGCTTCCAGTCCATTACCGGCAGCCCATTTCAATAACCACGCAACGATTTTTTCTTCTTTTTTGGAGGGTCGTGGAACCTGGCTGATCTGTTCGAAAGCGCCCAGGATTTTTTTCGTGTACTCGTGTTCAATATTCATGTTTGATCCCATTGACAGAGGTGGTAAGTCTACGATCCACGGTCACCTTACAGGGGATTTTGGTAAGGCTAAATGACAAGGATCAATAGTGGTCCAAAGAGCGTTTTTCTTACATGCGAAAGGTGCCGATACTGATATTATTTGTCGGCCAGGCTGTTTAGCCTGAGTTAATGGAAATAGATGAAATTTGCCTGGGTCGAACGACCCGTGGGCATGTATGATGGCCGCTGCCCAACAACAGCTTTCTGTATTCGAGATCAAAGACTATTCCATGAATTCCATCCAGGACACACTCCAACAGGTTTTCGGGTTGCACGAATTCCGGCCTTACCAGCAGGATATTATCGAACAGGTGCTGGCGGGTGATGATGCTTTCGTGTTGATGCCAACGGGTGGTGGAAAATCACTTTGCTTCCAGTTGCCGGCCTTGCATCGCGCTGGTCTTGGTATTGTGATTTCGCCACTGATTTCCCTGATGAAAGACCAGGTGGATGCTTTGCAGGCGAGTGGTGTCAGGGCTGCCATGTATAATTCCAACCTGGATGCCGAGGAGGCGAGATCGGTACTGTCCAGGCTTCACAACGGTGAACTTGACCTGCTTTACGTGGCACCCGAGCGCATGATGCGCGCCGGTTTTATCAACAGCCTGGAAAATATTCCGTTAGCGCTGATTGCCATCGACGAAGCCCATTGTGTTTCACAGTGGGGGCACGATTTCCGCCCGGAATACGCGGCGTTGGGCGAACTGCGGCAGTACTTCCCCGACGTGCCTTTTATTGCATTGACGGCAACCGCCGACCCCCAGACCCGGGACGATATCGTCAATGTGCTCAGGTTGCACCAGGCACGTTTGTTTACCACCAGCTTCGACCGTCCGAATATCCGCTACACCGTTCTGGAAAAGCACCGGCCTCAGAGCCAGTTGAATCGTTTTCTCGGCAGGCACCCTGATAGTTCGGGAATTGTCTATGCACTGTCGCGAAAGCGGGTAGAGGAGATCGCCGGTGCCCTCAGCGACCGGGGTTATTCGGCTGCCGCCTACCACGCCGGGCTATCCGCTCAAACCCGAAGAGATGTGCAGGAACGGTTCATTCGTGACGATGTATCGATCGTGGTTGCAACTGTGGCCTTTGGAATGGGGATAGACAAACCGAATGTACGTTTTGTCGTGCACTACGATATGCCGCGGCACATGGAGGGTTACTACCAGGAAACCGGCCGCGCCGGGCGAGATGGCCTCGCAGCGGAAGCCCTTCTGCTGTTCGGTACCCAGGATGTGGCCATGGCGCGTTATCAAATGGAACAGAATGCTAACGAAACCCAGCGCCGCATAGACTCACACAAATTGAACTCGATGGTGGGTTTTGCAGAGAGCCTGACCTGCCGGCGGCGCGTGTTGTTAGGTTACCTGGGCGAACAAATGGAGGTGGACTGCGGTAACTGCGACATCTGCCTGGATCCGCCGGAACGCTACGATGCCACCGAGGCGGCCCGCAAGGTGCTGTCCTGTGTTTACCGTGTGGGTCAGAGTTTCGGTGTTAAACACGTTGTGGATGTATTGCGTGGAGCGGATAACGAACGGATACGAAAATTCAATCACGAACGGCTGTCGACCTATGGTATCGGCAGTGAGCATAGCGCGGCCGAATGGTCATCGATCATACGCCAGTTGATCCACCGCGGTTACCTGATCCAGGATATCGCCAACTTTTCGGTGCTCAAACTCACCCCGAAGGCATCAAGTTTGCTGCGTGCGGAAGAGACGCTGGAGCTGGCGCGGCCCAGGGTTCAGGAGAAGCTCAAAAAGAAGAAAAGGAAAACGGGTCCAATCGCAGAGCTCAGTGAAGACGATCTGCGCTTGTTTGAAACGCTGCGGGAGATTCGTAAACAACTGGCCGCGGAACAGGGTGTGCCGCCCTATGTGATTTTTGGTGATGTTGCATTGGTGGAGATGAGCAGCGAACGGCCTTCAACTGAAGAGGAGTTTCTCGAGATCAATGGTGTGGGCCAGGTGAAACTGGAGCGTCATGGCGCAATTTTCCTGGAGGCGATTGCCTGTGATGAAGCCTGACGCCGGAGACTATTTCGGTGCGGTATTCCTGGCTTTAAGCAGCCACTCACGCAGGTCAGTTGACCAGCGAATCAGGATAAAGCGTGCTGCCCGCTTGTTGTCGATACTGGTGGTTCTCTCCCAGTAGCCATGTTGCGGGTCTTCCCGGGTGTCAATCATCCGGGCGAGCAGCTTGCCGCTGAGAGCATCATGGATCTCGAGTTCGAGTGTCATGCGCCCCTTTGAGTCGGTTATGGAATAACCAATGTAGTCACGCATACGGTCTGGTGCAATGATGTCCAGCTCGACGATCCTGGGTGTGATGCGCATAACATTCTCACCACCGTTTTCACTCATCACAAAGGCATCGTTCGCCGTCAGTTCTTGTCTGAATACCTCGTCAAGAAGTTCTGAAAGATCAGATTTGATGCGATTCAGGTTTTTTTCCGTAGGCCGGTTGTGGCTGCGGTATTTCTGGTCGCGGACCCAGTGTTTTCTAAACTCCACCGTGGCTTTTTCAAGTTGAACTCTAGTAAAGCTGCTCCAGTCCGTGCCGGTGTCCATATAAAATTTAGTCCGCCATTTCTTGGTGACCAGTTCCAGGCAATCCGAGGATTCTTCGAGCGCCTTATCTTCAGCCACCACAGGGCTCGACGGCAAGGAAATTGCCAGTGTAATCAGAAAAGAACAGAGAAGTTTCCTCATCATAAGTCTCAATTACCGCTCAATTGCATCGTACTACACCTGTATGACAACATGCGATTCAAAATGATTCCTCGTATGCCCCGACCACTTTTGTAGCTTTTTCCGCCTGCACTCATACGATAATTCTTTTTTGGCATTTGCCGGTCGAGCAACTATGCTTGTCAGCCAATACGGACATTCAAGAAGCCAGCCCTTTTCAGGTAGTGACAATAAGATGAAAAAAGTTGCGGTCACCGGTGCTTCCGGTCATATAGGTGCAAACCTGGTCAGGGAGTTAATCGGGCGGGGTTATGAAGTAGTTACGTTGATAAGACAAACCAGCTTGGCTCTCGAAGGGCTTGATGTGGTCAGAGTCGATGGAGATGTCTTGGATCAACAGAGCCTTTGCATGGCATTCAGGGGTGTTGAGCACGTTTACCACCTGGCCGCCCATATTTCGATTCAGCCGGGTGACAATGACAAGCTCGAACGGGTTAATATCGAGGGCACACGAAATGTCCTCGAGGCCTGCAGGTTAGAGGGTGTTTCAACCCTGGTTCATTTTTCGAGCATACACGCGCTCGAACTGGAACCCCTGGACCGTCCTGTGACCGAGGAGAATCCCCTGCTGGGCGAACGGACCGGTCACGGTGGCGATTACGATTTTTCAAAGGCTGGTGCGGAGAGACTGATAAGGCAAAATAGCTGTAAGACCTTGGGCACCAGGATCATTTATCCAACTGCGGTACTGGGCCCGAACGACTACCATGGTTCCCTGTTTGGTCAGGCAATAATCAAAATGGCACATGGCCGCTTACCGGCAATGGTCTCCGGCGGCTTTAACTGGGTTGATGCACGTGATGTGGCCTGGGGTGCGGTTGAGGCGGCGGAAAAGGGCGCTGACGGGGATCGTTATATCCTTTCGGGGCATTACCTCGGTGTGTCAGAGGTTGCGGCGGTCATCGCAGAGTTAACCGGTGTTGCCGCGCCCAGGCTGACCTTTCCCAGCTGGGTGGCCGGTTTGTTTGCACCCTTGATGACTGGCTGGGCCCGGCTGTCCGGTCAGGCTCCTCTCTATACACGTGATTCGCTTGCAGCACTGACAGCGAACAAGGTAATGAGCCACGCAAAGGCGAGCAGGGAGTTCGCTTATCAACCGCGAGCCTTCCATGATTCCATGCGAGATGTATTGCGTTTTTATAACTATAAAGATCAATAATATAAGACATATATTTAAAGTAGAATATAGATTGAATATTGAACAGTATCTGAACCAGTCATTTGAATGGGTGGCCTATGGCACACTGGCTCTTGCAGTCCCGGTGTTTCTGCTGCTTTTATTCATCAAGGCGCCATATGGAAGGCACATCCGCGGGGGCTGGGGGCCGTTATTGGATAACCGGATTGGCTGGTTTGTCATGGAGTCCCCGGCTGTATTGGTATTTGGCGCTATCATGGTTTTTCACGCTCAGTGGAACACCACCGCAGTACTATTACTTCTGATATGGCAGTTGCATTACTGCCATCGCGTATTTGTTTACCCATGGACCCTGAAAAAAGACAAAAAAATGCCCTGGTTGATACTGGTGATGGCATTGGTATTCAATACGACAAACGCTTATCTCAATGCCTGGTCCATCGCCAGCCAGTGTGATAAGTACAGCGATCTGTGGTTGAGTAGCCCGCAATTTCTGATCGGTGTGCTGGTGTTCTTTGCCGGTATGACCCTGAACAAGGTTTCGGATCGTCAGTTGGCGCGTTTGAGTAGAGCCAAAGGCGAGAAGCGTGCTTACCAGGTTCCTTACGGGGCCGCCTATCGCTGGGTATCCTGTCCGAACTACCTGGGTGAGATAGTTCAATGGACTGGTTGGGCCATAGCGACCTGGTCGCTGGCCGGTTGGGTGTTTGCCATCTGGACCATGGCAAACCTGGTGCCACGCGCACTGGCACATCACCACTGGTATCGGGAGACCTTTACCGACTACCCTGCAGAACGCCGTGCACTGATTCCGTATTTGCTCTAGGCGAAATCTTCCTCGCCGGATTCCATGCTGTCTTCAATCGCCTTTAACCTTTTTTGGAGGTCTTCAAGCTGTGCTTCCAGTTCAGTTACCCTGACTTCCAGTCCCGGGGATACTACCGCCGACGCACCCGGGCTGACTGGCACTGGAATATCCGGTTCACCACTCAGCAGGTGTGCGTAGCGGCCTTCTTTCTGACCGGCCTGACGGGGCAGGGCGGCAACCATTGAAGGTTCGCGTTCGATCAGGTGTTGAAGCGCAAACTGGACATCATCAAGGTCGTCAAAGTCAAATAAGCGGTGTGAGTTGATTTTCAATTCGTTCAGGGTTTGCGGGCCGCGTAACATTAATGTGGCCATCAGGGCGATACCCTGGCTGTGCAGGTTCAAGGCTTTGTTAGCAAGATGTTGGTACTTCGGAACCCGCGCACCCCATTCCTCGCGCACCAAGTCCAGAGCCTCCAGTTCACGCAGTGTATGGCCGACCTCACCCTCGTTGTAGCTGACCACGGGGTAGCGGGAGGTCTTCTGGTTACAGGCATTGCGGAGTGCATTCAAAGTCAACGGGTATTGATCGGGGGTGGTTTCCTTTTTTTCCATGAGGCAACCCAGTACCCGGGTCTGGATCGGTGTTAAATCATCCACGGCCTTGCTCCATTATTGTTGAAGGATATTCTACCTTAAGCTTTAACAGCCGGTATCTAATCCGGCAGTAACCGTATGAATAAAAATTGTCGCCCATGAGGTCCCTGGTCGCTTCCAACTCCTGTCCTTACCAAGGCAACATATCAAAAGCCCAATCCATTGCGGTCATTTTCTTACAGGTGAGTTGCTTGGCCTTTGAGTACGCATCAAACGTCGCTTGCGCCAGCCATGTGTTTTCCTCAAGCAGGGATTTCCGGATCGCCACCGCATGCATGATTGGGAAGATACCGGTCTTCTTGAAGTAGGCCTGTTCCACTGCACGTGAATTCGGGAATAGTCTCCCTACCATTGGGTCTCCCTCTATAAACGCCCGTGGTTGTAAAGCATGGAAAAGGGCATCAACATCGCCGGATTCCAGTAAACCAGATTCATCCTGCAAAAACCCTCGAATCCAGGGCAGCGATTCTGGGATATTCATATCCCGCTATTCTGAGCATTTTAGCTGCTTCTTAGCACTGGCCAGTGCTGGACGCCAATAAATGTTCGCCCGACAAAAAAGTACTGGCACCAGTTATCGCCAAAGTACTGGATTGCAGAAAACTTCTACGGGGAAAAAACTAATTTTCATGCTCTTATCTTGCCATCTTGTAGGTGGTGTACACTATGATTATCGAATACTCTCAACTTTTCCTACCCAATCACTCAGTCCCGGTGTGCAAAACTTCAAGGAGATTGACCAGTGAAACCTGTTATCACTTTCATTATTGTTTTTCTCGCGAGTTTATTTTCTATGACGACACAACTTTCGGCACAGGAAGTTTTGCCCTTTCCTGAACCGGGATCAGCAAGCACCGCAGGTAAAACCTTAAAAGATTCTAAACATCAATGGCGGCAAGCTGTTAACCGCCTGCTGGAAGATGCCCCTAATATCGTTATTTTTATGAACGACAATGCAGGTTTTACCGATAAAAGACGCTTCGCCAGAAAGTTTGAATTTCTTACATCGTCGGGGAATAATTCGGAATAGGAGATAGCTTGTGTTTGACGAGATGATGCCCTTCCTGACAGCTCTCGTGATAGGACTACTGGTTGGTCTTGAACGTGAAAGATCGAAGAATAGAGATGGTGGTACACCGATATTCGGTGTGCGCACTTTACCTTTACTTTCGCTGCTTGGAGCGCTGGCAGCTTACCTGGCCAACGAAGCATTTACAGTTGTTATAGGTGTCTTTGTTGGCATCATTATTTTAATGAGCCATGTACGTTGGGGAGAGGGTAGCGACTCCTGGCGGATTGGCCCCACCACAGCTGTTGCTGCAATGCTGACTTTCGTTCTGGGTTATCTGGCGCATTCCAATAGCCAACTAGCGATCGTTCTTGCCGTTATATTGTTTACGTTACTCGCTATAAAAGCTCGATTGCACACTTTTGTGCGTTCCGGGATCAAGAAGAAAGAAATGACAGCCGTGCTAACATTTCTTGTCAGCGCTTTCGTGGTACTCCCGTTATTACCTAATGATTTTGTAGACCCATGGCAGCTTATACACCCTACACGGATATGGTTGCTATTCGTTCTTATCGCGGCAGTTGAATTTTCCAGCTATATCGCGCTGCGCCAATTAGGCGCACGGTGGGGTTTGATGATGACTGGATTTTTGGGTGGATTTGTATCGGCTACAGCAACAACAATCAGTTTGGCGCGTCGCGCACAAGAACAGTCTGGGCGTGTCTGGCCAATTGCTAGTGGTCTTGTTTTAGCAGAGACCTCATCATTAATAGTACAGTTGGGCGTCCTTGGTGTTATTGCACCCAAAGTCTCATTGCATTTGGCACCGCTTTTGGTAGCCCCTGTTTTGGTTGGTATGGTGGGAGCTATCGGCATAATTCTGTTTACTGGTCGACAAAGTTATCCAGCTGAGCAAGGGCTTGACTTTGAAAACCCAATATCGATTAAGAGGACAGCTACCTTTGCATTATTGATTTCAGCCGGGTTGATTTTAGTAGCACTAGCAGCGCGCTGGTTCGGAGATCTTGGCGTGTACGTAACCTCGGCATTGGGAGGCGCTGCGAGCTTAAGAATTGTAACATTTTCAGTATCCGAGTTGGCCAGTTCAGGAGAAATTCTTATATCTGTCGCGGGTGTTGCAATTTTACTTGCTATGCTAGTGAATATGGCAGTTAAGATGATTATTATTCAGCGAGCCGGTGGTCTACGTCTATTCTTTATTTGTTTTTTATTCTTTTGCCTCATGCTTGCGAGTGGCGTAATGACCTATATTTTAAATCCAACCGGATTCTAAATTTAAAGAGAGAAAAGATAGAATCAAGTCCCACAAATGGTTTGATGAGCGACTTCTCTAACCTCGGGAGCTTGTTCCAAATCCGCATATTGGCGTTGATCTTCGTAAGGCTTGGCCGACAAGTAATGATCGCACAAAATGCACCAAACTGATCCGTAGTTCTCTGGCGGGTTCTTACACCTTTATCAAAGGTAGTTTTTGGCCGTTTGCTGCACTTCTTAATGCTGAAATTTACCCCTGGTGAATAGCGGCTATACGTCGCGAAGCGGTTGTTCGATTTGAAGCATCAAATGCAAAGTTATGAACGCAACTACCCGGGATCTGCTCACTGAACGATCCCGGGCCTCTATTGTCAGGGATGCCAGGACATGAAGGTGTTTACCGTCTCAACACTCTCGGGTCGCAGGTTTTCGATACCCTCGTAAGGTTTGCCTTTACCCAGTGTGTTGTGAGGGTACTTCTTGATGGTCATCATGTGGCGCTTGGTCATGTCCTGAAAACTCGCTGCCGACCATAGTGAATGCCCGATCAGGGGATGTTGTTCCCGTGGGTCGCGGAGGACGTTATAAACCCCTGCTGCAGCTGCGGGCATTCCCGGTGCGGGAAGGTGCATCTTCCACTCCTGCTTTACGACTGCTCGCAGTAACTCGTTCTGGTAGACGTAGACGTAGTCCCTGCGGCCGTGGTGCTGGCCATTGAGTAGCAGGGCTGTCTGGTCGACTCCGTCGATTACGCGGTCCCGGGGGATGTACTGGTCGGCTTGTGCCACCCGCGCAAAGGTGGTGAACAGGTCCGACACATGGACGATGTCCGCTGCCCTGCTACCAGCCTCGATGGCTCCGGGCCAGCGGGCGTATGCGTCCACCCGGATGCCGCCTTCGGTGAAGTCGGTTTTGCCGCCGCGGTAGATTAACTGGCTCAGACCCGAAGTGCCCTCGTAGTGATACATGAGGCCATTATCGGCCATGAATACCACCAGAGTATTGTCTGCAATACCAAGCTCATCCACCTGATCTAGCAGCTCGCCAAACCAGCCGTCAAGCACCTCCAGCTTGTCCGCCATAAAGCCGCCATTTTGTGAGATCGCCTGCTCGGGATAAACGAAGTTCAGCGGATACAGTGGCCAGTACTGTAGGAAGAACGGTTCATCTTTAACGATATGGGCCAATACGGTGATGCCGTGGGCTGGGACCTGGATTTCCGACAGATCGAACCCGGCCCGCTGAACTCCAGCGTCAAGGCCGTTACGATGGCATTTGGCATGATTCTGAATGTCGATTTCAGCCGTAAATTCCACCAGATCGGTTGTGCCCCCAGGGGTTTGCTGACCTTCGGCATCCCAAGCGCAGGTGTGGAGGCGTTCATGTGGTGTGCTGCCAGGGCCCGTGGCGGGGCGCTACTTAACTTCAACCTGGACGGCGGGTTTGAAGGTACGACACCGGCAGGCTTCAACGGTTATACATTTTCCTTTGACGCTGACGCCCTGCAGGGTTTTGCCGCCGGCATGGGATTCGAATGTACGCTGGAAAATCTCGTCACGAGAAACAGCAACTGGCATACGCCCGAGACGGTTCTGCTCAGCCATCGCCTGTGTAGGTTGTTTCGCGCTCTAGATCACGTCGGGACGGACATATTGAGATTGAATGCCGAAATGATAAACGAGGAAATTGCCAGTGTGGTCCTCGAAACGCTGTGCGATGAATCGAACAGAGACCAGGCCGTCTCATCCGGCCACCGGCACATGGTACTGAATAAGTCGATGAATATCCTGATGGACCCGGAGCGTTTGCCTATTACCGTTGCGCAACTTTGCACTGAAGTTTCCACAAGCCAGTCGACCTTGAAACGCGTGTTTCTTACTGAGTTCGGGGTTACGCCGAAAACCTATATCAGGGCACGCTGTCTTTCCGGAGTGCGTGACGAGTTGACCCGGACGCAGCCAGGCACGTTTGTCGTCGATGTGGCCAACCGCTGGGGTTTCTGGCACATGGGCTAGTTCGCCCGTGATTACCGGTCAATGTTTTCTGAGTTACCCTCCGACATGCTGAGAGAAAAATCCGGATCCGTTCGCTTAGCCAATTTGTAAATACCCAGCCAAGCGGTCTCCTGTTTTACGCGGTCGATTCTTTAACGGTTTTGGCTTTTTTATCCACTTCAAGTATAGGTCTTGAACCGGCAAAAACTTCACCGGTTTGACCGTGGATGGACAGGATGTCCCCGGTTAATATGGTATGTTCAATCTTACCATCGGCACCCATCAACTTGGCCTTACTTTCGCTCACCCGGAGTTCCGGTACACCCAAAACCGCAGTGTAGGGCCGGTCTTCAACACCATGGACGCAGACCGCCGCATGGGAGGTTGAGCCACCACGTGCAGCCAACAGGCCATTGACAGACAGGATCAGGGGGATTTCATCAGGAACCGGGTTTTCCAGCACCAGCAAGATGCCATCCGCATCGTTGTCGTTTTCGTGCGCTTGGCTTTTCAGATGTTCGACATCAGCCTCGTTAAAAGCCACTCGGCCTCGAAAAGCGGTACCGCTGATACCAATGCCACGCCCCGATGGAACTCCCGGCTGGTCGAAGGTCTGCGGACTGAAACGGTGATTCATCTGGGCACTGCGTGCCTGCAGGACACTCAACACACCCCGGTCAACAGTGAATTCAATTTCTGCATCGGAACCCAGGTAACGACGCAGGCGGGCACCTGCGTGATTGAGTTTGCGTTCCAGCATAGGTGCCAGTATGTGCAAGCGTTGCACCGGTTGAAAAGACTTTGCCGCCGTTATACCACCCACCAGGTCATCACCGCAGGCACTGAACTTGACATCCCCGGTGAACTCCCGGAAGCCCGTGGTTTTCATACGTGTATTGGGAATAACACCGGTCAGCGAAATGCTCATCTCGTCAATGCCCGGTTTCAGTTCTTGTTGGTTGATACGATTGCCTGAAGCCATTTGCTGCACAATAACAGCCGTGTGCCAGCCTTCGCTCAGGTGTTTGATAGCTCTATACTGCCTGGCCCGGTTCCGGTCCCAGGAAGCGTGAACCGCGCGCACCGCGGTATGTAACTGGAGTTCAGCATCGTTGAGTATCAAGTCCAGCTGGTCGGCATGACCCGCTTCTCGAATGGCATCTTTCGAGGCTTCAACCACCTCGCGCATCGCGCTGCCGCTCATATCGGTCTTGAGTGTGACACCATGACGCCGCTTGGCCTTTTCAACCAGGTCAAGTGCCTCCAGATCAAAGTCCCAGACAGCGGCGGAGAAAGACACAAGGAAGCGCCGGTAAGCATCCCAGGCATACCATTCGTCCTCGAGTGCCAAAGATTCAGCGATAGCATCGGTCATACCAACAAAGACCATCGTTGCCAGCATACCCGGCATTGAAAATACCGAGCCGCCACGAACCGCGAGCAGCAATGGCGCATCGGGGTTGCCGAGACCAAGGGTTTGACCCTCATTGGTCTCTATATCTTTTTCAAGTAATCGAAGATGCTGTATTACTTCGCGCTCGAGTTTCTGTTGCTCGCGCTTATGCAGGTTCAGACGTGGCAGGACGGTCGGGATAATAAAACCATCCCGTGTAGGAATGCCTAAATACGCGATGTAAATCAGGCCGCTACCCTTGCCGCCATAGCGTGACTGCAGACTTGCGGCCTGCCTGTTTTCGACGCGGTGCCGTATGTCCTCAGTGTGTGAGAAGTGTACAAAATCCCAGGGGTCTGCGCCTGTACCACCGGCTTGGGGCACCCTTTTGTCACGGGCACTTTCCGACAGAAAAGTCCGTGCCAGGTCGGAAAAATGCACCAGGCTGTTCAGGTCGTGCATGGTGCGTTGGAAATTGGCCAGAACTGCGCGCATTTCGTCAGATCCATAACCCAGGTGTTCCGCCATCACTTCGTATGCATTGCTGACACGGTGAACAAGACGGTGGTAGTTGCGCTGAATTTGTTCGAGTACATCGAGTAACTCTGATGTACTGCGCGCTGGATTAACCAGCATCGCAGATAAATCCCACAGTTCCCGCGAGAACAAACCATCGCGATCCAGGTTACCGGCACACAGGTGGACGATGGACAGGCACTCTGCCAGCCTGACGCCATTTTCCATGTAATCCGAGGCGACGTGTCTCAGCGCGAAGAACCCCAACTCCTCCAAAATACAGTCAAGCTGGTGTAAAAGATAACGCTGGGTCGGAAATACGCCGTTGCCCGCCAGGGCTTCGAGCTCGCGACGAAGACTGCAACTGCGTGCAAATGCATCAAATTGATTACCACTTCCATAAATTCCGAGCAGCTCATCAAGGGCCAGGAAAAGGGCATCCTGGTAATCATGTCGAATCCTTGAGCAGAAGGTAGTAACCGCAATACGTGCTTCTTCCTCTGTTTTTTCAGCCTGAAATGATTCATCAGCCGGCTGTGCTTTCTGTAATTGCAGCAATGCCGCCTCAAACGATCCACGGGCTTCCTCGCCCCAGTCACCGTCGAGTAGCTTGCTCATCAGGCTGCGCAGGCGGTGTTGATACACCCACTGGTTATTGGCGTGTATACCTTTATTTACAAGGGATTCAAGTTCCTCCTCCAGTGTATTGGTTGATTCACAACGCTGAAGTTCATTTGCGTAAGTTTCACGCCATTCGTCGATTCGCCTGGCTATCTGTGCGCTTCCCAGGAGTTGCTCGAGATTTGAAATGATACGTTTCACGAGGTCCGATACGACCGGGTTTGAACGTGCCGCCTCATCAGCAGGGCCAGCTATTTCACGTTCCGGTTCCGGGAAATCTGCCTCACCCGTTTCAAGCCAATGAAGATATGCACGTGCCAGTTTGAGGGTATGCTTACCCATGGCATGGTGGGTGCTTCTACGAATCTCGTTGGTGATTGCGCTGCCGCGTACATGCACCTCGGAAAGATCGATGGTGTCCTGCCAGACTTCATCAATCAGTTTTGGTTGCGACACAAGCCCCGAAATACTGCGTACCAGGATACTGGTTGGCAGGCGTAATCGTTCAGCGAAGGGGCCATTCATAAACTCGGCCAATTCCTGGCGGACACGGATGATTTCGGACTTCAGGTTCTTGGCTCCGGGCATGCCGCGGTATGAACTACTGCAAAGACGCGCCACCAGGAAACGCAGAACATACACTGCTTCATGGCGGCTGCCACAATTATTCAGACGTCTGAGCAAGCCGGCCAGGTCACGCAGGCGGGCAACCTGGATGGTAGGCATGTCATCAACATGCAAATGATAAATTTCGCGCTCAAGATCGATGGCCGTACCCTTAAAACCTGACAGTTCTGCGATCAGTGCATCGGTGATCAATGTGCCGTGGGGCAGGAGAACCTGCTTAATGACCTCTTGCGAATCCTTACTTACAGCGTAAATTGACAAGCTGCCGTGCGCGTCAAAGGGTACGATCAGGGTGTTGTCTGCTTTAAAAATCCGGTGATTGGCGATCTCAAACATCCGGTAACGGCGGCCGAGGAAGGTCATTGTTTCGAGGTAGCGCCGTAATGCGATCTTGTATTCAAGCTGGTGATCCTGTTCGGTACCAGGCGTGAGATAGGCATTGACCAGGGCGGTATTCAAGCTGCCGATAGACGCATGTTCTTTCGAACTAAATGAAGCGCCTTCGCCAGGGACAATGGTCAGGTTTGTGATGAAAGGCGCAGGCAAGGGCTTGGCCTCATTCTGGTAGTTATAAATTCCGGTCACTTTTCGCAAGGCTTCATAGAGCGGTAAATTCTGCGCCTCAAGCCGCGTGTTAACCTCCTGCAACGCAGCCACGTAGTCTTCATAGCGGCTGCCCCGGATGGCAACATGATGTGCACCGGCCAGGTGTTCAATGATAACCAACATTTCCTCGCGCAAAAACTCATAGAGTTCCTGTCCCCGCACATGCGCGATACCACGGGCCATGGCAAGCGAAACAGAAAGAATTCCGTTCATGCCCAGGTTTTGCTTGCGTTGCATGACGCGTATTTCGGCTTCAGTATCCGTATCATCGCTGAGCTTTCCACGACGCATTGCAGTAGATAGCTCGAGATTTAAAAGTGCACGGTCAATCTCGAAGAGGCTCCAGTCGGAAACGTTTTTTTGTTCGAATAACGGTGCGGCAAATTCGTGTACATGATCGACGGCATTCAGACAACCCTTGCCAGAATAACGCAGGCTTCGTTTAAATAATTGCAGCAGGGCCTTGTCGCCGATTGATTCGACCTGGGCAAGTGTTACATCTGGATTGAAGGTAAACACACCCGTTTCCACTTCCTGAAGGAGCTTCAGGTTTCCTTCAACCACTTCCAGGTATTCGGCACGCTCAAAAACAGCATCAACCAGGTGTACTGCTTCACCTGTACCTGATGAGGTGCCAAGCGGTGTGGCTCCGTGAAAGGACAAACGTACCCGGCTCTCCGGTGTGGCACCGGGCAACGCCAGTTGAACGTCAACTCCCACCGTGGGGATGCCGGCATTAGTCGGCTCTTCCCGTGCCCGCAGACGCTCGACAATGGCAAATCCGGGTAACTCGGGTTCCCGCACGTTCTGTTCCAGGATTCGTTCCATCTGTGTCGTAACAGCCTGGTATTTGACCAGGCGCTCGGTATTGGCGCCACCACCTGCTTTGAGACCCAGTGCATTGGTTGCCAGTGCAATGTGCGCCTCCATATCATCATTCGGGCTTTTTGAGCGGTGCGATATGATCAGGTTAAGGTTTTTGCCAAGGGTCACGAGAACTGCCAGCAGCGTCTCGTATAAAGACCCGATCTGATTTGCTTTCACCAGAACGGAGTTTATCAGTCCCTGTTCGGCAGCCATTTCAATCGTGCGGTCGTTGGTCGTGACCAGGTCATCACCCACGACAAGTACACGATCACCCAGTTGATCGAGTAACTTGTGCCAGCCTTCCATATCATCTTCGGAAAAACCATCTTCGATTGACAAAATTGGAATGTCATAGTCAAAAATCGCTTTTTTATAAATGGCCAGTACTGCATCACGGTCCAGAACCTTCTTTGAGTGATCACGCCAGAATAGATACATGCCGATACTGTCAGGCACGTCGAACTCTTCCCGGTAGGCAATTTCCAGTTCAGACAGGGCAGGGTCGAGTGCGATAGCAACATCGATACCGGGCCGGTAACCACACTCTTTGATGGTCTGTTTCATCATGGCCCAAAGACGCAGTTCAGGTAATTCGTATTCACCGCGATCCACATAAGGGGCAAGTCCGCCTTCAAGGCCAATACCCATGACCCGGCAACCTGCTGCTTTTTCGAGGATTTCCTTGAGGCGATTCTGCAGGCGCACGGTCATCTCCTGCGCTTCCTGTGAATCGACCGCACCCAGGATCAGAAACATGGCTTCCTGCATGCTGATGTTCGATTCCGGATATTCCTTCTCGGTATGACGTCCACCCATGCCGCAGTTACGGAACTGCCAGGGCGCCCTGACGGTACCCAGGCGTGGATGAGTGGCTTCCTGCATGCTGCGTTCAACGATCCGGTTTTTCGCCGCGGCGGCTTTAGCGGCCCAGCCGGTGGCTTCCGGGAGACTGGCAGAGGCCTGGCTCGCGCGTTGTTCACGTTGGCGAAATTCACGGTATTTGCCGGGATCTGCCAACAGGAAATCGAGACCGCTAACTATGCCCAGGCCTAGTAATAGACGACCCAGGTTGAGAGCGAGTGACTGGTCCTGCAGAAGACCGGACGCGAGCAGGATCAGGGCCAGCGGTAAAACCACCCTGGCAACCTTGAGGCTGGCTCGCGGGCCGGCGGCAGCGACGGCCAGGTTATAAGGGGCATCGGGGTAATAATTCAGTCCTTCACGTTTGATCCCGACCGCAAGCCCAAAGGGGATGCGTATAAATAGCTTAAGCAGATAGAGCCAGCGCGCTCTTTGGGGTGCGGCAAGCCGGGCTTCTACGGAGCCCTGGATCGAGTCACTGAGCGCTCGCAAACGTGCCGCTTCCAGGAAGTGGCCCATTTCATGAAGCGCTATGGCTGAGTGGAAGACCAGGTAGGTGAAAATGGCGGAAATAATGGTTTCCGGACTGATAAAGATAAAGCGTAAAACCTCGGCCTTGCTGGCTGCAGTTTCGGGGATTGCCAGCACAGAGGAAATAAACGCCACGTGGAAGGAAACGAGGATATGGTTGGCGATCACCCAGCCTTCCTGCAAGTATGAGTTTTGCTTATCTTTGCCCACGCACGATTGACCGGATCGAGTACCGGCAATTGCCTTTTTTGAATGCCTGATCAGCAATGCGGCGAATTTCATGGTGCCCGTACTCTTCAGTTGCCCGTCACTATATGCACGGTGTGTGAATGCAACAATGATCTGGATCAATAGCATCCTTTTGAAACACGTTCAATGCATGGCAGACTGATGGGGTATGATGCGTATCCAGGCGAATGATCATGGCCTGAATGGCGCAAATTAATGTCATTATTTCAGCCGCCTGATGACGCAGATCATGAGTTGACTACGCCGTTTGTTTATCATTGATTTTTATCCCTGTCAGATATACCTGCTTGAAGAGAACCAGACAATGCAAAAACCTGTGAACCCCTCAGAGAATATCACCCGGATTATTAGCTCCGACACGCCCTTGCTTTATGTGGTTACCTGGGAGGAAGAGCGTCTGGAGAGTATGTTGTCCAATGCCTCACAGGCATTGTTTGGAGATGATCGCCCGGTCTGGCAATGGACGGCTGCACTCGGCTTTACCAGTGGTCCGGGTCAGGATCGCGGTCTGCTTGATCCCGTTGAGGCTCTGGCTTTTATCATCCATGCAGAGACCGATGCGATCTACCTGATGAAGGACCTGCCGGGGCTAATTGAGACAAACCCCGAACTGATCCGGGCGCTGCGGGATGCATACGACAGCCTGTCCTCACGACCCGGTGCCGTGGTGTTGTCGCATCCTTCCATTGTTATCCCGCCCGGATTGAGCAAGGAAGTCCAACTGCTTGAACTGCCCCTTCCGGATGTGCAGGAATTACACGGATTAATCAGTGATTTGAACAATGAGCACCCGGAAGATGCACGGGTTTCCGAGGAGTGGCTCGAACGCGTTTCATACGCCACGCAGGGTCTCTCATCAAACGAGACACGGGATCTGTTCCGCCAGTTGATCAGTGAATCGGTGCTTGATGTAGAGGCTGCATTGAGCGAGATAAACCGGACCAAGGCACAGTTGTTGATGAAGGAAAACTGCCTTGAAGTCATCACAAAGACCTATGATATCGACAACATAGGCGGTCTGGATAAACTCAAGAGCTGGGTGGTTTCCCGCAAGAAACTGTTTACCAAGGAAGCGCAGGAGGCCAATGTACAGATGCCCGCCGGTATCCTGATGATGGGTGTCAGTGGTTGCGGAAAGTCACTTGCTGCCAAAACCATTCCCTCGGTATGGGGCTTGCCATTGATTCGTCTCGATATGAACAAGATCATGTCGGGTGGCTGGGGAGCGCCCGAGGTCGCCTGGGAGCGGGCCATACGCGCTGCCGAGAATGCCGCGCCGGTGGTTTTGTGGATCGATGAAATTGAAAACAGTTTTGGCTTTTTGCACGACACCGCGACCAGTGGAAACATGACGATTTTCTCGTCCTTTTTAACCTGGATGCAGGAGAAGCCGTCCAATGTATTTGTGGCAGCCACCGCTAACAGGATCGAAATACTACCACCGGAAATGATCCGCAAAGGCCGCTTTGATCAATTATTCTTTGTTGATTTGCCCGAGGCCAAAGCGCGTGTTGATATTCTATCCATCCATATTCGCAACCAGGGTGGAGACCCCGAGCAGTACGATATGGATCACCTGTCGAAGATCGTGGCCGGCTGGACAGCGGCCGAGATGGAGCAGATGGTAAAAGCCGCGAAAATAGATGCCTTTACCGATGGGCGTGAATTTAATTATGATGACCTGATTCACAATATCTATCGGATTGTGCCCTTGTCCAAGACCATGTCGGAACAGCTCAATGCATTGCGTATCTGGTCTCACAACCGTGCCACAAAGGCTCACTGATTCCTCCAAAGGTGGGCCGATGGTGTATATTAGTAGACTTTAATGTTCTATGACCAAGCACAGCAGGTAAGCCGCTATGTCAAAGCCGAAACATGACCCCCTGTCAAAGCAATTCGACGAAAATAGCCAAATAGAAGTCAAAAATACGACCTGTTATATGTGTGCCTGCCGCTGTGGCATTCGGGTTACCTTGCGCGATGGTGAAATCCGTTATATCCAGGGAAACCCGGACCATCCGCTCAACAAGGGTGTGATCTGTGCCAAGGGATCCAGCGGCATCATGAAACAGTATTCACCGGCACGCCTGACCAAGCCACTTTTGCGTAAACCCGGCAGTGATCGTGGTGATAATGACTTCGAAGAGATTTCATGGGACAAGGCCTTTGGAATCATGACAGAGCGTATGTCCCATCTGCGCGGCACCGATCCCAAAAAACTCGCACTGTTTACCGGTCGTGACCAGATGCAGGCGTTGACCGGCTTATTTGCCAAGCAATACGGCACGCCCAATTATGCGGCACATGGTGGTTTTTGCTCGGTTAATATGGCCGCCGGTATGATCTATACCATCGGCGGTTCATTCTGGGAGTTCGGAGGACCGGATCTGGAGCGCGCCAAACTGTTCGTGATGATCGGCACGGCTGAAGATCACCATTCCAACCCGTTAAAAATGGAAATTTCCAAATTCAAGCGCCAGGGTGGTAAGTTCATTTCCATCAACCCGGTGCGTACCGGTTACTCCGCCATTGCCGATGAGTGGATTCCAATCAAACCCGGAACCGATGGTGCATTATTCCTGGCCCTGACCAATGAAATAATCCGCCAGGGGCTGTTTGATCGTGAGTTTCTAAGGCAGTTTTCGAATGCGCCTGAACTGGTCAATATGGATGAAGCATCATCAGAGCACGGTATGTTTGTACGCTTTGAAATACCCCATGACGAAGGCTGTTTTGATCCACAAAACAAATTGTGGTGGGATCGTGAGCAGAATAAGGCTGTTCCCAACTATACAGCGGGTGCTGATCCGTATTTCCTTGGTGAGTACCAGCTTGAAGATGGCACACCGGTTAAACCTTCGTTTCAATTACTGGTGGACCGGGTCAAGAAGTACACCGCCGAGTGGGCCTCCGGGATAACCGGTATACCTGCAGAAACCATTGTCCGCCTGGCCCACGAAATGGGGATCACGGCACGTGATGAGAAGATCGAGCTACCCATTCCCTGGACCGATTGCTGGGGTAATGAGCACGAGGTCGTGACCGGTAACCCGGTGGCTTTCCATGCCATGCGTGGCCTGGCAGCACATTCCAATGGTTTTCATGCCATCCGTGCCATGTCCATATTGATGAGTCTGCTCGGCACCATAGATCGGCCGGGTGGTTTTCGTCACAAAGCGCCCTTTCCCCGTCCGATTCCGCCTTGCGCCAAGCCGCCCAACGACTCGCGTGCGGTCCAGCCGAATACACCGCTTGATGGTATGCCCCTTGGCTGGCCTGCTGACCCCGATGATCTCTTTGTCAACGATGACGGTAGCCCGGTTCGCATTGATAAGGCGTTTTCATGGGAATTTCCTCTGTCGGTACACGGCATGATGCAAAATGTCATCACCAACGCCTGGCGGGGTGACCCCTACAAGATCGACACCCTGATGTTGTTCATGGCCAATGTAGCCTGGAATTCGAGTATGAATACGTCCGGTGTACGCGAGATGCTCAATGACCGGGACGAGGACGGGGAGTACAAGATTCCATTCATTATTGTTGCCGATGCTTTCCAGTCTGAAACCGTTGCGTTTGCCGACCTGGTGTTGCCCGACACCACTTATCTTGAGCGTTATGATGCGATGTCCATGCTCGACCGGCCAATTTCTGAATATAGCGGTCCGGCGGACTCAGTACGTATCCCCGTGGTACCACCGACTGGTGATTGCCGGCCATTTCAGGATGTCATCGTCGAATTGGGTTCACGATTAAATCTGCCCGCCTTCACCAATGCTGACGGCAGCGCCAAATTCGAGAACTACCGGGATTTTGTGGTTAATTACGAAACCTCACCCGGTTCCGGTATTGGCTTTTTGGCCGGATGGAGAGGTTTGGATGGTGAAAAATACATCAAGGGGGAACCCAACCCGAACCAGTGGGAAATGTACGAAAAAAACAACTGTGTATTCCACTTTGAGTTACCAAAATCCTACCAGTACATGCGCAACTGGAACCAGGGTTATCTTGAATGGGCCAAGCGCCATGCGCTTTTGCGTTATACCGACCCCATCAATATTCACATCTATTCCGAGGTTCTGCAGCAGTTCCGCCTGGCAGCGCAAGGTAAAACGGATGGTAGACAGCCACCTGATCACCTGCGTAAACGGGTGGAAAAACACTTCGACCCGTTGCCGTTTTATGAAATGCCTTTGGAAGCGCAGCAGTCTGATCTGCAAAAGTACCCGCTTAATGCCATTACCCAGCGACCCATGGCCATGTATCACTCCTGGGATTCACAAAACGCCTGGTTGCGACAGATTCATACCTATAATTTCCTGCATGTCAATACCAAGACTGCGCAGGCGGCGGGAATCGATGACGGCAGTTGGATGTGGGTGGAGTCCATGCATGGCAAGGTTCGTTGCCTGTGCCGCCACTCCGAGGCAGTAGAACCCGGTACCGTGTGGACCTGGAATGCCATCGGCAAGGCGTCAGGTGCCTGGGCGCTGGACGGGGATGCCAATGAAGCAAAGCAGGGCTTCCTGCTCAACCACCTGATCAGTGAAGAGTTGCCGCCGTCTGCGGATGGCGATCACCTGTCAAACTCTGATCCTGTGACTGGCCAGGCGGGCTGGTTTGACGTGCAGGTGCGCATTTACCCTGCCGCTGCAGGTGAAGAACAGGTCAGTTCGCCGCAATTCGAAACTATCGGACCGGTTCCGGGACAGATGATTGAAAGGAAACCCAGCCGCTGGCTGACCTATTTTGCCGGCAGGAGGGGCGCGTCATGAAACAACTGGCACTTGTAATCGACCTGAATGTCTGTGTGGGTTGCCATGCCTGTGTAACCAGTTGCAAGGAATGGAATACTTCCGGCACCGCAGGTTATATGGCCGATATGAACCCATACGCGAAAGATCCGACCGGTACTTTTTTCAACCGTGTACAGACGTTTGAAGTAGGTCAATTCCCTGCGACTGAGACGGTTCATTTTCCGAAAAGCTGTCTGCATTGCGAAGATCCGCCCTGTGTACCCGTGTGTCCAACCGGTGCCAGTTACAAGCGTGAATCGGATGGCATCGTTCTGGTCGACAGCGAAAAATGTATTGGCTGTAACTACTGTTCATGGGCCTGTCCTTATGGTGCGCGAGAGTTGGACCAACACCAGAAGATCATGAAAAAATGTACGCTGTGTGTTGACCGGATCTACGATGAGTCGTTACCGGAAAATGAACGAAAACCGGCCTGTGTGATGGCTTGCCCGGCGGATGCGCGCTTGTTCGGCGACATCAGCGATCCGGATTCGGACGTCTCGTCGGCCATACGTGAAAACGGTGGTTATCAATTGATGCCTGAGTGGGGTACCAAACCCGCGAATCACTACTTACCGCGTCGCAAGGCCAGTATCACCATCCATGAGGATGAACTGGTGCGTTCGGATAATCCACTTAAAAAGGAACATCAATTACCGATGCCCGATGAGAATGATCCGACCTTCGATGAAATCACAAGCTGGTAAAGAAATAGAGGAAAATTATCATGCGCCCCACATTTTCAATCATATTTCTCACCACGCTGATCGGGGCCGGTCAGGGGCTGTTTCTCGCGCTGTATAGCGGTCAGTTGTATTCCGCTTTCAGGGTGTTGCCGGAACAGGATTCACTGCATTTTTATGCACTGGGGAGTTTGCTTGTCCTGGTATTGCTGATGGCTGGTCTGGCGAGTTCATTTTTCCATCTTGGTCGTCCGGAACGGGCCTGGCGCACAGCCAGCCAGTGGCGGACGTCCTGGATGTCGCGCGAAGTTATTGTCCTGCCGGGTTTTCTGGGAGCTGTAGCTGTTTGGGGCTTGATCCATTACATCGGCTGGAACCCCGTATTGTTGACTTTCCGTGATACTTTCGAAGTTGACCTGTCGCTGGTCACGGGCGCTGTCGCTACCGTACTTTGTTTTGCGCTTTTCCTATGTACGGGAATGATCTATGCCTGTATCAGGATGTTGCAGGAGTGGGCAACACCGTTGACGGTTATTAATTACACGCTGTTTGGCGGAGCCTCCGGCTTTATGCTCGCAACAGGATTTGCCGCCTGGCAGGATTCTTCCCAAACCGGGTTTTTCGGTGGCTGGGCGATTATCCTGACTGCGCTTGCCCTCATCACCCGGGCGGCAAGCCTTGTGCGCAATGCGCGTATCAAGCCCAAATCTACAATGCAAACGGCCATTGGTATACGTCATACAGGCATCGAGCAGAAAGCACAGGGGGCCATGGGAGGGTCGTTCAATACCCACGAATACTTCCACGGTGCTTCAAAGCGTAAGTACAAAAATGTGAAGTGGGCCTTTCTGATACTGGTCTTCCCGATTCCGTTGTTGCTGGTATTAGCCGGAATGGCCACGAACCTGCCGGGTCTTTACATCGCTGCATTCCTGGTGCAGTACATCGGTTTGATTATGGAGCGCTGGTTTTTCTTTGCACAGGCAAACCATCCACAGAATCTGTATTATCAAACAGTCTGAACACTGCCCGTTCCCATAAGGACGGGCCGTCCTCAGTGGCTTATCGAGTCTGAAAAGTGTAGGGGTCTATATTGAATGAAGCTTGTCCATGAATCGTAAAACACTCGCAATAGCTGTGTTTGTTTTGTTGGCGGGTTTCATCCTGGTACGCACCGTGCACCATGCAATCGATGCGCGGCCAACGGATAAAATGCCGGAGGTTGTAACGCTTGATCTGCCGGAATTGAGCGATGCCGATTTTGACTGGATCGGTTCCCGTATTTATCAGAACGAAGCGCTTGGAAAGGCTGAATACTTAACCCACTGGAACGAGGGTGAAGATTTCCCTTCACTGGGTATTGGCCACTTTATATGGTTTCCTGAAGGTGTCGATGCTCCCTTCGACGAGCAGTTTCCGGCCCTGGTTTCCTATCTGCGTGAGCAGGTTCCAGGAAATTTGCCAATGCCGGGCTGGTTACAAGATCTGGACCCGTTTGTTGCACCCTGGAGCAGCAAGGCACAATTTGATGATGCCCGCTCGTCTTCTCAAATGAGCACCCTGAGGACGTGGCTGGAAGCAACCCAACTGTACCAGGCTCGGTTTATCGTTTCGGCCTTTGAGCAACGCTGGCATGAGCTGGTTCTTCCTGCTGAACAAAAACAGAAGTTAACCGGTTTGCTGCAGTTATTGTTTGAAACACCGGAAGGTCTTTTTGCGGTTATTGATTACTACAATTTCAAAGGCCTTGGAAATAATCCGCGCGAGTCTTACCAGGGGCAGGGCTGGGGTCTCGTGCAGGTACTTGATGCGCTGGCCGGCCTGCGGATAGACGAAGTCGAATGCGCTGATACCATCGCTCAATTCAGAGACGCTGCCGCCGCCAGGCTGCGTCTGCGGGTCGAACTGTCACCACCAAAAAGAAACGAAGCGCGTTGGCTTGCCGGTTGGCTGAAACGTCTTGATGGTTACCTTGAAGCAGATGCAGGCACAGCCAGGCTGAGCCATTGCGGTTTTCATGTGACGCCTTACCTGCAAAACCCGGCTGAAGACGCCATGACGCTTATCTGGTTCAGCAAAGAAAACAGGGCAGGGCGCCTTATCGTCTGGAAACTTGATGTTGGCAGCCTTGAGGAGGGTATTCTGTTTGAATCCAGTCCTGTCAGGGCCGAGGCGCTGGCCTATCACGATGCTGAATACTGCAGGGATGCTGATTGCAGTGAATTACCGTTGCCGTACTTACACCAGATACGTTTGAAAGATCTTGAATCTGATACCCTTTACCGGTACCAGGTGACGCAAAGTACAGAGCACAGGGATGGCCATTTCTCTACCCTGGATGATGGTAAAAAGCCGCTGCGGTTTATCGTTTATGGTGACAGTGAAACGGAGCCGGAATCCACAGGTAAACATGTACTTTGGCCAAGTGTTGAAGCGCCGACGCGCGTTCGCAGATATCCTCTAGATCAAACCACCGGATATGCGCAAAACCTGAAAGTCATTCAGCAACGGCAACCCGCGTTTGTTGCAATCGCAGGTGATCTTGTTCAATCCGGTGGTGAGCAGCGCGACTGGGATGAGTTCTGGATACATAACGCTGATCTGGCGGCATCAACGATCTTGCTTCCCTCGCTTGGCAACCATGACTACTTCAGTGGTCCGGGAGAATTTGGTAAATACGCGACGCCTGATTCCGAGCGTGCCGTACGCAAATATCTGACCTATTTTGATCTTCCATCCAATGGCTCAGGCGACGTCAACCATTCGGAACGATATTATTCCCTGCACCATGGTGCTGTGACGGTCATTGTTCTTGATGTCAACAACGGGCTTCCTAACCGCAGTGATATGGACACCAACTGGAGGTTGTTAGGCGAAGGTGAGGGTGGCAATGCGCCGGACTGGCAACCGGGTTCTGAGCAATATCGCTGGTTGCAGGCAGAGCTCCAAATGGCGCAGGAAAATAGCCGTTTTACATTTGTCATGTTTCACCACTCACCATATACATCCGGTGTGCATGGACGCTTGCCTGGTAAAAATCGAAGGAGGGACATATTGTCCGCACGACCTCTACAGTCGCTCACCCCGTTGTTCATACGTCACGGTGTTGACGCAGTTTTCGGAGGTCATGATGAAATGTATGAACATTCGGTTCTGTCCGGTACCGAGGTGTCTCCCGACGGTCTTGAACGTGCCCACAGCATACATTTTTACGATATCGGTATAGGTGGTGATGGTCTGCGTGGACCGGTTAAGGGTGTTGAGAACCCATACCGGATTTTCCTGGCTCATACCGATTCACCAGAGGTTTATGGCCCGGATGGTGTGCTGCGGGATGGCGGCAAACACTACGGGCACCTTGAGGTGAATGTTGAGCAGAATTCCGATGGAATATGGCAAGCAAGGATTGACCCGGTGTATATCTTCCCGGTTCTGCACGTAGATGGCCGGGTGGTCGATTTTGAAAGACGTATTTACACAGACCCGGTGACACTGACCGCACATTGACAGCTTTTATTTCCGCTGTGCTTTCAATCTGCTATGTTAGCTAAAAGAAAACAGTTCAGATACTGGAAAATACTTTATGTCATGTCTTGGGAAAATGCAGGCGGTCCGGGAAGACCTGTCAGCCAATGAAAAAATGATTGCTGACTTCATCCTCGATAACTCTGCGTTGATCAGGGATTACTCTTCGCAAAACCTTGCTGCAGCTGTTGGTGTGAGCCAATCCAGCATTATCAAATTCAGCCAAAAACTAAATTACCGTGGTTTTACCGATCTGAAGCTGGCTATTCATGAGTCCGTTGTAAAAAGCGATAAAAGTGCAGAGTTTGATGAAAAAAGTGGATTTGGCAATGGCAAAATGGAATCGGTTTCGGAACAGCTTTATAGCATCAAGAGCGAGGCCTTGCTCACAACGATGGAACTGAATGATGAGAAGCGTATTATGTCTGGCGTTGAATTGCTGGAAAAAAGCACGCGGATTCAGATCGTTGCTCTCGGGGCGGGTTCGCTGGTAGCAAGGAATTTTGCCAGCATGTTGATCCAGATTGGCAAGTCGGTGATCGCAGAAGTGGATACCTATATTCAGCTATCCAGTGTAATGACCCTCGGCAAAGGAGATGTTGTATTTGTCATCTCGTTCTCCGGTCAATCAACAAAAATGGTTCAGATCACCCGGCAGGCGAAAAAAGCGGGGGTCAGTATCATTTCCCTGACGAACTACAACGCAAATCCTATCAGGTCGCTGGCGGATGTCCCTTTGTTCTCTGTCAACCGGACAGGTGATTTCGAGTTTCCCCAGATCATTTCCACCGCCTCGCAACAACACGTTGTGGACGTGTTGTTGAGTTGCCTGGTGAAACGCGATAGCAGGGCCCGGGAATTGTTGGCGCTCAGTCGCCTGGCGGTGGATGGTTTGTAAGTCTGACCCCTCCTTTAGTCTCAGCCCCCGTCCAACCCCGCATAGTATTTCCGCAGTATTTCGATAACTTCAGGACGTCCAAACTCGGGAGGTACCGGCGCACCCTCAGCCAACATGGCCCGCTGTTGCGTACCTGAAATATGAATCCGGTCTTTTTCGCCGTGGGGACAGGTCTTACCGGTCGCCATGCCGAAACACGCTTTACAATAAAAGGTAATGTCGATTTTCAGCGGACGGGTCTCTAGCGCGCCGTCCCACAGGGTATCGAAGATGTGATGGGCATCAAATGGGCCGTAATAATTTCCCACGCCGGCATGATCACGCCCCACGATAAGGTGTGAACAACCATAGTTTTGACGAATCAAGGCGTGCAGCAGGGCTTCACGAGGTCCTGCGTAACGCATTTCAATCGGGTAGCCCGCCTGGATGACCGTGCCATCCACAAAGTAATGATCGATCATGGCCTGGATAGCTTCCGTGCGGACCTGCGCAGGGATATCGCCCGGTTTCAGCTTGCCCAGCACCTGGTGGATGAATACACCATCGGTTACTTCAATTGCGATTTTCACCAGGTGTTCGTGGGCGCGTTGCATTGGATTGCGTGTCTGGAATGCTGCAACGGATGACCAGCCGTTTTCCAGGAACATGGCACGTGCCTGTGCCGGGCGGATGTAAAGTTCAGGGTATTTTTTGGGGTATTCACCTTCAGAAAGACAGGTAACACGACCGGCCAGGTTGATTTCACCCTGATCCAGTACCTTTTTTACGCCCGGGTGGGCCGGATCAGTGGTCCGGTAAACCTGTTCGCACTCCAGGGTCTTGTCAGGGCTGTATTTTTCCGTAACCTCCATAAAGGCCAGAATTTCACCGCTTTCCCCGTCAACCAGCGCAACTTCTTGTTCCACATGGATGGTGTCGGCAAGGGCCTTGTCGCAGGAAAGTGTGATCGGGATCGGCCAGAACACACCATTCTTGAGCTTCATATCAAGGCAAACACGACGCCAGTTACCTTTACCCATGAACCCGTCAAGCGGTGTATAGGCACCCATGGCCATCATTAATACATCCGATATCTCACGGCTCGTCATCGGTACTTTAGTTAAACCCCCGGCACGGGCAAGCTGTTCCGCCCGCTCAGCCCTGGGTGCGAGCAGTGCTTTTAGGCCACTGCCTCCATGCGGCGATACCAGTTTTGACATGATTCTTTTCTCCTTATGGGAGTGACTGATCCAGTTAGAATAACTGGGGTCAGAGTCAAGTGCCAGAGTCTTACTCTGGCACTTGACTCTGACCCCCTTTACGCTGGTATTTCTGTTTGTGGGGAATGACACCACGTACCCCACCCCTGGGGTCTTCCATGTCACCTTTGTACCTCGGGATCATATGAACGTGGAGATGCGGCACAGACTGACCTGCCGTCTTGCCAATATTAACACCGACGTTATAACCATCGGGTTTGAATGCCTCGTCAATGATGGTTTTCATTTCGTCAACCAGCGCCCAGATTGCCGCTTTTTCTTCTGCCGTTGCCTGGAAGTACTCTGCAACATGCCGATGCGGAATAATCAGGCAATGGCCGGTGTTAACCGGGTAGCTATCGTAATGGGCAAAGGCCAGCTCGTTCTGGATGACAATTTCGGGCTCACCACAAAAGATACAATTTTGGTGTTCGGACATATTTAATAAATCCTGGCAAGAGAGGGTTACAAGCCGGTGCCTTGTCGCAAATGAATAACCGGGGTCAGAGTCAAGTGCCAGGGTATGGCTCTGGCACTTGACTCTGACCCCGACTCTCTAAACCGAAAGATGTCCATGGTGTTTTTCTACCTTCGACAGGGCTGGAGTACCAAACGGTTGTTTTTTCGACTAAACACTGGGATACTTCTAGATTAGTAAAACATAATGTTAGGCAGAATGTGTCGCGAATGATAAAGATACAAAATCATATTTTCAACGAATAACTCCCAGGGAGGTCTGAAGTCATGTTCACTAACCCCTTTTCCGAGCTTTCAGGGCTCATACCTCCCCTTGCAATGCAGGTGTATGTCATAGCCATGGTCCTCCTGGTCGCAGGTGGTACGGTTTTAGACATGATCCATAAAAAAAGCGCCCAGTACTTCTTCAAGAATGCCGAAAAGGCGAAGGCTGAAGCGTCCCGGTCAGTCTCAATTGTCGAAAAAACAACGATTGCTGTTACAACCGTTGCGGTGGATGTGCTGACGTCCGGGGAATTCTGCAACCAGCCGCGCAGACAAGCGCACCTGCTTACCATGTATGGTTTCATTCTGTTTGCCGCCACCACTGCTATCATGATATTTGGCTACATCGGTGCAGACACGCCCGTCATTCTTCCGCTACTTTGGCACCTGGGAGCCCTGATGCTTTGCGTTGGCGGTTACTGGTTCTGGTTTTTCATTCGGGTTGACGTTGCCGCTGAAGGCAACCCCTGGTATCGCGTTGTGCGTGCCGACCTGTTCGTCCTCTCCTTGCTCGCGACAGCGACCTTTGCGTTAATCTGGTCTTTTATGCAGGCGGTAGGTGCCTCGAGTTTGTCAATGCTGTTTTTTGGTTTGTTCATCATGTCAAGTACCGTGCTTTTCGGCGGGGTACTTTGGTCCAAGTTCGCTCATATGTTCTTTAAACCCGCAGCGGCATTTCAAAAGCGAGTCGCCAAAGCGGATGGTTCCAGGGACGGCTTGCCGGCACCCGCGGACAAACCAGAGCAGTTTGGTCTCGGTATCAAGCGGCTTCTGCCCAAAAACTACTGATCACACCGAAATTAAATAATGAGTCTTTGAATTACCTAATGCTGGAGACGAAATAAAATGCCAACATTTGTCTATATGACCCGCTGCGATGGCTGTGGACATTGTGTCGATATCTGCCCGTCCGACATCATGCACATCGACAAGACCCTTCGACGCGCGACCAACATTGAACCCAATATGTGCTGGGAATGTTACTCCTGTGTTAAGGCATGTCCGCAAAATGCAATCGATGTGCGCGGGTATGCTGATTTCGCCCCGCTTGGTCACAAGGTTCGGGTGCTTCGGGAAGAAGAAAAGGGCACGATTTCCTGGAAGATCAAATTCCGCGATGGCCGCGAGAAAAACTTCCTGTCGCCGATTACAACCAAACCATGGGGAGAGGCCATAGAAGATCTTGCCACTCTGCCAATGCCTGACGAAGAGGCTTTGAATTCACAGTTGCTTTGCTATGAACCGGATGTTCTTGGCTACGAGGGCGGGCTACGGGATTTACCGGGTGAACTCAAGCAGGGAGTATATTACTGATGGGTATTAAAACTGTTTATGAAGATTGCGATATTCTCGTCGTCGGTGGTGGTATGGGTGGTACCGGTGCTGCCTACGAAGCCCGCTATTGGGGTAGGGACCTGAAGGTTGTTGTTGCTGAAAAAGCCAATATCGACCGTTCAGGTGCGGTTGCCCAGGGTCTCTATGCGATTAACTGCTACATGGGAACACAATGGGGTGAGAATAACCCTGAAGACCATGTACGTTATGCCCGTAATGACCTGATGGGTATGGTGCGTGAAGATTTGGCCTTCGATATGGCCCGTCATGTCGACTCTGCGGTACACAAGTTTGAAGAATGGGGCCTGCCCTTCATGAAGGACTCCGATACCGGTCATTATCTTCGTGAAGGTAAATGGCAGATCATGATCCACGGTGAGAGCTACAAGCCCATCGTCGCCGATGCTGCGCGTAAATCTGCAGATAAAATATACAACCGGATCATGGTGACGCACCTGCTGATGGATGAAAGCCGTGATAACCGTGTTGGTGGTGCTGTCGGCTTTAATGTTCGAACCGGCGACTTCCACGTTTTCCGGGCCAAGGCAGTCATTGTCGCAGCCGGTGGCGCCTCGCATATCTTCAAGCCACGTTCTGTGGGTGAAGGTATGGGTCGTACCTGGTACGCCCCGTGGAGCAGCGGTTCAGCCTACGCATTGGCGATTCAGGCGGGCGCCAAGATGACACAGATGGAAAACCGTATCGTACTGTGCCGCTTCAAAGACGGCTATGGTCCGGTCGGTGCTTACTTCCTGCATCTGAAAACATACACCCAGAATGCCTATGGAAACGAATACGAATCCACCTGGTATGACGACACAAAATCCATGGTTGGTGAGTACATTGATCACCACCCGACGCCTACCTGCCTGCGTAATCATGCCTTTATTCAGGAAACAAAAGCGGGCCGCGGTCCAATACACATGGTGACCAAGGAAGCCTTCCAGGATCCGCACCTTGAAGAGGTGGGCTGGGAAAATTTCCTCGGTATGACCGTCAGCCAGGCGGTTGTATGGGCCTCTCAGGACATTGATCCCAAGTACATCAATCCTGAGCTGACCACTTCCGAACCGTATGTAATGGGTTCCCACGCAACCTGCTCGGGAGCATGGTGTAGCGGACCGGAAGATCTGTCTCCTGAAGAATACTTCTGGGGCTATAACCGCATGATGACAGTTGATGGACTGTTTGGTGCCGGTGATGCCGTTGGTGGTACCGCGCATGCATTCTCTTCAGGTTCCTTTACCGAAGGTCGACTGGCCGCCAAGGCCGCGGTTAAATATATCAAAGACCTGAAAGAAGACAAGATCAATGTGACTGATAAACAGCTGGATGACCTCAAGAAAACCATCTATCAGCCACTGGACAACTACACGATAGGCCGTAACGAAATCGTTGGCGGAACCGTTTCTCCAAGCTACCTGCTTCCTATCCAGGGCCTGCAACGTCTTGAGAAAGTGATGGATGAATACGTGGGCGGTATCAGCGTTAACTACATGACCAACGACAAGTTGCTCGAGCGTGGTATTGAACTGCTGGATACCATGGAAGAAGATTTCGAAGATATCGGTGCTGAAGATTTACACCAGTTAATGCGTGCATGGGAACTCAAACACCGCCTGTTGGCTTCTCAATCAGTCGCACAGCACACCTTGTTCCGTGAAGAAACACGCTGGCCGGGGTATTACTACCGTGGCGACCACATGAAACTGGATGACGACAACTGGCATTGCCTGACCTTATCCCGCCGCGACCCGAAGACACGCGAATGGACAATGGAAAAGGCCCCTGTCTATCACATTGTCGACTAAAAACTCCGCCCACGACCTTGCAACCCAAGCTGAGGCCGCTGCCAACCGGCAGGAGTACCAGCAGGCCTCGGAACTCTTCGCCCAGGCAGCATCTACCGTGGGCCTGGATATACGCCTGCAATGGCAGTATCGCAATCAGCAGGCGCTGATGCTGGCGGAATTCGGCAGGATATTCAAAAACAACACGGCACTTGAAGACGCTATCAGTCTTTATGAAAACACGGTTCTTGAGCTTGCCCCCCGGGAAGAAAGACCCGATGACTGGGCGACAACGCAGCACCTGCTTGGCAACGCACTCGGGCTACTTGGCCAGCGCCAACGCGCCACCATCATGCTGGAAAGAGCGGTCATGGTATTTGAAAAACTGCTTTCAGCAAGACCCCGGGAGCAGGCGCCGCTGGAATGGGCCACGACGCTGGATAACTATGGCAACGTGTTGGGAACCCTGGGTCAACGCCGGGCTGATACCGGGATGCTTCAGAAGGCGGTTGAAGCATTTGAAAGCGCACTTGAAGAACGCACCCGGGAACAGGCACCCATGGATTGGGCTGCGACACAAAATAATCTCGGCACAGCACTGCAGGTTCTTGGTCAACGCGAGAAAGATGCGAAGCTGCTAAAGAAGTCGGTAGATGCCTACAAGAGTGCCTTACAAGAATGGACCCGGGAACGTGTACCGCTGAGCTGGGCTACCATTTTCAACAATATGGGTACGGTGCTTCGGCTGCTTGGAGAGACCCGCAAGGGTCCGCGCACACTGGAGCAGTCTGTTGCCGCCTTTCAGAACGCACTGGCAGAACGAACCCGGGAGCGGGTACCGCAAGAGTGGGCGTTGACGCAAAACAATCTCGGCGCCGCACTTCAATCACTCGGTCAGCGCCAAGGGGACCCACAGTTCCTGGGACAGGCAATTACAGCTTATGAAAACGCGCTCAAGGAAGTCACCCGGGAGCGGACCGCGATGGGCTGGGCCATGACGCTGGCCAACCTGGGTGCTGCCCGCATGATACTGGCTGAAATGACAGAGAGTGCGGATGTTGCCCTCATGGCGCTGAATGACTTTGATGAGGTCGTGAAGTATTTCCAGGAAGCCAGCCACTCTCAATACATGGAGCTCGGCGAAGAGCAGCGGAAGAAAGCGCAGGCACTGGTGAGGGTGCTTAGTTCAACATAAGGGTCTTCGCCTGACAAAAACCTGACATGCTTCCATGCGTGTTGGCGATCTAGATTTCAGGTGAATCGATAAAATTGCTACAGATCACCCGGCAGGCGAAAAAGGCGGGTGTCAACCTTATCTCACTAACGAATTATAGTGCGAATCCCACCCGGTGTATCAAGACCGATCAAGTCATCATAAACCGGGCGCGGGCGGATGATGGTCAGCTCACTGCCTTCCACCAGAACCTCGGGCACCAGGGGCCGGGTATTGTAGGTTGATGCCATGACCGCACCGTATGCACCTGCGTTTTTTATCGCAACCAAATCACCATCACGCAATTGTGGCAACATTCTGTTTCGTGCAAAGGTATCGCCGGTCTCGCAAATCGGACCCACGACCTGGTATGAAACAGGCTCGCCCTTGCGAAGTTCACAAGGCACGATTTCATGATAGGCATCGTACATGCTGGGTCTGAGGAGATCGTTCATACCCGCATCAATAATAAGAAAGCGATCGCGTTCCCCTTCCTTGATATATATGACACGTGAAATAAGAATGCCGACGTTGCCGACAAGAGAGCGGCCGGGTTCAACGATTATCTGGCAATCAAGGTGGCCGAGAATGTCATTTGCAAGGGTGGAGTAGGCGGTAATATGCGGCGGAAGTTGATTTCCATCCGCGTAGTCAATGCCTAAACCACCACCAATATCAAGAACCGAGATGTTATGGCCGAGGCCCCGTAGCCCGGTGGTCAATTCTGCGAGACAACGAAATGCAGCCTCGAAAGGTTCCAGTTGAGTCAGTTGTGAACCAATATGAATATCAATGCCCTGCACCCTGATACCCGGAAGTTCTGCGGCACGCGTATACGCTTCGTGTGCTCTTGTCCATGGGATGCCAAATTTATTGCTGGCCTTACCCGTAGAAATTTTCTCATGCGTTCGTGCATCAATATCAGGATTAATACGAAATGCGATGGGGGCCTGTTTGCCTTCGGCGACGGCGACCTGGTTCAGTAATTCCAGTTCCGGTTCAGATTCAACATTGAACTGAAGAATATCCTGCCGCAGTGCGAAGCGCATCTCATCTGGGGTTTTGGCAACACCTGAATAGACAATTTTACCGGCAGGGATGCCAGCATACAGTGCCCTCCTGAGTTCACCTTCCGAAACCACATCAGCGCCGGCACCCATTTCTCCCAGTGCCCTGATAACGGCCTGGTTGGAGTTCGCCTTGACGGCGTAACAGACGAGCGAATTCCCCGGTTTGAACTGTTCTGCGTAGGATAAAAAATTTTGACGAAGGGCAGTTGCTGAATAACAATACACCGGTGTCTGCACCCTTTCGGCGATCATATCGACCGGCACATCTTCGGCGTAAAGACGCCCTTCACGATAGTCTGGAAACACCATGGATTTAATCTCGTCTGCGGTGGAAAAAATAATATATGATTATAGGCGCGTTTCACTCAATTTTAATTACAAGAATCATAAATCTTTTTAATATCTACAAATCACAGGGTTGAAACTACGGGTTGGTGATGTTTCGTGGCCTTCTTGCTAAAACATAAATTTGAAAAGGCTGCTTCTCGCGGTGGTGACTGACTTGCTCCGGATCCCAGGAATAAAGAAACTGCTTGTGGTGCTTCTTATTCCAGTTGTGCTTCTTTTGGTCTCGTGCAGCCAGGAAGCACCAGTAACTCAGCGCCTGATTATCCTCGGCTTCGATGGTATGGACCCGGTGTTGGCCAGGAAATGGATGGATGATGGCTCGCTGCCCAATTTCCGGAAGCTCGCCACGATGGGCGGGTTTCATTCCCTTCCAACCAGCAACCCGCCCCAGTCACCCGTTGCCTGGTCAGATTTTGCCACCGGCACCGGTCCGGGTGAGCACGGCATTTACGACTTTCTCCGCCGCGACCCGGAAACGTATTCACCGGATTTTTCCATTTCCCGGATTATTCCACCACAGGATTTTCTGCCGCTGTTTGGTATGCAACTTCCCCTGGAAGACGGTGAAATTATCAACCGTCGTATCGGCACCCCTTTCTGGAGCGCGGTTGAAGAGCAGGGCGGTCGCTCCACGGTCTTAAGGGTGCCTGTTACCTTTCCACCCGACCCCATTCACCGCATGATGGCAGGCATGGGTGTGCCCGACCTGCTGGGCACCCAGGGGACCTATACGATCTACTCCACCCGGCCATCACTATCCGCCGGTACTGGTAGTTCCCGCTCGGTGCGTATGCGTCCTGATCGCCAGGGTCACATCGAATCCCTGCTTGAAGGACCCGCCCATCCGCTGAAACCTGATGCACCTGCCTTGAATACCGGTTTACAGCTTGATCCTGCCGGCGAAAAAGTCCGGATCAGGCTGGGTGATGCGGATATCGAGTTGTCACCGGGCGAATGGTCCGACTGGATGACGGTTAATTTCAAATATTTTGGACCTGCTTCCGTAACCGGCATTGTCCGCGCCTACCTGCTGAGCGCCTATCCGCGTGTTCAACTCTATGTTTCTCCCATCCACATCGACCCTCGCGACCCGGTGATTCCCCTGTCCTCACCACCAGGCTATGCCGCTGAGATGGAAGAGCGCTTTGGCCTGTATCACACCATAGGTATGCCGGAGGAGACCTGGTCACTCAACGACGGCCATATGACTGATCATGCGTTCCTGGAAGTGGTGCGCGAAACCTTACAGGAACAGGAAAACATGTTTTACGATGCACTGGATCATCATGACAGCGAACTCGTGGTTTCTGTATTCGTCCAGACTGACCGGGTATCCCACATGTTTTATCGCGGGATTGATCCGCAACACCCGTTGCATAAAGAAACCGATGCCGAGTCACGTGATGCGATCCACTGGATTTACCGTGAGGCAGATCGCGTGCTGGGTGAAACCATGCAACGCATGGGTCCTGATGACCGCCTTATCGTACTCAGCGACCACGGTTTTGCAGCTTTCAGAAGGGCAATCAACCTGAATACCTGGCTTGTTGAGGAGGGACTGTTGGTGTTGAATGCTGGACACCAGCAGTCATCTGTCGGTTTCACCGCCGTGGATTGGTCCCGGACCAGGGCCTACGCCCTGGGATTGAACAGTCTCTATATCAACAGGGCCGGCCGGGAAGTCCACGGAATAGTAGGAAAGGCTGAAGCGAAGCAAATCAAACGGCAGATCATTTCCAGTCTTCCTCAACTGCAGGATCCGGAGACCGGCTTGCCGGCAATCAGGGATGTATTCGACGGTGAGCTACTCTTCCCGGGTAATGCAAATGGCGATGCACCGGACCTTGTTATCGGCTATGAACCTGGTTTCAGAGCTTCCTGGCAGACTACCCTGGGTGGTGTTCCCGCTTCTTTGATTGATGACAACAACAAAAAATGGAGCGGCGATCACTGCATCACGCCCGAAGCGGTGCCCGGTGTTTTGTTTACTTCTTTCACAACGGATATCCCGCTGGACTCAATCCAGGGTGTTGCCCGTTACGCCCGGGAATTCTGGAAGGATCCACCGTGAGCAGCATCCGTGTTCCTTCCGGTCTGTATTTTCAATCCCGGTTTTTTGCTGCCACACGCAGAATCTGGAAACGCGTCGCTGACCTCGAATCTATCGTTGTTCACCAGGAAACCGGGCAACGGGTGGTTGACCGGCCGGTTTATATCGCAAGTCTGCCGCGTTCCGGAACAACCATTCTTACCGAGATGCTGGAGAAGCACCCTGATCTGACCTGCCATCGCTACAGTGATTTTCCCAATGTCTGGACACCGTACTGGCGCAACTACCTGCTAAAAAGAACCCGGGTTCATGCGCCGAGAATGGAGGAGAGGGCCCACAAAGACCGTATCGAGGTAAGCAATGACAGTCCCGAGGCTGTAGAGGAAGTGCTGTGGATGTTGTTCTTCCCATCCCTGCATGATGCCTCTGCGAACCATGTAATGGACGGGCAGTCACGCAACAGCAGATTCGACCTGTTTTATACAGAACATATTCTCAAGTTGCTGGCCGTTCGAAATGCCGATCGCTACCTGGCAAAGGGCAACTACAACGTGTCGCGAATCCGCTATATCCTCTCACTTTATCCGGATGCAAAATTCCTTATCCCCGTCAGGGATCCGTTACATCAGCTTGCATCGCTGGCAAAACAACACGTGTTGTTCACCCGGGCCAGCCAGGAGGACCCCAGGATTCCGCTGCAAATGGCCATGTCCGGACATTTCGAATTCGGCCCTGGTCGTGTTCCGGTTAATTTTGACAATCCAGAGGCCACGCGGGCTATTATCGATTGCTGGGAGCAAGGGCGTGAAGTTGAGGGTTGGGCGCGTTACTGGGCGGAAACGTATCAACATATTTTTTGCCAACTGGAAGAATTTCCGGAAGTACGCAAGGCCTGCCTGTTGTTCCGCTACGAGGATTTATGCACTCACTCGGCCAGCTTGATCGATTCCATTCTCGGGCATTGTGAACTTTCGGAGAATGGTTTTGATGCCATCCGGACGGAATACATCACCCGGCTCACGGGGCCGGACTATTACCAGGTGGACTTTAGCCCGGATGAACTGCGACAGATCACCCATCATTGCGGCCCGGTCAATGAAAAGTTGTCAGAGTTCTGCCAGAATCCATGATTATCTTTTCGTTGAAGGCTGCCTAGCATGTCAAAAATAGCAACTCTGATACTACTGACGCAGATCAGTACCGCGATGGCGTATGTTGGGCCAGGTGCCGGCATCAGCGTGCTGGGTTCGCTGCTCAGTATCCTGGCCACCATCATCGTAGCCATCGGTGCCATCATATTCTGGCCGCTGCGAAAATTCATAAAACGACGCAAGGCGCGTCGTGAGACCCCGGTTGACACAGAAGCTGTCAATGCAAGTGATGACGGCGGACGCTCAAGGGACAATATTTAGGGCAGCGCATGGGCTTGTTGGACCTTCCTGCGCCCATATTTGGCATCATTGACGGCGTACTCGCGATGGCCATGCCGCCTGTGTTGCGCCTGGTCGTCTGGGGAATCCTGGCGGGCTGGCTCAGCATGATCGTCTACCGGCTATTTTCTGATCAGGAAAAAATCGGCGCACTAAAAACACTGCAAAAGAAGCAGCAAAAGCATATCGCTGAATTCGACAGCGAATTTGCAGAACTTCTGCCGCTCATTCGCCACACGCTCGCACTTGGCATCAGGCAGTTGGGCCTGGCACTGGGTCCGGCACTGATTGCAACGGTACCGGTGTTGTTTATCGTCATTTGGGTTGCGGGCCAATTTGGCCACGTTTCGCCGGTTGCAGGAAGTGAGGTCTTTTTGAGTGTTGAACCTGCAGGCAGTGATATCCATTGGTCACCGGCGGTGGAAGTCAGGGCCACTGAGGGCGGCGGTTGGGCAATCAACTGGCCTTCACAAGGGCAGACTTTGACAATGATGGAAGGGGCGTTGACGGAGAATAGGCCACTTCTGACCCTGCCAATAGAGCACGATATCCCGGTCATCCACAAGAAAAGATGGTGGAACCTCTTGATGGCCAATCCGCTTGGCTATCTACCGGAAGACGCTGAAACGGATGTCGTTCATATTGGTTTGCCCGAGCTGGTTATTATCGGATCAGGCCCCGCCTGGATGCGTGGCTGGATGTTCAGTTTTTTCGTGAGTTTTCTTCTGTCATCTTTCGGTTTCAAGTTCCTCTTACGTCTGAATTGAGAAACTCCTTATGAAATCTTCCGGAGTGTGCTAAAAAGGCTTCCCATGAGAAACCGGGACTCAAAACACGCTGCTTTCACTGGTTTATTGGTGTGCATCCTGACCTTTGTTGTGACCGCATGCTCACAGGAGTCCGGCGGTCCTGCGGCGGTCACCGGAACAAAGCCTGTTAATCCTTCTATATTGTTGATTACGCTGGACACGACGCGCGCCGATCGCCTGGGTATCGAAACAGACCGGGTTGACACACCAAACCTGGAGGCGCTGGCAGGACGCGGTGTTTATTACAAGCAGGCCTATTCGGTCACACCCACGACCTTGCCGTCCCATACCTCGATGTTGACCGGTCTCTACCCTGCGGATCACCGGGTTCGTGAAAATGGCCGTGTGATAGACAAGAAGCTGAAACTGTTGCCAGCACTGTTGAAAGCGCGTGGTTATAAAACTGCAGCCTTCGTTTCGGGCTTTCCCCTTGCCGCTCAGTTTGGCCTGTCGCGGGGTTTCGACCACTACGATGACGCCTTTGTCAACGATGCCACCGAGCGCACGGCCACCGGTACAACCGACCCGGCGATCGCCTGGCTCTGGGACAGGACGGGCACGCTCTTCATGTGGGTTCACTATTTCGATCCTCATGAGCCTTACGAACCACCTGAGCCATTCAGATCGCAGTACCCCAGTGAGCCCTACCTGGGTGAAATTGCCTACATGGATCAGGAATTGGGTCGGCTCATCACGGCTTTTGAGGAGCACAACCAGGGCCGGCCCTGGAAAATTATTGTGGTTGGTGATCATGGTGAAGGACTGGGTGACCATGGTGAGGCATTGCATGGAAATTTGCTTTACCAGGGTACGATGCGGGTTCCGTTGATTGTGGCCGGATCCGGGATAGAGGCCGGTACTTCCGAGCGGGCTGTCAGTGTCAGGCAGGTTTTCGACACCGTGCTTGACTGGTCTGGTGATAGCCGGGCAGGCGGTCTGCTCGGAGAGGAAACAGAGCCGGTGCTGGCGGAGGCACTGAAGCCTTATATGCAGTACGGGTGGCAGCCACAATTTATGGCGGTTCTGGATGGTATCAAGGTGATCAGTTCCGCTGACATCGAAATTTACGATGTTCGAACAGACCCCGCAGAGACCAATAACCTGGACAGCCAGGTTGAGCCGGATCCGGCACTCTGGGATGCGATCGAGGCCTACTCGATGCGGGCTCTTGCGGAACAGACCGAAGAACAGCAGCAGACCCTCAGTCAGGAAACCCTGGACAAACTGGCCAGCCTTGGATATATCGGTTCATCCGGTCGCTCCAGGATACGCGACGATGCGCCCAACCCCAGGGACATGGTCCACCTCTTCGGTGACATGGATATGGGTGCCGGACTCTTCATCCGCCAGGATTATGCAGCTGCAATCCCGGTATTTACCCGAATTCTCGAAGCAGATCCGCATAATTTCATGGCCGCTCTTCGCCTGGCCGTGGCATATTCAGTGACCGGCAACAAGGACATGGCACAGAATTATTTCGACCGGGCCAGGGCCATGGACCCTGCCTCTATTGATCTTCGCCAATACCAGGCGATGCATTACCTGAAATATCAGCAGTGGGATTTAGCCGGGCCCTTGTTCGAATCCGTGTTGGCGGAGTCGCCGGATCGAATTCCCGCACTTGCGGGCCTGGCAACGGTCTATAAACACCAGGGCGAATTAATAAAAGCAATGAAACTGCTGGAGAGAATTGTAAAAATCAAGGACTCACCCGGACTGGAATGGGCCCGGATCGGCCAGTTGCGGATGACCCTGCACGATACCAAGGGCGCGATTCGTGCATTCGAAGCCGCGCGAAAAATGCTGGCTGATCAATTCAGATTCCACATGGAACTGGGTATCCTGTACATGGCCGATCAGCGATTTAATGAAGCCGCATCGAGTCTCGATAGTGTCTCCCGCCAGCATCCCGCCTATGCCATGGCGCTTTACAAACGTGCCCAGACAAGTGTGCTCCTGGGTGAGGCTGATCGCGAGGCTCGAGTTCGTCAGGCCTGGCTGCAAGCGGATAAAACCACACGGCCGTTGATTGAGAACGAGCGCTTATTCCGAGATATTCCGTTTCGCTAGCATGCATACAACGCCGTGAAAATCCCACGGTTTCAATATCGTCTGCAGTGGATGAAAATAATATATTATTAGGGGCGCGTTTTGCTGGAATTAATAATTACTAAAACCAGAGTTTCAATCGAGTTTCCAGGAGTCACAGGAAAATAATGTCTGCTGAATGGTTGTCGGTTCTGCCACCAGTTGTTGCTATTGCCGTTGTGTTGTGGAAACGCGAAGTCATTCTTGCCCTTTTCCTGTCGATATTTACCGCAGAGCTTTTGCAACAATCATCTCTGTTGAGCAGTGTGCCGATGGCCGGCCTGTTCACGCTTGAAAGAATCATTGCCGTATTCGAAGACAAAGACAACGCGCGTATCCTCTTTTTCAGCCTGATGATCGGTGCCTTGCTGGCCTATATCCGCCAATCGGGCGGGGTGTCGGCGATGGTCAATTCAATCATCAACCGGGGTGTTGCACGTAATGCGAGACAGGCAGCCATGTTGACAAGCGGGGTCGGTGCGGCGGTTTTTGTTGAATCGAATCTCAGTGTCCTGACTGCAGGCATTTTATCGCGGGGCCTTTTCGATCGTTTCGGGCTGAGCCGGGCGAAACTGGCCTATATTATTGACAGCACATCAGCCCCGATCTGCATCCTGATTCTATTGAATGCCTGGGGTGCTTATATACTGGCCTTACTGGGTAGTTATGAGCTTGAAGCCCCGGCAGCGCAGATACTTTGGGGCACTGTACCATTGAATTTTTATGCGCTGGTTACGCTGGTGATCGTGGTATTTTCGGCCTGGACCGGTAAGTATTTTGGTCCGATGGTGAGCAGCGCAACACTCAAACACGAGGACAGTGCGGAAGACCTGCCGGTTGAGGCAACCCACCCGAGTTATATGTTTGTACCGCTTTTGGTGATGGTGGGCGGTATGGTTGCCTTCATGTTCTGGACCGGTGATGGCGTCATGGCCAATGGCAGCGGTTCACGTTCGGTGCTTTACTCGGTTGCGCTCGCCTGCCTCGTGGCCTATGTGATGATGTTGTCGAGTGGCAGTTTTACCCATATCAAGCTGGTCAAAATTGGTTTTGAAGGGATGGGCGAACTGCTGCCGCTGGTGACTATTGTGCTGTTTTCGCTGGCACTTGGCGCCAGCCTCAAGGAACTGGGAACCGGCATATTTATAGCCGGTCTGGTCGGTGAGTTTCTGCCCGTCTACCTGATTGTTCCAATGATGTTTCTGGCCGGAGCGCTGATTTCCTTTTCTACCGGAACATCCTGGGGTACATTCGCAATACTGATCCCCATCGGTGTTCCCCTGATCCAGACGCTTGGCCTGCCGCCGTCACTGGTGCTTGCGGCCATCCTGGGCGGTGGTATTTTTGGAGATCATTGTTCACCGATATCGGATACCACCGCCGTTTCGGCGATTGCATCCGGTTGCGACCTGCTCGAGCATGTCAGAACCCAGTTGCCCTATGCGCTCCTCGCCGGTGGTATCACACTTGTGATGTACTTTGTGGTGAGTGTCATTTACTTGTAAGCGGGGAAGGGGATGCTTTTACCAGTAGTGGGCTTGTTATATCGTTACCCGTCTCGAGGATGAAACCGTTTCAGATGACTTACTTTGAATTTGATAATCCTGCCAAACGCCCGCGTCAGTATCCGGGTTGGCATTTGTTCATAAGATCACTTTGTTTCCTCCTGGTGCTGTGGGTCTCAGTGGCCGGGGCGCAGGAGCGCGAAGGTATCAGTGACGCTGAGGTAACGGCGTTGGCAAACCGGGCGATGTCCGAGTTCGATGTACCGGGCATGGCCATCGGTATCGTCAAGGGTGAGAAAATCCTGTTGGCGAAGGGCTACGGTGTACGGGAAATCGGAAAGCCGGAAAAGGTTGATTCAGAAACACTCTTCAAGATTGCATCCAACAGCAAGGCATTCACGACCGCTGCACTGGCCGTGCTGGTCGATGAAGGACTGATTTCATGGGATGGCCTGGTGATCGATTACATCCCGGAGTTTCGTATGAAAGACCCCTGGGTTACCGCGAACTTCACAGTGAAGGACCTGCTGACACACCGCAGCGGCCTGGCGCCGTTTGTCGGTGATATGTTGCTGTGGCCGGAACCCAATGCATTCGTTGTTACAGACATAATCTACGCACTGCGTTTTTTCGAACCGGTCAGCAGTTTTCGTACAAAATATGCCTACGACAACCAGCTATATATCGTTGCCGGTGAAATCATACCGCGTGTCACCGGTCAGTCGTGGGGTGAGTTTGTAGAAAGCCGGATCATGCGTCCGGCAGGTATGAAGCACTGTTTTGCCAGCAGGATTCCAAACAGAAAAATGCGAAATCTCGCCACGCCGCACGGTGTTATCGAGGGGCAGTTGAGTGTTATTGAACGCTCGCGTATTCTATCACAACCACCCATTTACGCGGCCGCCGGCGGGGTTATTTGCAGCCTGGAAGATATGCTGATCTGGGTCAGGACACAATTGAAGCAGGGAACCACACCCAAAGGACTCGAACTGTTCAGTAACGCGCAAAGTAGGGAAATGTGGAAGCCTCAGATAATGCTTGGAGTCAGTGAACGTGATTACGAAATGAACAGGACACATTTTAGAGCCTATGGTCTTGGGTGGCGGTTGGCAGATGTACATGGTTTTAAGGAAGTGTCGCATACCGGGTCGATTGCGGGATGGAGGTCCTATGTAGTGCTGGTTCCGGAATTGGAACTGGGCGTGGTGCTCCTGACCAACGGCTCAAGTTCTGCTGCACGCTCAAGCGTAATGAGCACCATCGTCCGTTCATTCATGCCGGTTGAGCAGGTGGACTGGATTCAGATGGTTCTGGATGAAACTGAAGCTGCACAACAATCGGATCAGCTTGAGCCGATTGATGAAGTGCTGGTGGAAACAGACAGGGAATCGGGCGATATCCCCAGCTTGCCCTTATTTGCCGGACTCTATCGGGACCCGTGGTTTGGTGATATTAATATTAATTTAGAGAATGGTCATCTGGTTTTCTCAGCGGTCAAATCACCGAAATTCAAAGGTGTGATGCATCACCATGATGGAAACCGTTTTGTTGTCCGCTGGACGGACAGGACGGTTGAGTTAGACGCTTACGTTTTATTCGAAATGGATAGGAATGGACGGGTCAATGGTATATCCATGACAAAGATGGGCGATCGTGGCTTTGACTTTGAAGATTTAAACCTGAAAAAGGTAGATTGATGGAAACAGAAGCTCTTTCCAAGAGTCATTGCCGCGGGTAACGGGCCTCATGCGCCCGACTTCAGCAATCATTCGGCTTGGTGATATCGCCAGCAATTATCAACTGGCCTGCCGTCTCGCGCCCGCATCAAAAACTATCGCGGTGATCAAGGCGAATGCCTATGGGCATGGCATGGTGGAAGTTGCCAGGGTGCTGGAGCCGATGGTACCTGTGTTTGCCGTTGCCCTGATGGAGGAAGCGGTTCAGTTGAGGAATGCAGGTATTGTCAAGCCGATCCTGGTTTTACAGGGTATCGATCATGATTCGGACATAGCCGAGGCCGCGGAAAAAGATCTCTGGTTGTTGCTGCATCAGCAACATCAGTTTGACCGGGTGATGGCTGCAAAGCTCTCGAGTCCCATCACGGTCTGGCTGAAGGTGGACACCGGTATGCATCGCCTGGGTTTTGCACCCGAAACACTTGACCGGCTCTGTATCGACCTGCGTACGTCACCCAATGTGACGCAAGAGGTGGTTCTGTGTACTCACCTCGCTTGCGCCGACGACCGTGATGACCCCATGACCCTGGAGCAGGTGAGGGTGATCCGGTCATGTTCCTCAAAATACGGGCTCGCCATGAGTATCGCCAATTCAGCTGGCATCATGTATTGGCAGGAGAGTCATGCCGAGTGGAACAGGCCGGGTTATATGCTTTATGGTTTGTGTCCGGCGGGTTCGTTTGCCGCTGATTCTCACGGTTTAAGGCCGGCCATGACCATGAATTCGGAGATTATTGCCATCAGGGAACTGGCAGCAGGTGAAGGCGTAGGTTATGGCCATAACTGGGTGGCCAAAAGGAATTCTACAATTGGCACGATTGCGATCGGCTACGGTGATGGCTATCCACGTCACGCACCCAGCGGCACACCGGTACTGGTCAACGGTCAGCGTGTACCACTGACCGGCAGGGTTTCGATGGATGCGATCAGTGTCGATCTCACCGACCTTGAAGACGTCGAACTTGGCGATCCGGTAGAACTCTGGGGTCAGAACCTCAGTGTTAACGAGGTCGCCTCATTTGCCGGTACGATCGGCTACGAAATCCTTGCCGGACTGACCGGCCGGGTTCCACTTTCCTTCCGTTAATGACTTACAGCAGTCAGCTGTCACCGCACCCTCTTGAGGTTGTACATCAGGTCGATATAAGTCGATTCTTCAGAACCGTATAATGGAACAAGGGGCGTGACTGAAACGCCGTTCAGCGTTCCCTTGTAAGACTCACCGTTTTCATCGATATACCGGAATACCGACACATCGTGAATGACGTAGGGCTCACCCTCTACCTCCCCGATATACATCAGCACGTGACCGGGAACATATATCAGATCGCCAACATCCAACCTTTCAAGCGCCTTGAGCTTTTCCTCCGGGCTGCTTTCCGCTGTAAAACGGGTGTTTTCCCCGTAGCTGCCGGAGCCCTGTTGTCCGGTATTGCGGGGCAATTGTATTCCGAACGTTTTGTAGACCTCCATCACGAAGCCGGTGCAGTCCCGTCCATTGTAGGAATGCCCCCATCCATAACGTTCACCCAGGAATTTGAATGCCTGCCGGATGATGTTTTCGCGCGTAAACGGGATGAAGCCCGGACTGACATCCTTGTTTCGGGCAATCAGTGCCGGCTTAATTTCGAGCTTGCCCTCAAAGTTCCGCAACGGTAATAAAACCACGTAACTTGTATAGGGGTTTTGACCATACAGACTGTTTTTGATGGTTTCAGGATCAGCCAGTGGTAAGCGAATACCCATATCGAGTTGAAGCTCGGAGAGGGCGGGGACTGCGGGGTTGAAAGAGGTCTGAACCTTGTCCCCTGTAATCACAAGAAAACGACGGGCATTTTTATACTGATTAATGAACTTACGATCGCCGATGGCGATATTTTCGTACCTGACCCAGGCCGCGTAGTTGTATGACTGGACAAAGGCCCACTCATTATCCGCACTGACGTGCAATACAGCCAGGGCATCGCCCGGGAAAAGGCCGTTTTCCTGAAAGCGATCCAGGTTTTGGTCGTCAGGTGATTTGTAGTAGCGGTCACCGGTCGGGTAAGTGCGCATATCGGAGCGTTTGACGACCAGGGCGAATCGTACTTCTACCGTATCAGGAATGTTTTCCAGTCCAAGATTTTCCGTGTATTTTCTGTAGCCCTCTGAACCAAGTACCTCACCAGTCGGCTTATACAATTTGGACTTGCCTGGTGTGCTGATTGCCTGGATTCTTCTCCTTACCTCATTACCCGGCAGTTGTTGCGGGAAAAGGCTCAGATTTAACATGTTCTTATCGGTGGAAAAAAGTGCTGTATTGAATTCCGCAACTTCCCTTTGATCCTTAAGTACCTGGCCGGCATTTTCTATTTTGTTGACCCAATAGTCTGCAGACAAGTGCACTTCGCTGATTCCGATGACATCAGTGGACCAGGTCCCGGGCTGCAAGTTATCACTATGTATGGAACCGTTAGCTTTGCAGACGCCTAATAGTGCGCTGCATAAAATGAGTGCAGTTATTCGCATCGGTAGTGATTTGCGGTATGTGATAATGTTTCCCCACCCGCTGCTTTGGGTTGATGGGCTGGTGCGGGTGAAAGCAAGGTGTAGCCGTCCATGATAATTGCTGAACATGAAATGGAACGCCTG
>Ga0316194_10000026_pt1 | contig 60518 bp, 52 predicted proteins | sample CroRivsedime1_MG_FD_204936 | JGI IMG/M metagenome (GOLD analysis project Ga0316194, IMG submission 204936) | Coastal sediment microbial communities from Maine, United States - Cross River sediment 1 | ecosystem: Environmental > Aquatic > Marine > Coastal > Sediment | place: USA: Maine...
GTCCGGCTGGAAGGCGAGGCCGAGAGTATCCACTTCAAGTACATGATCCACAAGATTCACCGTGGAGCAGAGTTGGAGAACCTCCCATACATCGTCTATGGCTATCGCAGCAGCGTGCACGATTACAGTGAAGTGCACTATCCTGGCGACCTGCGTAATTGCGAAACCTGCCATGTCGAAGACAGCTACGGTGTTCCGCTGCCAGATGGAACGCTGCCGACGCATAGCCCGGCCGCAGCCATTCAGGATATGGAGCCGATTACGGCCACCTGCCTGTCCTGCCACGATGGTGACGCTGCTGTTTCTCACGCACTCACCAATACGAGTGATTTTGGTGAGTCATGCGAAACCTGTCATGGCGACGGCAAAACCTACTCGGTTGACCGCGTACACGCTCGTTAGGGCGTAAACAGACTGGGCTGAAAAGCCCGAAGCAAACCCCTGGGGCAGGATGTTTCGACATCCTGCCCCTTTCTTATGCGGGAGTTTCTGATTTGCGCCGGGCTACATAATCCGCCAGTTCTTCATCGATTGCCGGGTCCAGCGGCGGTTGCTGGTATTCCTGCAGTAACTGCTTCCAGATACTGTTCGCGCGGGTCTGCGCGTCAACCGATCCGGATTCCTCCCAGGTCTCAAAATTCCGCTGATCCGTCAGGAATGGATGGTAAAAAGCAGTTTCATAGTGGGACATGGTGTGTTCCACTCCAAAGAAATGCCCGCCAACACCAGCCTCAGCGATCGCATCCAGGGCGATCGTTTCCTCGCTGACCTCGATGGGTTGCAGGTATTCAGCCATCATCTGCAGCATTTCTGCATCGACAATGAGTTTCTCGAAGGACGCAGTCAGACCGCCTTCCAGCCAGCCGGCAGCATGCACGATGATGTTGGCGTGACCGGTGATCGCCCCCCACAACGACATTGCGCTCTCATAGGTGGATTGCGCATCCACCACGCTGGACGAGGTGACATTGCTGGAACGCATCGGCAGGCCGTAGCGTCGTGCCAGTTGGCCACTGGCCTGTGCCGCTTTCGAATACTCCGGTGTCCCAAACGCCGGTGAACCGGTTCGCATGTCCACGTTGGAGGTGAAAGCCCCGTATACCACCGGCGCCCCGGGCCTGACGATTTGGGTAAGCGTGACGCCCATCAGTGCCTCGGCGTTCTGCTGGGTCAGCGTGCCGGCCAGCGTCACTGGCGCCATCGCGCCAGCCAGGGTGAACGGCGTGATGCAGACCGCCTGGCCGGCAGAGGACATTTCGATCAGGCCCTCGGCCATCGGAATATCCAGCTGCAGAGGCGAATTGGTGTTGATGATCGCGAACAGCGCTGGTTTCTCGGCAAACTCTTCCTCGCTGAAGCCGAGGCCGATCCGCGCCATGTTGATGGCGTCGCGAGCGCGTTCCCGCCCAAGGGCAATCGGTTGCCAGTTCTTGTCCAGCAGCCGGATCTGGGCATGGTATAAATCAAGGTGCCGGGTTTCTGACGGCAGCTCAATAGGCTCGAACGGCCCGCCGCCTTCCTGGTGGATGATATCCAGGCTTTGCACCAGGCGGATGTAGTCGCAGGCTTCCTCGAAGGTTCCGCGCCGGCGCCCGCGGTCCAGGTCGTTGCAGTAAGCCGGACCGCCTACGGAGGTGAATGCCAGGTGGTTTCCGCCCAGTTTGAAATTTTTCGCGGGGTTGCGGGCATGCAGAGTGAATTCTGATGGCGCCAGGGAGATTTTTCCCATCACCAGGTTACGATCGAGACGGACCATTTCGGTGTCGTGATTGACATCCGCGCCGGCTTCCGCGAGCAACTGCCGCGCGCCTTCGTGCATGACACGCATGCCATGGTTTTCCAACAGGCTTAGCGAGGCAAGATGTATCTGCTCCAACTGATCTGCGCTCAGTACTTCCAGCGGAGGGTAGGTGTTGACCGGTTGACGCCAGGGTAACTGATCAATGCCTCCGGTGCTGCGTCTGCTTCGGGTTCTCCTGCTTCGTCTCGCCATTTATCTCCGCACTCAAAGCATGTCTTTGAGGCGGAAATATAGCATGCCCAGCGCGATGATCTGGTTGCCCATCCATTGGGAGCCCGGAATCCGAAAATGATGCATGTTGGCAAACAGGTCAAATTTCTCCATGGTGCCGCCTACGGCATCCGCGGTCAGTTCACCCATAATGTGCGTCGCGTTCACGCCGTGTCCGGAATAGCCCTGGCAATAGTAGACATTGCCATTGATGCGCCCGAGGGCCGGAATCCGGTTGAGCACAATACCAATCATCCCGCCCCACTCGTAATCGATCCGCACATTTTTGAGTTGCGGGTATATCTGCAGCATGCGCGGCAGGATGGCAGCTTTGATGCTGGTAGGTTCGCGGCCTGAATAATTGCACCGGCCTCCGTAAAGCATGCGCTTGTCAGCCGACAGGCGGTAATAATCGACCACTTCGTTGAGGTCACAGACGGCCAGGTCCAGGGGATTGATTTCAGCCACCATATCGTCAGACAGTGGTTCGGTGCCGATGATGTAACTGCCCGCCGGGAAAGTCAGGTTGGACAGGTGCTTCGGCTCCAGAAAATGATAGGCGTTTCCAGCCAGTACGACGCTGTCCGCCTCGACCTGACCGTCGGCAGTCCGGACCCTTGGCCTCGGTCCGTGCTCAATGCCAGTGACGGGAGACTGTTCAAAAATCCTGACCCCCAGCCCGGCAGCCGCACGGGCTTCTCCGATGCAAAGGTTCAGAGGGTGCAAGTGGCCATCACGGTAACTGACGAAGCCGCCCACGTAAGCCTCGGTGCCCAGCATTTGCTGCGTTTTTTCCCGGTCCCACAGTTCATAAGGGTGGCGGTGCTGATGTTTTTCCATCTCGGCAGCATATGATTCGAGGTCCGCCAGCTGCCTGGATTTCAGAGCCGTTTCAATGAACCCGGTTTTCAGATCACAATCGATGCCGTATTTCTCGACCCGATCATGAATGATGTCGTTGCCCCGCCAGCGCAGGTCCCACAGCATGTCTGCGATACCGTCGCCGTATTTTTTCTGTACTTTTGAAAGTCCGCTGATGCCATTGATCAACTGTCCGCCATTTCTACCCGAGGCGCCCCAGCCGACCCGGTTGGCCTCAAGCAGTGCCACCGAAAATCCGCGTTCCGCCAGGGTCAGCGCAGTGGCGACACCGGTGAAGCCTGCGCCCACTACGCAGACATCCACCGAGATCGAATCTGTCAGTCTCGGGTAGTCTGTCACCTCGTTGACCGTGGCTGCGTAATACGATTTCGTGTGTTCCTGTTTTTGATGGAGGGCTTTCATGGGCTCAGCTTTTATTTATATCAACTGATCGGTATAATATAACAAAACCCGGAAAAGTGCATGCCAAAAATCGTTGATCATGAGAGCCAGCGCGGCAAATTTGCCGAAGCGGTGATCCGGCTGGTAGCGCGTTCAGGGCTGGAAGGCCTGACCATGCGGGCTGTTGCCTTGGAAGCTGGGCTTTCCTACGGCTCCCTGTTCCACTATTTCGAATCAAAAGACGACCTGCTGATGCATGCGGTCCGCTATTCAACTTCGCAGCAAACCAGGCGGGTTAACGAATTCACGATCAAGTACAGTGGCCTTAAAGCCCTGGAATACCTTATGTGCGACGATGCCCTGGTGGATGAAACGTCGCGTGAGGACTCGCTGGTGTGGCTGGCGTTCCTTTACAAGGCGGCGTTGAAGGAGCCATTTGCTGAAATGCACGCCGATCTCATCAGCGGCTGGCTGGGCAGGATCGAGTCACTGCTTCGCGAGGCGCAGGAGGCGGGAGAAATCGGGCAGGATACGGTCGCGGAATTCGAGGCGATGGCCTTATGGGTTTACTCGGCTGGCATTGGTCAGCAGGGCCTGCTGCACCCCGTGATGTTCCCGCCGTCTGTCCAGAAGAAGCTGATCCATGCTTACCTGGATAAACTAAGGAAATAGTCCATCCAACAGCGTCCGGTAGACCGGCGCCAGAATGCTGTTACCGTATTCCGCCTGGTCCGACAGCTGCATCAGTTTGGCGCGGGACTTGATGCCCAGCCACCTGACGGGCTCCGGTTCCCACTTTCTGTCCCGGTCGGGCGGATTGACCCAGGGGGTAGCCGTGCGCTCGGTATCGTGGCCCATGACCAGGTCGGCCATGGTCTGGCCGGCCAAATGTGCTGCACCCACCCCGTTGCCAAAAAAACCGCCGGCCCAGCCAAATCTGGTTTGCGGGTCAAAATTGACGGAAGGTCTCAGGGTCCGGGAGACGCCCATGGCGCCGCCCCAGGCGTGTGTGAAACGGATTCCCTGGAGCGAAGGAAAAAATCGCAGAAGGGTGGCAGACACCAGCTTGAACTCGGGGTCATCAGGATCAAACACACGGATACCCGATCCATAGTGGTAAGATCCACGGCAACCGAAAGCGATCCGCCTGTCGGGTGTCAAGTGCCCGTAGGTCACCAGTCGGTCGGTGTTTCCGAAACAGAAACGCCTATGGAAGCCGGTTTCATCGATTTGCTGGTCGGTCAGGGGCTCGGTGATCACCATCATGGAATGCACCGGTATCAGGCGTCGCTTGCGGCCCGCTATGGATCCACTGTATCCCTCGGTGGCTATGATCACGGTGCCGGCCCGCATGTTTCCGCCCGGAGTGGTCAGCGTGCTGTCCCTGATGGACGTGACCGGGCTTTTCTCATAGATGCGCACACCCAGTCTCTCAAGAGTTTCCGCCAGTCCGCGCGCCAGGCGGGCAGGATGAATGGCTGCACAATGACGCATATGGATACCGGCCACCGCCTGGTCGATTCGAAGTGTTTCCCGTATGTCGCCGGGAGCCAGCCAGCGGTAGTCTTCCTCTCCAAAGCCCAGCTCACGCAGATGCGCGATTTCCTCACGCAGACGCTCCAGTTGAGGTGGTATGACCGCCACTTCGAGCGCTCCGGACAGGTCGAAATGGCAGTCGATCGATTCTTGTTCCGCGACGCGGCCGATCTCAGAAACGGTGTTGAACATCTGGCGCTGGAGGCGGATGGCCGATTCGCGTTGAGCCGGATCGTTAAGCCACTGATCAATGCCGGAGAGGTAAGCTGAACACCAACCTCCGTTGCGGCCCGAGGCGCCGAAACCGGCGATTTCAGCTTCCAGAATGGTGATATCCAGACCAGGGTTGGCCTGCTTGAGGTAATAGGCAGTCCACAGGCCGGTATAGCCTGCGCCCACAATGGCAATTTCGGTTTCAGAATCAGCAGACAAGTATTGGCGCGGCCGAAGCGAGCCGGGGATGCTGTCATGCCAGTAACTCAGGTTTCTAAGAGGTATTTTCATGCGCCTAGTGTACCGTTTCGGCTTAGAATATCAGCCATGATTCGAGCTTTGGTGAAAATGGCCTTTCTGATGCTGGCGCTGGTGCCGGTGGATGCAATCCTGGCAGCAAAGATTCTCATCAAGGTCGATGCGCTGGATGGCCCGCCCATCAGGGTGTTCGTCACCAAACCACTTCACCTGGAGCCTGATCGGCCGATTGTATTCGTCATGCATGGCATGAACCGCAACGCGGACGACTATCGTGACCAGTGGAACGAACTGGCGAAAGAACATGATTTCCTGCTCGTGGTGCCGGAGTTCAATGAGCGGAATTTTCCGGGAGTGGAGGCTTACAACCTGGGTAATGTCTTTGACCGGAACGACAACATCGTCAGCAAGTCGCGCTGGTCTTATTCCGCGATTGAGCCCATATTCGATGAAGTTCGCCGCCGCTTTTCCATGACGACCCCACGCTACTCGCTCTACGGGCATTCTGCAGGCTCACAGTTTGTTCATCGCTTCATCTTTCACGTCCCCGGGGCACGGGTTTCACAGGTTGTGAGCGCCAACGCGGGCTGGTACATGATGCCGGATTTCGAGGAGGATTATCCCTATGGCCTGAGGCGCTCGGCGGTGACACGGGATAACCTGGCGGCCGCTTTGCAACTGCCTGTGACCATCCTGCTGGGCGAAGAGGATAACGATACTGAACATCCCAGTCTGCGCCGAAGCCCGGAGGCCATGGCACAGGGAGACCATCGTCTGGAGCGCGGGTTTTCCTTTTATTCGACGGCGAAAGCTTATGCCGAGCGCAAAAGCATCCCCTTCAACTGGCAGCTCGTCACCGTTCCCGGAGCGGATCATGACAACAGCCTGATGGCGCCTGCCGCCATCCCTTACCTGCTGAGCCAGTGAGGTACTCAACTTTTGACTTGCAGGGATAAAAAAGCCAGTTGATACTTGGCCAATGAACACATTCATCAATGCTTTTCATGAACCCCGGGGTTTTATTTACCACGGAGCAGCTCTGCTCTACGGAGTCGGTGGATATCTGCTTGGCCTGTACGGCCTGTTCAGCAGTAATGCCTGGATAAACCTGGGCGCTACCGTTTTGCTGGGGCATGCCATGACCATCAGCGCCTACATGATCCATGAATGCGGGCACAATACTGTGTTTCGCAGCAATGACCACAACGCAAAGCTGGGGCGATTCCTCAACTGGATTTGCGGAACCTGTTATGGAACGTTCGAGGACATTCGTTACAAGCACTTCCGTCACCACATGGATAACGACGACTCGGTATGGTTTATGTGTGACGAGTTTCTCGAGCGTCATCCCCGGTTGGTGCAATGGATCCGCTTTTTCGAGTGGTTTTACATTCCGGCTCACGACATGATCATGCACTTTGTCACGGTTTTCAGCGCGTTCATCATTCCGCCACGCCGGGATCAGAGGCTGCGTAACGGCATCATCATCCTGATTCGCGGCGCTGTGTTTTTTACCGTGCTGTTTTACTACCCCAAAGCGGCCCTGTTGTACCTTGTTGCGTACATGATCATGATGCATATATTGCGGTTCAAGGACGGGGTTCAGCATGATTATGACGGGAACCCAACCTTGTTCGAGGAGAATCCCGAATCGCGTTATGGCGGCCGTGCCGCCGAGCAGGCGCATACCTTCAGCAACCCCGAATCACTGAACTACGACTGGCCCAATTACTTCACGCTGTGTTTCGGCTTTCACAACGCTCATCACCATCGCCCAACCGTACCCTGGTACAAGTTGCCTGCGTATCATCGGCAGCAGTTCGGTACCGACCCGGAAAAGGTCATTCCCTTCAGCATGCAATTGAGGATGTACCACAAGTTCCGTGTGCAACGGGTTACTCATTCGGGAGGGGAGCTGGATGAACTGCCCACCCCCTGGGAAGGGGAGTACCTGGAAAGGGCCCGGGCTGGCCAGATTTATGGCGGTAACGCCGTTTCTTTCCTCAATTCTTTCTGAAGGCTGATCCGGATTTGAACCCTTTCAGGGAAGCAGTCCAGGGTGAAACCTTTGCAATTTCAGCTGAGCTGACTGTCGCGAAGGAATCGACGGCAGACGATATCAGGCGCCAGGCGGACGCACTCGCCGGCCTCGTCGATGGTATCCAGGTGACGGACAATCCCTATGCCTGGGTGCAGATGTCCGCCCTGGCGGCTTCGACGATCCTGGCGGAGCATGGGTGCGATCCGGTTCCCATCATGACTTGCCGTGACCGCAACCGCATTGCCCTGCGAAGCGACCTGGAGGGCCTGCAGGCGGTGGGTGTGAGAAACGTGATGCTGATGCGCGGCCATCGTGTGCCGAAAGACCATCCGGTACCGGCAAGCACGGTGTTTGATCTGACCGGACAGGAACTGATTGCACTGGCTGCGTCGCTGGGCGGAGACCTGTTCATAGGTACGGGTGCGAGATTGTTTCGCCCGGGCCCGCGCTGGGAGGCCGAATCCCTCACGCGGCGCGCGGCGGCCGGCGCACGATTCCTGCAGACGCAATTCTGTTTCAACATGGAGATTCTGCGCCGATACATGGACCGGTTTCTCGCGGCCGGGCTGGACAGGGATTATTCGATCCTCGTTTCGCTGACGCCATTGCCCTCGGCAACCACTGCCCGGTGGGTCAAAAAGCACCTGAGCGATTCGCGTATTCCGGCCGAAGTCATCCAACGGCTGGAGGACGCCGCCGATCCCGAACAGGAAGGCATCTCGATCTGCGCGGAGTTGATGCAGCAGATATCTGAAACTCCAGGGGTTTCGGGGGTCAACCTGATGACCACCGGTGATCCCGCTGCGCTCAGGGCAACCATCAAGGCATCGGGTTTGAGGGACTGAAATGACACAGAATCTGGAGATTTATCAATCATTGTGGGCCCTGGAACTGCGCCGGCCGGGAAGGCCGGAACGCCCCATGGAAGAAAATTTCAGGATGGCCGCGGAAGCCGGGTACCACGGACTGTGTATCGATCCCGCAGTTCACGAGATCCAGGATTTTCTGCAATTAAAGCCGCTCTACCGTGAATATGGGCTGAAATGCATGGTCAATGCCTTTCCGGCGACGGTTGCCGAACTGCCGCCCTTGCTGGACCTGGCTAATGCGCTCGAAGCCAGCCTGGTAAACGTGATTGGACAGGTCATGCCGCTGACGGTCGAGGAGGGAGTTCCCGTCATCCACCAATGGATGTCCGATGCTGAGAGGGCAGGCCTGCCCCTGCTGTTTGAGACGCATCGTGACTGCACGCTCAACGATCTTTACTATGCATTGCAACTGATCGAGGCGGTCCCGGAAATGAGGTTGTGTGCGGATCTCTCCCACTACGTGATTGACCGCGAAATGCGCTTGCCGCTGAGTGACCATGACCGGAATTACATGCATCGGATCCTCGAGCGATCAGACTGTTTCCAGGGGCGCATTGCCAATCGCGAACAGGTCCAGGTTCAGATCGATTTTCCCCAGCACCGGGAATGGGTCATGCAATTCAGGGAGTGGTGGAAAGACGGGATCAGCATGTGGCGAAGCCGCAATGACGAAAATGCCACGCTGATTTTTCTTTGTGAGTTGGGGCCGCCGCCGTATGCGATCACCGACGCCAACCAGGACGAGTTGTCCGACCGTTGGCAGGAAGCCCTGAAAATCAGGTCATGGGTTGAGGAGATCTGGTCTTCGCTTGATTGATCTGCGCGCCCAGCCAGGCGAAACCGACGGCGCCCAGCAGCAGGTTGGAAATCGTGGTGGCGGCAAACAGCCCAGGCATTCCGAAAAGGGACTTGCCGATCAGCGCCAGTGGCAAAAACACGATGATGACCCTGCAGGTCGAAATCACGACCCCGGGGACCGGCCGGCCCATCCCGTTGAAGGATGCGTTGACCGACATCACCAGGCCGTATGCCCCATATGACAAGGCGACGATCCAGAGGTAGTGCACGGCGACCATCTGGATGGATTCAGATTGGCTGAACAAACCGGTAAGGGGTTTGGCAATGAAAATCAGCACGATGCCCAATGCGAAACCGAACCCAAGGCAAAAGCGGGTGATCACCCGGCGGGCTTCATCCAGGCGGCCGAACTGATTCGAGCCGAAGTTCTGTCCGAAAAACGGGCTGGATACTGCAGAAAGAGCATAGAAGGGGATCAGGAACATCGGTTCAATGCGCATCGCGATTCCAAAACCAGCGACCGCATCCACGCCATAGGTCGCGACCATGGCGACCACGATACCGCTGGATATGGGGATGATCGCGTTGGTCATCATGGCGGGGATGCCGATATGCAGCATGTGGCCCCACGACTGCAGGATGGTTTTCAGCGGAGCGATTGGGTTGGCGTAGACTTTAAGCCTCGAGTGCAGGTATACCAGCGTGAACAGCAGGACACTACCGGTGGCTATCAGGGTGGCCAGTGCAGCACCCTGGACTTCCAGGCGGGGAGCGCCGAACAGGCCGAATATCAGGATGGGATCGAGCACCAGGTTTAGCAGTGCAGCGGCCGTAATCACCTTGCTTTCCAGCAGTGTATTTCCGCGGGCCCGAATGGATGCCAGCGAGATCCACAGCGCGATATCCAGGGGTGCTACCCAGTACCACACACTCATGTACTCTCTGATCAGGGGCATGAGTTCGGGCGTGGCGCCGAGCAGTGAATACACCGGATTGATCGATGCCAGCCCGATCAGGCAAAGAGCTGTCGCCACCAGGACTCCCAGCACCACGGTGTCGGTCGTCAATCGCCGGGCCGACTTTTGGTCCCGGCGCCCAATGGCCCGCGACACGCAGGAGGCGGCGCCGGCCTCGAACCCGATACCTATTCCGTAGATCAGCCAGATGACCGGCATGGTGAAACTGACCGCAGCCAGTGGCGCATCGCCCAGCCTGGAAATAAAAAAGAGGTCGGCGACTTCGAAAGAGAATATGGCAACCAGGCCGAGTGCGAATGGAATACCCTGCCGTCGCAGGTTTGCGGCTACCGGGCCGGTTGTCAGATCCTGTTTCTCAGAAATCCGGGCTTACCTTTTTTTTATATCGGACCAGGTCATTTACCGTGCGCTTCATCCAGTCGTTTCCGGAGCGTATGGGCCCACTCCTGCATGGTTCTTTCAAATTCCATTTGATTACTCACCCTGCCGCCGCGGTGACCAAATCCGGTATCCCCAACCGCCTCGGCATCCATGACCTCGGCAATCTTGGTGCTGGTGGCTGAATCGTACAACTCCATGTAAAGGGTCATGGTGCCGTTGGAACTAACGAAGGTTTCGCTGATGCCGGGGCTGTTGGTTTCGGGTGCTGTCACGGTCAGGTTGATAATGGCTGGCCGAATCAACAGAACGTCCTTGCCGGTTTCATCGACGACTGAGTAACCCCCTTTTTCAAGCTCTTTAGTGAATGCCTTGGGGAATTCTTCCGCCACTTTTTTCTTGATTTGCTCAACATCCTTGTCGGTCACGCGGCGTGACAGGTCCCTTTCATCCCGATTGAAGTTGCGTTGCCAGTCCTTCTCGAACTGGACGAAACAGTCCAGAATTTTGACCTTGTCATAATCTGCAAGTGTCGCACCGTCTTTTACATACACGGCTCCGTGGCGACTCTGCTTTTTCAGTTTCAGGCCGTCCTTGGTGGTTTCGGGAAAATTCTCCCTGGCCATAAGGGGCGCAGCCAGGATCAAAATGCCGGTCAGTAAGAGTGATTTTTTAACAAATTCTCCGATCATTATTCATCTCCCGTTATCGAAAGGATTATAGACTGGAAAGAAGGGGTTGAATAAAAATTCATTTGCTAACATATTTTAGGTATAGAATTATTGTGATTGACGTCTGAAGGTACGAAATGAGCCGATTGATTAAATATACCAGCGCCGCATTCGGCATGGTACTCCTGGCCGGCCTGGCTTATTACCAGGGACACCCGGATTTGGTGACAGGTGAGGAAGGCTCGCTGGTCGGCACGGTTTTGCCTGAAACCCCCAGGGATGAACAGCCCGGGGCGGCCGTTTTTGAAAACCAGGGGGAAGATAAATGCGATCCCTCGAAAGCCTCTGAAGACCCCGATTTTGAAAACTGCGAGAAACTCTCGCTAAAGTAATTACCGGAGTTTCGCTCCTTTACTTGGGTATTGCGCTGACGAAGCAGTTGAGCGTCAGCCGGCCTTCTGTCGGGTCAGCCACAAGCAATGCAGGGTCTTCGATGTATGCGCTATGCGGCAGGTCCCCTGAATAAAATACCAGCCGGTTGAATTTTGCCGGAACCATGTCCAGTAGCTCCGCCGCCTCGTTTGATTCCGTCATGTAGCAGGGCGGGTCGCGAAACATCTGGAATTTCTCTTCCAGCAGATCCAGGCCGGCATTCGGATCATCGCGCTGTCGGACGCTCATGTCCTGCCAGAATTCCTTGTCCTTCCACCGGTAGAAAGCGGTCCCACCCATTTCCGGCTTTTCGAACAGGTACAGCAGGGCGGCATAATTGACCCTGCCGAGTTCCAGGCGTGGGTCGGAGTGGCACAGGCGCTGAATCCAGGTGAATTCATCCGGCTGCAAGGTGGCCAGCGAAAATTGCGTGTGAAAATTGATCCCGCCGCGGCAAAACGGGAACAGGCGGCTCATGTCCCGCTGGATGAATCGGTTCATCGCTGCAAGCAGGGCATTATCCACCGGTAGAACGATGCCGGGGTAGGAACGCTCCAGCCTTATGAATTCGCCCGCGTTCGCACAGGCGAACTTCACCGCTTCCTGCGGATTCAGGAGGAAATCATCAATGACCACACAGCGGTGTTCATCGGTGATCTGAGAGACCTGGATTTCCAGTTCAGGGTTAAGCCGCAGCTGCATGGTTATTCAAATTCTATCCACGTGGTTTTCAGCTCGGTGTAATCGTGAAATGCATGGATCGATTTGTCCCGGCCGTTGCCACTTTGTTTGAACCCGCCGAACGGGACGGTGATGTCCCCACCGAAATAGTTGTTGATACCCATCGTTCCAACACGAACGGCATCGGCCACTTTGTGCGCCGTGTTGATGTTGTTGCTCCAGACCGCACCCGCCAATCCGAAGATTGAATCATTCGCAATGGTTACCGCCTCCTCTGCGGTCCTGAATGGAATCACGGAAAGCACCGGGCCGAAAATTTCTTCCTGGGCGATTCGCATGCCGTTGTTCACACCGCCAAAGATGCTGGGCTGGTGGTAGTAGCCTCCGGTTTCCTCGAGCATGCGCCCGCCACCGAATACCAGCTCCGCGCCCTCGTCTCGGCCAATATCCACGTATTCAGAGACCGTGTTGAATTGTCCGGCGTCGATCATCGGCCCCATCGCAGTCGCCGGGTCCAGCGGGTTGCCCGGCATCCAGTTCCTGGCGTTCTCAGTCACCATTTCGAGGAACCGGTCCTGGATCTTATCCTCCACGATCAGGCGCGTGCCCGCCGTACAGGTCTGGCCACCGTTATAGAAAACCGCCACGGCTGCCATCGCGGCCGCTTTTTCCAGGTTGGCATCCGCAAAGACGATGTTCGGGCTCTTGCCTCCGAGTTCCAGGAAGGTGCGTTTCAGGTTCGACTGGCCTGAATACTCCATCAACTGTTTACCCACCGGTGTCGAGCCGGTAAAAGTAAGCCCGTCGATATCCATGTGCATGGCCAGGTGTTTACCCAGGCTGCCGCCGGGTCCCGGCAGCACTTGCAGGACCCCGTCGGGCAGGCCGGCTTCAGATGCGAGGCCTGCGATGAAAAGGGCTGATAACGGCGTATTCGAGGCGGGCTTCAGGATGACTGAATTACCGGTTGCCAGTGATGGCGCCAGTTTCCAGGCCGTGGTCGACAGCGGGAAATTCCAGGGCACGATGGCCGCAACCACGCCCAAAGGAAGACGCTGAACCAATGCCAGTGTATCCGCAGGCGTCGGGGGGATTTCATCGTAGACCTTGTCGATCGCTTCACCACTCCAGCGAATGGTCCGGACGGTGGCCGGTACGTCCACGTTAGTGGTGTCAGAGATGGGTTTTCCCACATCCAAAGTTTCCAGCAAGGCAAGCTGATCAGCATGTTTTTCGATCAGCTCAGCCCAGCGAACCATCACCATCTTGCGATCCATCGGCGCCATGCGGGACCAGGTGCCTTTTTCGAAAACCTTTCTTGCATCACGCACGGCCAGGTCAGCATCTTCAGTGCTGCAGGTAGCCACATCTGCCAATACTGAGCCATCTGCCGGGTTTTCCGTGGCCCGGGTTTGTCCGGACAGTGCGTCAACATATCGGCCATTGATGAATGCGCGGCCTTCAAAATCTAGCTGGCCGGCCATCGCCTGCCAGTCGGTTACCGTTCTGTCGAGCATGGAGCACCTCTTGCTTTGCGGGACTAAAGGGGTATGATCCGGAACGCCAAGTATGGCCAGTCACACCGTATTAATGCAATTTTAAAATGTCCGCCAATCCGATAAAAGCTGTTTATGACCTCGCATCAAAAACCCTCAACGCAGGTGATGTGGACGAGGCCGAGTTGATCTGCCGCCGCGCCATGCCCCAGGTGGGCAGGGACGCCAACATCCTCTGCCTGCTGGGTGAAATCTGCCTGCGCCAGCGGCGGTTGCAGGAAGCCAAGAGCCTGTACGGCGAGGTTCTGGGCAAACACGAGGGATTTCCGCGGGCGCTGGAAGGCCTTGGCCTGGCTTTGCTCGCCGATCGCAAGGCTGCAGAAGCCAGTGAATACCTTGCAAAAGCTTCTGCCGCTGCGCCGCAGCGGTCAAAGACCCGCATGGCGTTGGCCAGGGCCCTGGCCGAATCCGGTCATTACGCCGAATCTGAAAAAACCATCAAAGAGGCCCTGGAGCTGAATCCACGGCAGGCCGAGCTGAACAATGCCGAGATGGCGCTGGCCGAAGGGAAGATGGAGGAGGCGGAGAAGATTCTCAGGCAAATCCTCAGCCGGGACCCCGATGACGTCAAGGCCCTGCGCCTGCTCAGCAGTATTGCTGTGGAGGCCAGCCGGTTCCGGCCAGCCCGGAAACTCCTGGAACGCGCGGTCGAAGTCCAGCCGGGGTTCGTCGCGGGCTGGAATGACCTGGCCAACCTGTTTATGAAACAGGACCGTTACGAGGAGGCGCTCAAAACGGTGCAGCGCGCCCTGGATATCGATCCGAAGATGGTTCACAGCTGGGTGGTGAAAGGCAATATCCTGACTCGCGCCCAGCGTAATGAGGAATCCCTGGAGGCTTATCGAAAGGCACTCGAACTGAGCCCGCGCAGTGCCGGCGCCCTGTCAGGTTCGGGGCATGTGCTGAAGACCATTGGCCGGCAACAGGAGTCGATTGACGCCTACCGCAAGTGCATCAGGAATCATCCGGCCTATGGTGAAGCCTACTGGAGCCTGGCGAACCTGAAGACCTTCGAGTTTGACGATAAAGAAGTCGAGGTGATGCGACGGATGGTGGAGGATGAAAACCTGGCCGATGAGCCCAGGGTCAATTTCTGCCTCGCGCTGGGCAAGCACTTTGAGAATGAGAAAAACTATGACCGGGCTTTTGAGCATTACCAGCGTGGCAACGATCTGCGGCGTGAGAACGAAATCTATGACCCGGTCCAGACCCAGGTTGTCCATGACCGGATCATTGAGGTATTCAGCCGGGAATTCCTGGATGAAAGAGAAGGGTGGGGCGACCCGGATCCAGCGCCTGTTCTGATCGTGGGTCTGCCGAGGTCCGGTTCGACCCTGATCGAGCAGATTCTGGCCAGTCACAGCATGGTGGAAGGCACCATGGAGCTTCCCGACCTGTCCCGTGTCATTGCAGAACTGACCCGTCAAAGCCCCCGGGGTGTTGAGTACCCCGAGGCGATGAAGCAGGTTGACGAGGATGCCGCCCGCGCCATGGGAGAAGCTTACCTGAAGTCCACGATGCGTTACCGGACAGGCAAGCCTTTTTTCATCGACAAGATGCCCAACAATTTTCCTTCCGTGGGGCTTTTGCAGGTCATTCTGCCCAATGCGAAGGTGGTCGACGCCCGTCGACATCCGCTCGACAGCTGCCTGGGAAGTTACAAGCAATTGTTCTTCAAGGGCCAGTCTTTCACCTACGAGCAATTCGAACTCGGCCACTACTACCTGCAGTACCGGCGCATCATGGAGCACTGGAAGGAAGTATTGCCCGGTAAAGTGCTGGATGTGCATTACCAGGATATGGTGCTGGATCAGGAAACTCAGACCAGGCGCCTGCTGGAATACTGCGGTCTGCCCTGGGAGGATCAGTGCCTGCGGTTTTACGAGACTGAGCGAGCCATCAATACGGCCAGTTCAGAACAGGTACGCCAGCCCATTTACACGAAGGCGCTCAATTACTGGCGCCATTACGAGCCGCACCTGGATGAATTGATCGAGGTCCTGGAACCCTTGCTGAGAGATCTGCCTGAAGAAGACCAGCCGTCTTCCATAAGGGAAGCCTGAACGAACAGAGCGCTCAGGCTTTCTTTGGCGGAAGGTAATCGAAGATAAACGTGATCCGGTCTTCGCTGCCACTGTTCATGACACTGTGGTTTTTCTGGTTGTTGATCTCGTAAGCGTTTCCCACCGTGAAACGGTGCGGACGTCCGTTGATCATGAAGCGCACACCGGGATTGGTTGTTATCGGAATGTGAATCCGGTGGCTGTGGGTAAAAGTCTGGTGCGTATCGCGATGTGGCGAGATAATTCCGCCCGCCTTCAGTTTGGCGGCCATCGCGCGGATGATCGTTCCACCCGGCGGATAGAAATTTTCAATGATGTCGTGCATCAGCGGCACGGCTGAATCCTTCAGGCTGTCCCAGGCCGATTCCCGGGTGACCTCCATTTCCGGCCAGCCATCACAGAACACCATCACCAGTGATTCGGTCTGCGTGTGCACATCATAGGCCTGCTGGCGGTACTGGTTGGCTTTCCAGGCCTCTTCCTCCTGTGACAGCACAGCCTCAACAAGGGCTGCGGAGTCCACCGGCCCCAGTTCGCGTAATGATTCTCCAATGTCCATCTTAACTACCTAATTTTGCAGGATCGTTTGTAATTTTTTCAACGCCGCATTATGATCGCTCAAATAAAAAGATACGTACAATTACGTACAGCTATCAAATCTTGAGATAAAGAGGGTACTAAATAATGTCGACTGAGCATACGCTGATCGAGAATCTTTCTGTTCGACCCACGCCACTTTCCCTTGCCATTTCCGCCCTGATCGCCGCCCCGGCAGCTACAGCCATGGCGCAGGACCAGGCCGAAGCGCGTGGCGACATACTGCTGGAAGAGGTGACGGTAACCGCTCGTAAACGCAGTGAGAACCTTCAGTCGATACCGCAGAGTATCCAGGCTATTTCGGCCCAGACCATTGAACAGGCCGGGCTGCGAGGCATGGACGACTATGTCCGGTTCATCCCGAGCCTGAACATTGTCCAGTCAAACCCGGGCACCGCAATGGTGGTGTTCAGGGGCATTGCTGACGCTCAGAGCACGTTCATCGCTGAACCCTCGGCAGCTGTTTACCTTGATGAGCAATCACTGGTTCTTAATGGTCAGCCCAATCCGCGGATGATTGACATCGAGCGGGTTGAAGCCCTGAGCGGGCCGCAAGGCACGCTTTATGGCGCAAGTGCGCAGTCTGGTGTGTTGCGCATCGTGACCAACAAGCCTGATCCGACGGCCTTCGATGCCTATGTAGACGTCGACCTCAGCACCACCAAGAGTGGTGACATGAGTTACGACGCCAGCGGTATGGTCAACATTCCGATGGGCGAATCCTGGGCATTGCGCCTGGTGGGCTTCACCGCAAAAGACGGGGGCTACATTGACAACGTCTATGGCACAACCCCCCGTTTCGAATTATTCGACAATGAGGACGTTGTCGAAAAGAATTTCAACGACGTCAAGTACTCCGGGGGCAGGATTGCCGCCCGTTGGTTCATCAATGATGACTGGACCATGACCGCCGGCATCATCTATCAGAAGACGGATTCTGATGGCCGCAGCGAACATGATCCCGCGTACGCAGGCGATCTGAACGTCGTTCGCTTCAAGCCCGATTTTGAATTCGATCGTCAGGACTGGACCCAGTACGCACTGACCTTTGAAGGCGATCTGGGGTTTGCTGATTTTGTATCAGCGACTTCCTATTTCACCAGGGACTGGACGTACACCCAGGACACCTCAACGGGTTACGCCTCTTATTTCGGAACGTTCTGTTACAACCCTTACTTCATCGCCTATTCCCGTTATTGCTTCCAGCCGGCGTCCCTGTATGACACCACCGCTTATGGCGGAGCTTATTACAACGATCCAACGGGCTATTTGCGGAACGATCAGAAGAACCACAAGTTCTCGCAGGAATTTCGCCTGTTTCACCAGGGCGAGACCATCGACTGGGTGGCTGGTTTCTTCTATGAGAAATCAAAAGAAGAATGGGAATTCACGTCGTTTACCGATGGCTACGACCAGTCACTGTCCATGCAGAATTACCTGAAGGGCAACATGATCGACAGCGGCAACCCGATTCCGACCCAGTTGCCTGGCGATGCCTGGTGGCTCTCTGCAGACAAAACCACCTGGAAGCAGTGGGCGGTGTTTGGTGAAATGACCTGGCATATTACCGATCGCATCGACCTGACCGGTGGCGCGCGCTGGTTCAGCCGCAAGATGGACAAGAAATATTTCGTCGAACTGCCGCGTTACAATCCCACGGATGCCGGTGTTTCGACACCGACAAGTGATGAAAACGACTGGGTGCCAAAGCTCAGTTTGTCTTATGCCATCACTGACGACAACCTGGTTTATGGACTCTACTCGGAAGGGTACCGGCCCGGCGGCACCAACCGCGGTCGCGGCGATCCGTTCTTCCCGGTTCAGTACGACAGTGACAAGCTGAAGAACCTGGAGTTCGGCACCAAGAATACCTTTGCCAATGGCCGGGTCCGGTGGAATCTGACCTACTTCGACATGAAATGGAACGATTACCAGCTTGAAGTCGTAGACCCCAGTAACCGGCTCTGTGGCTCAGACAATGCACCGCCGGAACCAAACTGCGGTCAGCCCTGGCAAAAAGTCGTGGCCAACGTGGGTAATGCGAGGTCAAAAGGTTGGGAAACCCAACTCGACTGGGCAGCCACCGAGCACCTTTCAGTAGGTTTCAACGCGACCTGGCTCAATGCCGAGTTGACGGAAGATGTTGATATCGGCAGCCAGACGCTCCCCGACGGAACGCGGTTGCCATTGTCGCCTGAATTCAAAGGTTCGGCCTATGCGCAGTATGACTGGAGCCTGGATGCGTTTGGCGGCAGCAATGCCTGGGTCAGACTGCAGTGGAGCTACACCGGCGACATGCTCAACCAGGTTGAGCCTCTGACTATTGAAGACGGGCCTTCGCCGCAGATCAAGCAGCCGTCATACAACATCGGTGATCTCCGGTTTGGTTTGGATACAACCAACTGGAGCATGCAGCTATACGTCAACAACCTGACGGATGAGCGTGCCGTGTTGTTTGCCAACCCTTACGAGTTCGATTACTTCTTCGACCGGTCCCGCGTTACGGTGAACCGTCCGCGTGAATTCGGTATCCGCTGGATTCAGCGATTCGGGAAGTAACGATCCGAAGTAAGAATGAAGACGGGGCCTGATGGCCCCGTTTTTATTTCCGCTCCCGCAAAATGACGTGGGCCGCGTTGTAGCCCGGTGCCCCCGTAACGCCGCCTCCCGGGTGCGTGCCGGCGCCGCACAGGTAAAGACCTTCCAGGGGCGTGCGGTAATGAGCCCAGCCGGGCAGGGGCCGGTTGAAAAACAACTGGTCCAGGCGAATGTCTCCGTGAAAGATATTGCCCTCGGTGATCGCGAATCGCCGCTCCAGGTCCAGCGGGGTGATGACGTCGCGCCCGACAATGGCGCCCGGTACATTGGGCGCGTAGCGGCCGATGATCTCCACGACCCGGTCGCCCAGCCAGTCGCGATGGTCATCCCAGCTGCCTGTTGCCGGTTGTGAAGGCAGGTACTGCACGAATGTTGTCAGCACGTGATGGCCCGGTGTGACCAGTTCGGGGTCGACTGCCGAAGCCAGTACGCAGTCCACCCACAGTTCCGGTTCCAGTTCTCCCAGTTGGGACGCGTTATAGCTGCGCTGGGCGTTTTCAAAGGTCGGCACCAGGGTAAACAGCATTTTCTGCAACGCGGGCGCATCCGCGGGCATGCCGTTAACCCGCGGTTCTTCGTTCAGCACCAGGTTGACTTTGGCCGCTGGCCCGTCCATCTGGATGGCTGTAATTCGCTGCCGAAAGTGCTCGTCGAGTTCCGTGGGCTCAACGAGCTTCAGAAAGGTCCGTTTGGGATCGGCATTCGAAACGGCCAGTCCGGATTCGATAAATTCTCCATCCGTCAGCGTCACCCCCTTTATCTGACCGTCTTTCGACGCTATACGGCGGACTTCCGTGTTTGTGCGAATCTCTACGCCAGTCTCAACACAGGCAGCAGCCATGGCCTGGGTAATAGCGCCCATGCCGCCGATCACGTGGCCGCTGAAGCCCTGTTTTTCGTCTTCGCCGCCGCTCAGCAGGTGGAACAGTAGTCCCATGGCGGAGCCGGGGTCTCGGGGCCCACCATGTTTGCCGTACAGGTTATTTGCCAGGATCAGCCGCTTGATTTCTTCAGATTCAAAATAGCGGTCCAGAAACTGTTCCAGGCTACCGGTGAGAAAGGTGATCATTTCTGCTATCTGGCGGCCTTTCAAGCCGCGGAAGCGCCGGCCTGTGCGCAAAATTTCCAGAAATCCGGCAAGTCCCGTGGCCTCAGTCCTCGGTGGCGGTTCAAGAAAAAAGGGCTGCAGGAAACGCGCCAGTGTTTTGAGTTCTTTGTCCAGCTCGAAAAAGGCATCCGCATCTTTAGGGCTGAAGCGGGACAGTTCCTCTCGGGTTTTACGCTCATCGCTCCACCAGGGCAGCACCCGGCCGTCCGGCAGCGCGATTTGCAGCCCGGGGTCGGCAGCGATCATTCTCAGCCCGTGCCGCGCGAGATCCATGTCCCGGATGACTTCCGGGCGCAACATGGAGGCCATGTAGGAGGCCGTGGAAACTCGGCAGCCCGGCGCATTGAGCGGATCGATCTCCTCGGTGACGGCGCAACCGCCGACCACTGCCCGCCGCTCCAGCACCAGGGTATCCAGGCCCGCCCGGGCCAGGTAATACGCGGTGGTCAGGCCGTTGTGTCCGGCGCCGATTACAATCGCATCATAGCGCTTCAAAAAGGCCAGACCTCCAGCCCGTGAATCGCATTGCGTACATCCATTGAGAAATTCACCCGGCTGATTTCGCTGCCGCTGTCCAGGTCGTAAAGCGTAACCGTCGATGGTGAAGAGCCGGCGGCAATCAACCGGTCGTTGATGACACAGAGTCCACGGCCGAAACCCTGCCGAGCCAGTTTTCCATCCGCCAGTTCTGCATGCTCGAGTTCGGCCTCATCGTAAACCGGGACCCGGAATGCCTGCTGCGTTCCATCCCGTCCGACATACCGGACGACGTCCGAGGCCGTGTCATTGAACAGGACGCCATCGCGAAACGGGCGGGCATTGTGCATGCCCACGGGCATGTCGACCGCCCTGGTGACCACGTTGCCCTTGCCGATATGCAGGATACCGCCGGTTCTCAGGCCACTGGCGAACAGGCCTCGTTGATCGGCATAAACACTGTTCAGGTGCAGAAGATTCTGTGCGGCCGGCCCGCTGGCGCCGCCCGGCCCGCTGATGCCCTGTGGATCGTAGGCGATGCCGGCGGGTCCATCGTCAGTCTGTGACAGGTGAATTGCCCAGAAAAATGACTGCTTTTCAAGATCGAAAGCCAGGATACTGTCGTGCCCGGTCGAGCTCAGGTACAGGTGATTGTTCAGCTGGCAGATTTCATGGCAGTGCTTGAGATAGGTGCTGCGAAAGGAACGCTTGATATTGAATGCCTGGTCGTAGACAAACAGTTCGTCACTGGCGGCGATGTATATTTCACCGGCGAAAAATGCAATGCCGCGTAACCCGCGATCCCAGCCCCGACCCTGGAAATCGATCTCAGAGCTGTCCCAGTCCACGACCTGGGTGACTTCCTGGCTGGCGAAGTCAACCAGGTAGATCCCCCCATGGCTGTCTCCCTGCTCGGCGCCGCGAACCACAGAAGTTGCGATCAGGGTGGGAAGTTCTAGTTTTGTTTCTGTCATACCTGGTTCCGTGCGGAAATTGACCGGCAGATAGTATAGGCTATGCCGGACCCATGAGTACCGCCCAGGCACAAATGAACCTCCGGCCAACGGCAATCCGCTGGAGAATCCTGGCTATCCTCGCGCTGGCCAGTTTCGTTTCTTACGTGCTTCGAACCAATCTCTCCTTTGCCGCGCCCGAAATGATGCAGGACCTGGGCCTCAGTGAAATTGAATGGGGCTGGGTGCTGGCTGCGTTTACTGCCGGTTATGCCTTGTTCCAGATTCCTGGCGGAGTGCTGGGTGACCGATTCGGTCCGCGCAGGGTGCTGACGCTGATTGCCATCACCTGGGCTGTCTTTACCTTTGCCACCAGCATCGTGCCTGCCCAGGAATCGGCTTCTCACTTCCTGATCATAGCGTCACTTTTCCTGGTCCGGTTCCTGGTCGGTGCGGCGCATGCACCGATTTTTCCGGTGATGAACGCCAGCATTGTGCGCTGGTTTCCCAGGGGCGGCTGGGCTATGCCGCTGGGACTGTCCAGCACGGCATTGACGCTTGGTGGGGCAGCAGCAGCGGTCGCGTTGCCTGTCGTCATCGGCGAATGGGGCTGGCGGGTGACATTCCTGTGCCTGGCGCCGCTCGGGCTGCTGACCGCTGCCATCTGGTGGTGGTATTCCCGCGACAATCCGGCTGCTCACGAGGCGGTCAATGCGGCCGAAATCGAGCTGATCAATGCGGCGCGTGAAAATCCGGATGACCGCGCTGCAGAGCATGAAGACGGCGACCAGGCAAGCTGGCTCGATGTTCTTAAGAACCGCGATGTTCTGTTCCTGACGTTGAGTTATTCGTCGATGAACTTCGTGTTTTACATCGTGTTCAACTGGTTTTTTTACTACCTGGTCGAAGTCAGGGAGTTCAGTGCGACGGATGCCGGGTTCGTCGCATCCGCGCAGTGGGTGGCGGGAGCGGCTGGTGCAGCCCTGGGCGGCTGGCTCTGTGACCGGCTCTGCCGGCGGCTGGGGATGCGCTGGGGGTGTCGCTGGCCCATCATTATCGGCATGTGCATTTCAGCGGTCCTTTTGCTGGTGGGCGCGCTGCATCCTGAGCCGGCTATCGCGGTTTCAGCCATGGTGTTGCTGTTCTTTTTCAACCAGTTGAATGAAGGGCCTTACTGGGCCACCAGCGTGGCTGTCGGGGGCAAACATGCCGGTGCAGCAGGCGGTGTGATGAACACCGGCGCCAATGTCATGGGTGTGGTTAATGCTTTGCTGGTTCCATTTCTCGCCCATGCTTTCGGCTGGACCACGGCCATCGCTTCGGGCGCTGTCTTTGCGCTGGTGGGCGTTGGTTTCATGTTGCTGGTCCGGGCAGATCGCCCGATCGAGTAATTTTAGTCAGCCTTATCCAGTGTGCCCGGCCTGGCGATGAAGCGGCCGGGGCGAAAGCCTGTTGCCCGGTTGTCAGCAAATACGACCTGGCCATTCACCCAGACCTTGCTGATGCCTGTACTCAATGCTCCGGGGTTTTCTGGTGTAGCGTTGTCGATAATGGTTTGCGGATCAAACAGCACGAGGTCTGCTGCGGCGCCGGGCAGAATCACGCCGCGGCCCTCAAAGCCCATATGGCTGGCCGATAAGCCGGTCATCTTGTGCACGGCTTCTTCAAGACTCATCAATCCCTGCTCCCGAACATAGCGGCCCAGCACCCTTGGGAACGCCCCGGCCCCGCGCGGGTGAAGGTCATCCAGTGAGCCATCGGTGCAGATATTGGTGTGCGGCCAGACCATCAGTGCACGGATGTCGTCCTCACGCATACTGGTGCCAATGATCATGTCTGCCGTCTTGCCGGTTTCCGCGGCCATTTTTTCCGACTCGGCGATCAGTTCCATGAACGCGGTAACCGGATCGACGCCACGCAGAGTGGCGACTTCGACCAGGGTTTTGCCCACGTACTCCGGCTGGGGTTCAAAATAGGTGAACCACATACCTTCCGGGGGGGCGAGTTTTTCGAGCGCAAATTCAACCTCTTCCCGGTCGGTGATATCACGTTTCGGAAGCAGGACCATCATGCCGGACTGCCAGTACTCATAGGGGTAAATATCGGCCGTTATGTCAATGCCTTCTTCCCGCGCTGCGTCCATCTTGGCGAGAATTTCAGGCACACGGCCCCAGAGCGTTGTAAGCGCCAGCTTGATGTGTGAAACCTGCACCGGAATGCCTGCCTGCCGCCCGATATCGATAATTTCATCTATGGCCTGTTCAAACCAGCGATCCTCGCTACGAACATGGCTAATATAACGTCCCCCAAATCCAGCCGCTACACGGGCCAGTGAGATCACTTCCGCTGTTTTTGAATAAATACCGGGGTCGTACTCAAGACCGGTCGCCAGCCCAAGCGCTCCGGCCTGCATGTCTTCACGCAGAAACTGGCCCATCACTGCTATTTCCGGATCCGTGGCGGGACGCCGGTAGTCATCTTGCATCACGTGAGACCGGAGGGAGTTATGCCCCGAGTAGGCGGCGACATTGACGGCGACCGGGTTGTCGAGGAGCCTCAGACGAAAGTCGAGCAACGGGAAAGGCGAACCTCCGTCCTGCCCAAGGACTACGCTGGTGATTCCCTGGCTCGTTGCGGCCAACGCATCGGGCATGTCGAACATTTCCGCATCTGCGTGGCTGTGTGTGTCGATGAATCCCGGAGCCAGCACCTGTCCTTCGCCGTCGATGACGCGGTCATTCGGACGGGGCGCCAGGTCACCGACTTCGATGATGCGGGCTCCTTCGATCCGGACGGATACATCGCGGCGTGGCGAACCTGTGCCGTCTATTACGCTGACGTTGGTAATCAACTGGGTGGCCGGATCGGCTGACGGCAGCGGCCGTGAATCACATCCGGTCAGTGCGGCAAGGAACAACCCATAGAGAAGAAGAACAGTGGGGGCTCTGTTTGGCATAGTGTGGATTATTCAGAGCGCAGTGACGAAACGCAAGCCATAATGCCCGTGGCATTTTCCGGGGAGTGAAGGTACAGTTTGCGATTGATGAAATTTCTGAGAACGGGAGGTGGTCAGTGACCGACAATAAGCTGGGCCGGACGGCGGACTGGAAAGACAGTGATCATCGCCATTACATGCATCCTTTTACCGATCACAAGGAACTCGGGGAAAAGGGCGGGGCGCGCATCATAACGCGAGCTGAAGGCATGTACATCTTTGACTCGGAAGGTCAGAAAATACTGGACGGTATGGCAGGCTTGTGGTGTGTCAACCTGGGTTATGGGCGCCAGGAACTGGTCGACGCGGCGGCCCGGCAGATGCAGGAGCTTCCGTATTACAACAGCTTTTTCCAGTGCACTCATCCACCGGCAATTGAGTTGTCCCGGCTCCTCAGCGACCTCAGTCCAGGCTCCTTCAATCACGTTTTCTTCACCGGTTCCGGTTCCGAGGCGAATGATACCCAGATCCGGTTAATCCGCCGCTACTGGGACCTTCAGGGGCAGCCGGAACGGATGACGATCATTGCGCGCAAGAACGCATACCATGGCAGCACGCTCGGAGGAGCGAGCCTGGGTGGCATGTCCGCCATGCATGAGCAGATGGTCCTGCCGGTTCCGGGCATCGCTCACATTGATCAGCCCTATTCCTTCGAGCTGGCTGGAGATCTCTCCCCCGAAGCGTTCGGCCTGCAGCAGGCACGTTTGCTGGAAGAGAAGATTCTCGAAATCGGCGCAGACAAGGTTGCCGCCTTTATAGGTGAGCCCGTGCAGGGCGCGGGGGGCGTGATCATTCCGCCGGAGAGTTACTGGCCGGAAATTCAGCGGATCTGTGACGAGTACGGGATTTTGCTGGTGGCGGATGAAGTCATTACGGCTTTCGGGCGCCTGGGTGAGTGGTTCGGCTCCACGCATTACGGTATTCGTCCGGACCTGATCTCTTTTGCCAAGGGCGTCACATCGGGCTACCTGCCGCTGGGCGGGTCGCTGGTGGGTGATCGTGTTGCCGAGGTGGTCATTGCCAATGGAGGGGAATTCGCGCACGGCTACACGTATTCCGGTCATCCTGCCGCCTGCGCGGTGGCTTTGGCGAACCTGCAAATCCTGCAGCGCGAGAAAATCGTCGAACGGGTCAAGGAGCAGACTGCACCTTACTTCAATGAGCGCTGGGGCAGCCTGGGCGATCACCCCATTGTGGGTGAGGCCCGCAGCCTTGGGCTGATGGGTGCGATTGAGATTGTCAGGAATAAAGACAGCAGGGAACGATTCCACAAAGACCTGGCTGCCGGTACCCGCTGCCGCGATTTTTGCGTCAGTAATGGATTGGTGATGCGGGCCGTGGGTGACACCATGATTGTTTCCCCACCGCTGATTGCAGAACGCGAACACATCGATGAGTTGGTGGAGAAGGCCTGGAAGTGCCTGGACCTGACGCAGCGTTCACTGGAATCGGAATCATGAGCGAGCCCAAAGGCTGGGACAATGCGTTTACCGCCAAAAGCCCTTACGGGACGGTTAAAGGTTCACCCTCGTACGCCGGTGCGCTCAGTTTCATGCGCCGGCGTTACAGTCGGGACCTCGAAGGCGTGGACGTGGCGGTGGCAGGCATCCCGCTGGACACGGCGACTACCAATCGGCCCGGCGCCCGGTTCGGGCCCAGGGCGGTCCGCGCAGCCAGCGCCGGTATCAGTTGGGAGCGGCCCTGGCCCTGGGATTTCGACCCGTTCGACACGCTGGCCGTCGTCGATTACGGAGACTGCGAGTTCGACGCGGGAATGCCCGAAACCATCGTGCCGTTCATCGAAGCGTATTTCGACCGGATCCTGGATGCGGACGCAGCCAGCCTGGTGATCGGAGGCGATCATTTCGTCACTTACCCGGTGCTGCGTTCCTATGCGAAAAAGCATGGCCCCTTGTCATTGGTGCACTTTGACGCCCATTCAGACACCTGGGGTGAAGAACAGCAGCGACTGGATCATGGCACGATGTTTTACCACGCAGTGCGGGAAGGGCTGGTCGACGACAGCCGGTCGGTCCAGATCGGCTTGCGCACGACCAACGACGAGCCGATGAACTTCAACATCCTCGATTCGCGCTGGGTGCACCAGAATGGCCCGGAAGCGGTTGCGGCCGAAGTGAGGAGGATCGTCGGCGATAACAAGGTCTACCTGACCTTCGATATTGACTGTCTTGACCCCAGCTTCGCTCCCGGCACCGGCACGCCTGTATGTGGCGGGCTGTCTACCCACCAGGCACTGGAAACCATCCGTGGTCTGGCGGGGATCAACCTGGTTGGCATGGATATCGTTGAAGTAGCGCCAGCCTACGATGTGGGAGAGATCACGGCATTGGCGGGGGCAACGCTGGCAGCGGAGTTTTTGTGCCTTTACGCCGCAAATCCGCACCGGCAGGCCTGACCAGCGGAGTAAACAGTCATGACAATCAAGGGAAACCGGCCGCTGGTCGGCGTCATTTCAGACCGCAGGATGGCGGGAGTGCATCCGTTTCACATGGTGGGTGAAAAATACCTACAGGCCGTTGCTGACGCTGCTGATGCCTATCCGGTTGCTCTGCCATGCCTGACAGACGGTTTTGACGTGCTGGATATCCTCGACCGGCTGGATGGTCTGTTTCTGACCGGAAGCCCGTCGAATGTCGAGCCACACCATTACCTGGGTAACCCGAGCGAACCGGGCACCTGGCACGACCCCCACCGTGACCTGGCTGCGCTGGAGCTCATTCCGGCAGCCATCCGGGTTGGCATGCCCCTGCTGGCCGTGTGCCGTGGCTTCCAGGAAATGAACGTTTCGTTTGGCGGCACCCTGCATCAGAAAGTACACGAGTTACCGGGGTACCGGGTTCACAAGGAAAATCCGGAAGAGCCGCTGGACGTCCAGTATGGCCCGTCCCACGATGTTGATTTCACAGAGGGCGGCCTGTTGCAGGAATTGACCGGCAGGAGCGGCGCGACCGTCAATTCGTTGCATTCGCAGGGTGTCAATACTCTGGGCGCCGAACTGGAGGTTGCCGCCGTGGCTGATGATGGCCTGATCGAGGCATTCACAGTGGCCGGCGCTCCCGGGTTCACGCTCGGCGTTCAATGGCATCCGGAATGGAAGCCAATGGATAACGAAGTTTCCATGGCTATTTTCAGGGGCTATGGTGATGCCTGCCGCGCGTATCGCCTGAGGGAGTTTGGCCGGTGAATGAAGCGATTTCCCACCCCGGGAAATTTTTGCACCCCCATCGAGTTTTCACCATTTTCAAATGGCTGGTTTACCTGCTGCTGGCCTGGAATGCAGTCCAGTTCTTCCAGGAAGACTTCGCCGCGAGCACAGAAACTTTTGGCGACACCATCACCTGGCGAAATCTCGTCGAGGCTTTTTCCGCTTTTATCGACACGACCGCCTGGCTGGTGCTGCTGCTGATCTTCGAGTTCGAAACGGCGATCATTCCGGACGAAAAACTAAAAGGGGGCCTGAGCTGGTTCCTTCTGGCGCTCAAAGCGGTCTGTTACTTTTTTATCGTCTATGCTTTTTATGGCTACATCAGCAAGTATCTCGTGATCACGGATTTGCTGCCGTTCAGCATCGCAGACGTCTGCAGCCTGGTGGGTACGGAATGGAACTACGTGCTTTCGCTCGACGATTACCCGCCCATAGACGCCACTGCCTGCGCTACATTGAAGGGGCAGGAATTGTTGCAGGTGTCCGGCCTCGAAATCATCGGTACTCGCGAGGCGCTGGATTCAGCCAGGGGACTGGCGACCATCGATATCATTAATGCAGGCACCTGGCTGATCATTGTCGTTCTGCTTGAGCTGGAAGTCTGGCTGCAACTCCGGGACCATCTGACAGACCGTCTCATGAGCATCGGTAAATACCTGAAAGGTTTCTTTTACCTGGTGCTGTTTGTGGCAGCCGCCTATTGGGGGTTTGAAGGTACGTTTCTTGATTTCTGGGATGCCTTCCTGTGGCTGGTGGCATTTATTTTCATTGAGCTCAATATTTTTCAGTGGCACGAGGAAACGGAAGAAGAGAAATGACGCGGCCCGGGTGACCGGCTGCTCAGGGGTCTTCCTGGTCTTCCGGCTGAACCGTAGTGCCGGTACCCTCAAGCTTGTCGAGGTCCCTGATGGCAATGATGCCGCGGGTATCCAGTTCCGGCGTTTCTGTAGATTGCTGTTCGTCTTGTGCCTGCTCGGTGTTTTCCTGTGCAGCTTGCTCCTGTGCCATTTGCTGCTGGGCTTCCGCTTCTGCCTGCGCCTGCTGCTGAGCTTCCGTGGCCTGGTCGGCTGCTTGCTTTTGCGCCTGCGCCTGCTGCTGGGCCTGTTGCTGGGCCTGGGCTTCCGCTTCAGCGCCCTGTGGTGGCGCTTGCTGCCTTCCCTTGCCGCCCTTCAGGAAATCTAGAGCGCTTTCAGACACGCCGGCCGTGCTGATCTCATCGTCCGAACTGCTGCTGTTTGACTGGTAGGGCTGATAGGTGCCAGCCGATCCAGCCCCGCTCTTGCCTTCGCCGTCCTGGCCGCCCCCACCACTGCCTTGCTGGCCCGGTTGCGCTCCGTCTCCCTGTTGGCCACCTTCCTGGCCGCTGGGATTGCCTGGTCCGGGGACCGGGCCCCGGTGGGTTCCGAAGGCAGCCGCTTCGCGCTCATGGTATTTCTCTATTTGCTCATCCCAGGCTTCCTGTTCCTGTTTTTTGAGTTCAGAATCGGATTCCGCCGAAGCAGTCGGCGTGTAGGGGTATTCCGCCAGCGCATCCTTCGGTTCCCACTCACCGTTTTCCACGATGATGTCGACCAGCTGGTCACGGATGTTGTCGCGTGATTCCTCCGGAAGCTTGTCGATTTTTTCCTGGCTGCCTGTCTGGGTATAGGTATTGTCGATATACGTCCGATCCCTGGACCGCGCGTCTTCCAGTTCCATCTGCTGCCGGTAGGAGTCGTCCTTCTGCTCGACCTTCTCGCTGGAACGGTCGTCATCCACGGTTGGCTCCGAATCCTGCGCAAACAGCGCAGCTCCGCCGAAAAGCAGCAGCAAAGAAGCGAAGCCAAACCGAAGAATCAACCTGATCATACCCAAATTATGCCCCAAAACCCTGAACCCCTCCTGAACCATCCATACTTAATCCTCAATCCGACGCACCACCCGAAACCCGGTAAAGTCGTTGCGATCGCCATTTTTCAGGTTGAACCGCGCCGGCAACCGGACTTCGCGTGAACCGGTGAACCAGGAACCGCCTCGGGTCATGCGCGAACTGCAGATGCCACGGCCCCAGGCACTGCCATCGGCCGGTGCATCGAGGTAGGAAAGGTTCATGCAATCCAGGGTCCATTCGGCCACGTTCCCAACCACGTCATAAATTCCAAAAGCATTGCCCCTGAAAGACCCGACGGGCAGGGTCTCTATGGCAGCATTGTCACTGCATTCCTCGTGTTGCCATTTGAAACCGGATTCGCCGCCGGCAATATTTCCGAAAGAGCAGACGCTCGCGGGACTGCCGCCGAGCCAGTCGCTTTCTTCTCCTGCGCGGGCAAAATACTCCCACTGGCTTTCGCTGGGCAGGCTGTAGGACTGGCCGGTTTTTCCGTTCAGCCATTGAATGAATTCCTGTGTGTCGTTCCAGGAAACCATGATCACCGGCCGGGAGCCTCGGCCCCAGCCATTATCCGGCGGACGGTTTTTACAGGCGCCGTCCGCCACGCAAAGGTCCCACTGTTCCAGCGTGATTTCGAAAACACCCACCGCGAAAGGCTCTGCAATCGTGACCGTGCGCCTGGGCATTTCCATCTTCAGCGCCATCGGTTTCGTGTCCTCCGATCCCTGCCAGAATGAGCCTGCAGGGACGACCACCATGGTCGGGCAGTCCGGACAATCTTTAAACGTTTTCCCGGGGCGCAGCGTGAGATTGTCGATCGCCTCCAGTGCCCCGGCCACATTCCTGCCCCTGGGGAAAGCCTTGACGTAGGACTCGTAGCCGTCAATCGTATTCAGCTTTTGTGCGGCCTGGAAAGCCTTGTTGTCATTGATATCACTCTCGATGTCCCGTCGCAAAGCCCTGGCTTCATCACCATGCAATCCACCCGGCCATTCAGACAGGTAGCGGTCCATGGAGGCCAGTGACCGTTCAGTGCGCGCCTGTTGCCAGGCTGCTTCATCCTGTTGCGCTTTTTCAAGCAATTCCCTTTCTGCCGCTTCTTCGGCCATCTGGAGTTCATGCAGCAGAATATCCGCATCCGCCACATGCAGGCCGTCGGGAAAGTTTTGCAGATAGGTTTCAATAGCGGTTCGCGTGCCTTCTGCCTCGGCATAACCCCAGGCCTGGTGATCCAGCCTTTCGAGGTGGATCAGTGCCTGGTCTTCATGGATGGACTCGGGATAGTCCTGCATGAATTTCTGGTAACCGTAAGCGGTATCGGCATCCAGTGCGGATTTCCAGCGCGCCGTCTCCTCGGGCGAGGCGAATCCTGACTGGCTTGATGTGGGCGGAGCATCCTGGTCGGCTGATGATGTATCCGACCGCGGTTCCGGCGCTTTGCCTGCGAACAGGTAAATCACCGCTGCAATCAATATCACGGCAAAACCACTGAGCAGGATAATGGGCAACCATTCCCGGCCTTCCTGTTCGATCCCACCTGCGATGTTTGCTGCGCCGCCGCTCCCTGACGTCCTGGCCTGGCTGAATGCCGGCCTCCATTGATTGACCGTCACCGGCCGGGCATCGGGCATGAGTGCCAGCCCCTGCGAGATGGCGTTGTGGACGGCCGAGAACTCCTTGCCTGGCACAATCGTTTCAATCCGGATCAGCGGATCCGATTCACCTGCACGCATAGCTCGCTGACGCTGCATGGCCGCAACCGGAATTTTTCCACTGACGCAGCGATAAAGCGTTGCTGCCAAGCCATAAATATCTGTCCAGGGACCAATCCGGCCGCCGGCTTCGGATTGCTCCAGGGCTGCATAACCCTCACTTCCGAGTTTCCAGCGGGTGGACGTGCCTGCTTCGATACGCTGTCCGGCCGCACCGAAATCCAGCAGAATGGGCTGGCCGCTTTCGGTGATGTAAATGTTTGCCGGCTTGATGTCCTGGTGAACCAGGTCTTTACCGTGAATGTACTGAAGGGCGTCCAGAAGCGGTCGAGCAAGCGCGAGCACTTCCTCCGGCCTGAATGTGCCGCTACGTTTCAGAAGCTTGTCGAGTGGCTCGCCCCGGTAGTGGGGCATCAGCAGGTAAGCCGTGCTGTTGGCTTCGAAGCACCGAAGGACTTCGACAATGTTGGCGTGCTGGAGTCCGGTCACCAGCCGCCCTTCTTCGAGAAAATGTTGCAGACCGGAACGATAGGCGGCCTGTTCACCACTCGCAGGCAAGACTTCGCCGTCCGGACTGCGGCTCACGAGGTCCCGTGGCAGATACTCCTTCAGCGCGTAGGACTGGTTCGACTGCAGATCCGTGACCAGGTAAGTGATTCCGAATGCGCCGTGCCCCAGTTCCCGGTCGATGCGCAGCCGGTTGACCAGGGTGCCAGGCGCCAGGGCCAGTGAAGCTTCAGACATCAGTCCTCGCCGCCTCCGGCCGGTTGGCGGGGTTTGATCTCTAGCGTACAGCGTGCGTCGCCCAGTACCAGAACGTCGCCGGGTTCCATGAACATGATTTCGCCTTCCAGGCAGGGTACGCCGTTGATCGAGGTGCCGTTGCTGGAACCCAGGTCGGATACGGTCAATTCCGTGAACGTTCCGTTCAGGCTGACATGCCGCCGGCTGACGGCGGGGCTGCTGATGATCAGATCTGTATCACCGCGGCCGATGACCACGTTGATGGCATTCTCGCTCACCGCGCAGGAGTCTTCAAAAGCCGTTCCATCCCTGAGTGAGCCGGTGATCCGCAATTCGCTGTCCAGCAGCACAGGCAATTCTTCGGGTTCATCGACGGCTTCAACCTCTGGTGGCGCGGCACCTGCCGTCCCGGGACTTTCCGGATCGGACGGCGTGTCGCTGCCAGACTCGCGAAAACGATGTATTACGTAACCCAGGCCAGCCGCCAACAGGGCTGCCAGTAACCAGAACCAGACCGCCAGGCCCGATCCCTTGTCTTCGAACGGAGGCAGCGAGTCAGGAGCCGGCTCCTGCAGGATGGGTTCGTCCGCTGCCGGCGCCTCTTCCACTGCCGGCTCCGTGGGCTCTTCAACGAGTTCTTCCACGAATTCCTCGACCGGTTCAGGCTCTGGCGCGGCTTCCGGCTGGGGTTCAGGCGCCGGTTCTTCGACCGGTTCTTCAACCTCGGGTTCCGGCTCAGCCAGCTGCTGTGCGGTGCAATCGAATTCACGTAGCGGAATGCCCATCTCGCCATAGATCTTCAGTAAAGTGTCGCGCCACTGGTAACGGGTGGCGGGTGATGCCTCCATGCTTTGCACATCATCCGCTATGCTGACGCCCACCAGGTTGCCGCAACTGTCGACCAGCGCTCCGGTGACGTTGGGTAACCCGGACTCTTCTGACAGCGAAGGCCGGTTGTTCTCGCTGAATACATCGACCGTGGCGGAAATATTCAGCGGTGGTTTACCTTCCGCAATCATTTCTGCGGGCGGGAATGCAGTCAGCCTTACTTCGTCACCCTGCACAAGGGGTGTAGCCGCCAGCCTCAAACCCCGCCGGCCAAGCCCCTCGACGGCCAGCACCTGCAGCCCTTCAAAAGCGAACTTTCGTTCAATCCGTGCCGGCCGGCCATTGCGAAGAATATCGGTGCCGCCATCCAGAACGATGATTTCATCGCCCATGCTGGCGAAGTCCTCAGGCACCAGCACCAGCCCGGTATCCGAAAGCACCACGCCGGTGGTCGGTTCTACATGCGTTGCGGAAACCAGTCTCAACACAGGAACAGTCCACGCCGGCATCGAACCTGGGGGCAGGATATAGCTGTCACTTCCCGGCTCCATGCCCTGGGCAAAGGCAGAGTCGCCCGCGGCCAGCAGCCAGCAAAGGCACAAGCCATGGATCCAGGTTAGGCCGCGTAATCGTCTCAAGTGGGGTATCTCAGGGTGAATAAAGTCGATTGATCAGGTTGTCCAGGCAGTATTGGCCCGCCTTGTTCAACGCATTTTCTTCCTTGCCCTGCACGACGTTCAGGATGAACACCAGGATGGATGCCATCACCAGCGCCAGCAGCGTGGTAGAGAACGCGACACCGAGACGTTCGGTGACCTGGTAGAGCATATCCGGGCTCTCGACATTGGCGCGGTCTCCGGCGTAGTTCAGGGCCAGCATGATGCCGATTACCGTACCGATAAACCCCAGCGAAGGGATCACCCACGTGATGTAGCGGATCATGTTGTAGCGCAAATCGATTTCGTGCAGGTAAAGCTCAAGGCTGGAGTTGAGCAGAGAATTGGTCTGGTCGGCCGAGTGGCTGAGGTTGAAACCCAGCACGCAGCGCTCGATCAGGCGGGGAACGAAACAGATTTCCCGGTATTTACTGGAGCGGACTTTCTGGTAAATGGGCGTCATGTCTTCACCGGGCCTTAGCACGGTTTCGTCGTCTTCCGGCAGGTAATTACGGTCTATCTGGCTTTCTTCCAGGCGCCCGGCACGCCAGCGGATGGACAACTCGCCCAATCCCGCGAAAAAGGCCAGCCACAGCATGTTCTGAACGGTGAAAGGCCAGGATGACCGGTTGACATCCAGCAGGATAGACGCGGCTTCCGGAGACAATAACTTTGAAAGCAGGGCAATGACCACCAAAGCGGTGACAAGGCTAACCAGGAGGGTTATGAGTCGCACTATTTATATTCCTCGATATCGCCGGTCAGTGGGTTTCTCCTGGGATTTTCCAGGATGATTTTTGGCTTGGGCAAATCTGCCAGGATGTCGTCAAACAGCAGGGGTTTGCCGCGTACCGAGTAACCTTCCCTCAGCTGTACCCGGGCGCCCTTGCCAAACAAACCGACCAGCTGTTCCAGTGGCACTTCGTAATCTCCGAACCGGATCCGGTCCTGGGCGCCCAGTATGACTTTCAGGCTCCGAATCCAACGGCCATTGCGGTGCAGAAAAGTCCCGTTACTGGAGTGCTGATCCTGTACCGCCAGGTAGCCTTCTTTTGTTACCTCGATGCGGGCGTGAACCCTGGAGACGGAATCGTCGTCCAGCATCAGATCACAACTGCGTGAGCGCCCAATCGTTTTGTCGTCGGAATTCATGACGCTATGATACATTGTAATTTCGTTTTCAACAGGTAGCACATCCATGATTTTCAGGCGTACCAAGCCAGTCACACCTTCTGAGAGCAAGACGCCTGTCCTGCGTGGCAGGGACAGCGCAGAAAACGGCGACAACCCACTGGCCCGCCGGTTTCATCCGGAAGATGAGCCTGACACCATCGACCTCCAGCAGCCCGAAGGGTTCAACGAGGAACCTGGCACGAAAGACCTGGCCGCGAAATCATCGACGGCCATTTCAGCCGGGGCGCCGGTCGCCACTGCGGTTGGAGAACAGGTGGACATTGTATCCATGGTCTCCGAAACTGGAAAATTCTACGTTCAGCCCGGCAACAGTGAAGACGCCATTTATCTCGGCGATGAGCCCGTTGTCACACCCACAGAGCTTCGACCCGGTGACCGCATCAGGGTCGGAAAATACGAACTCTGCCTATTGCGCCAGGGCCAGGAATGAGCCTTCGTTGGCCCTCGCCAGCGACTCCATGAATTCAATCGTTCCGCGATATTTGAAGTAATCCCCAACCGTCACTGCGTGGATCTCAACGGCTCTGGAGTTGGCGACGGTAATGTTCCGGACCAGGCTGCCTGGCCCGAGATTGTTGTTGAAAGCGGGATTGGGCAGGCCGTCGCTGATCAGAATGATGGCATCAGCCGGACTCTGGTAGGCCACGTTGAAGGCGCTGATCAAAGATGACGACCCCTCGAATTTACGGGACAGCGATTCGAGAAATCGTTTGGCTTCATACTCTGTCTGATCTGACATTTTGGCCAGGCTTCCGTCGGCTGGCCAACGGTAATATTTCGGCCCGGTGTCCTGTTGCTGGAATCCAAGGATGGCGAACTCGTAGCCGCTTTGCAGTGACTCCATTCCGCGGATGACGGTTCGGCGGACCAGTGACTCGTGGCCGGACAGGAACTTGTTCATGTCGACCATGAACAGGATGCGTTTCTTGTCGGTCTTCAGCCCGAGAAACCGGAACGTCACCTGGTTGCTGCCTTCTTTTTCGGGTGTGATCACCGGACTGGGGGGGGGCGGAGGGGGCTGGTCATTCCGCGCCTGCTGCTCGGCTTCCAGTGTTTCCAGTTCACTCGAAACGATTTTCTCCTGGGCCTGCAACTGCTGGTGCCGGGTTTGCGCCGCCAACAGGGCTTCCAGGATGTTCTTGCTGCCTTCTTCGGTTTTGTCGAGCATGGCCTCGGTTTTCCCGGCCAGTTCCTCCAGGTATTCCATGTCGCCCTGGGACCGGACCTCTTTCTGGTAATCCGGCATCAGGATGATGGTGATGATGATGAATGCACCCATGGCGGATGCAAATAAATCCACCGCAGAGAGCGAGTAGACTTCGAAGTTACGTCGCCGCGACTTCACCTCGAGACCCCCACGAAATCACCGCCATTTTGCCGCGCCAGGGTCTGCAGAAACATCACCAGGCCACGGTTTTGGGTATAGTCACCAATGGCGACGGTATGGATTTCCTTGTTTTCATGCCGGTTCAGGCTGGTAATGTCCTGGACGATAAACCCGGGTGCATTGTCTGGTTCACCATCGCTCATCAGGACGATGGCGTCAGCCGGGTACTGCATGGCCGATAGCACCGCGTAATGAGTGGGTGTGGAACCCGCGAATCGCCGGGCCAGCGACTGGATGAAATTTCGCGCCGAGTCCAGGTTGCCATCCGTACCCTGCAGCAGGCCGCCTCCTTCCGGGTAGTTCCAGATGACGGGTGAGGGGTTACCCTGGTATCCAATGATGGCAAATTCATTGCTTTCATCCAGAGGTTCCAGTACTTCGAGCACTGATTTCACCATCAGGTCGGTGTAGGAAAGCATGCTGCCGGACATATCAACCACGATCACAAAGGATTTTTTCTTGGTGGCCAGGCCCAGGATGGAAAATTCGACGCCTGAAGTAAGTGCTTCCGGCTCCGGCTCCTCGATGATCTCTTCCACCGGTTCGGGTTCCTTTACCGGTTCTTCGGCGAGTTGGGTCTTGATATCAGCCATCTCTCTGCGGATGCGGGAAATTTCAGCCTCGATTCCCCGGTTGGCCTCGTTGAGATCCTGCACTTCACTTTGCGATACCTGCTGGTCCGACAGCATTTTAGCGATTTCGCCTGAGGCCAGGCGCCGCAGTTCCTGGATTTCCTGGGTTCTTGAAAATGCATCGTCGGAACCGGCGTTGCGGTAGTAAGGAAAAAGAATCATCACCAGCAGGATGAACGCACCCAGGGCAGACGCGAACAGGTCGATCGCGGAGGTGGTAAATACGGAAGTTTCTCGATTAGGTCGTCGCATGGGCCCTTGCAAACTATCAAAAAGGCACAGCAGGGGCAATCGACGGTTGACCTTGGGCTCTACCGCCGTAATCTATGTGAGATGATCCGGGCCTTGCTCACAATTCTGCTGGTGTCGTGCTCGTGGCAGCTTGCCGCAGCGCAGGTTGGCATGGTGTCGCAGGATCGGCCCGCCGAGTACATGATCTACCAGTACCCGAACATTTCCCTGGTGGTGAAAATCGAGGCGCCCGAAACTACCTTCGAATCAGAAATTTACGGTCAGGAAAATGCGCTGATCGACGCTGCTGGAGTTCCATCCAGCCGGACGGGTCCAATTTACCAGTTTATCGACGCTGTCGACAAACCGCGTCAATTGATGATCAAGATTACGCCTGGCCGCGAGGTGGAGCGGTCACGCATCAGCATGGAGTTGATCCAGTTGCCGGAGAGGGACTGGAACAGCCCGGCATTTGCCCAGGCATACACGCTTTTTTCACGAGGTATCGAGAAGGCTCATACCAGTGATTCGACCACCTGGTCGATGAAGACCTACACGCTGCGAAACGCAGCCCGCGCCTTCGAAAACATGGGCTGGGAAAAAATGCGGCTTTGGTCCGAGTTTTATGCCGCACACCTGGCGCTGCACAAACTCAATGATGTTTTGATGGCCATGGACCTGGCGCAACCTGTTCGGGCCAGGGCCCGCAGGGCAGGTTTCGAGGAAATCGAGTTTGCCGCACTCGTGCTCGAGGGAGAAGCGTTGAAGGCGGCCGGCGACGCGACGACCGGATCGGTGGCCTATGAGCGTTATGAACAATTGCACCGGGTTCTCGACCAGGTAGTGATCCTGGCAGATAAACTTGACCTGCCTTCTGAGAAAGCCCGGGCTTTGTTCAACGATGGCCTGGCTTATGAGCAACAGGAGAGGATGGACGAAGCGGTGAGCAAGTTCCGCGCCGCACTGGATGTGTCCCTGACAACGGATAATGTCGAGCTGACCAATGAAATTCGCGGAACGGCGGCTATTGCTTATGAATCCCAGGGCAGCACGGCCGGTGCGATCGAAATGCTCGAGGATATCGGTACGGATCTCGATAGTGAAACGGGGGAGGAATTTGTCGAGAACCTTTTTGAGAAGGGGAGAATACTCAACAGTACCTATCGGTTTGAAGAAGCCTCCCGGGAGTTGCAACAGGCTCTGACCATTCAGAAAGCCAATGCGGCATCCGGTTCCTGGGGCGCAACCGGCCTGGCGTTGGCCTGGTCCTGGTTTTCCATGGGCGAACTTGAAAAGGCGCGCGAGCTGATCCTTGAGTCTATTCCGAGGACTGAGCTGGACACCCACAGGGATGCGCTGGTCCGGGCATATGACGTGCTTGCGCGTATCCATCGCGACCGCGAACAGTTTGACCAGGTTTCCCGCTACCGGGAACGGCAGGAAGCGCTGCTCAACTCCGATGAGGTCCGGGCCCGTTTCCTGTTTGAGTCGGCAATCGACCGCTGGAGAAAGGATGGATCCCGCTCATCAGAAGCGGTAACGCTGATGTCGCAAAGCAAGCGGCTGGCTTTGTCCAGCGGCCTGAACCTGCTGACTCATCGGGCAGCCCTGTATGAGTGTCTGCTGATCCTCGACAGGAGCGGTACAGGGGGATGCAGCGCGGCCCGTGTCACCGGGCCATTCCAGGCACTGAGCGCCAGTGGCGTGCCCTGGCTCGTTCAGGATGCAGGCCTGGTCCGGGCGAGCATCCTCAATCGGGAGGGTGAGCGACTCCAGGCTCGATCCCAGATGGAAGGCGTGCTGGATGACGCGTTGTTTTTCCGGCAAAAGCTGCCTGGTGTAATGGGTAGCTGGTACTGGCTGCACAAAAAGTGGGTATTTGAAGAGTACCTGGACGCGGCGTCCGCCGGATCAAACGGTAAACAGGCATTGATAGCGCTGGACCGTGTACGCCTGGCCGACAGCCCGGGAACCTTTGCGGACAAGGAAGAGGAACTTCGTGCCCTTTTCTCACAAGCTGAAACGGCAAAAGAACCCGACGCAGCTCAGGCGGCGGACCGGGCGAATAGGCAATGGCGGAACCTGAAGCGTGGGTTTACTCCGCGGATCAGCCCGATTGACGCGGCAGGCCTTGACCGGCAGCTCAGTCGCCTTTCGCGGGATGAGAGCATCCTCAGTTACTATTTCGGCCGATCGTCGGCGTACGCGCTGCTCGCGAGCCGGAAAGGGGTGTCTATGGTCAGAGTGGCGGATTCCAGAACCCTCACGGGTCAGCTTTATCGCCTGAGACAGGGTTGGGAGGAAAGCAACAGCAGCCAACAGCAGTACCTGGACGCGCTGGGCCGCACACTTCTGCAGCCGGTATCGGATGCATTGACGCGCACGATTTACCTGTTGCCGGCGGGGCCCCTCAATGCGTTCCCATTCGATGCGCTCAGACTGAAGGGAGCGTTTCTCGCGGAGAATCACCGGGTAATCAACCTGATGAGCCTTGCCGGTACTTCCTGGATGGGCGCAGACCTCGCCACCGGATACAGGGATTCTGTTTTCCTGGCGGGTAACCCTCAGGCCGGTCAGGACCTGTTCAGTTACGATGTCACGGTATCTGCGGAAGTCACTGCCGTAAGGGACGCCTTTGTCGGACCGGGATTGAATATTGTCCAGGGCGTTGCCTTGCAGAATGACGAATTTAAGGATCCCAGGTTTGCGGCGGCCGGGCTCATACACCTGGCGATACCCGGTACGCTGGATCTTGCAATACCCGATTATTCAATGCTCCAGATGTCCAGGGTCAGTCCGGAATCTACCGCGAATAACCTGCATCCTGAAGATTTGCGGGGATTGACTTTTAACGCCAGCCTGGTCGTGCTGAGCCGCACCGCAGTGTCCGCAAGTGCGCGATCAGGTTTTGACAGCTACCTGGGTTTTGTTTCAGACTTCCTGGCGAACGGAGCCGCCCGTGTGCTGGTCAGTCTGCAATCCGGAAGTGACTCGGAGACGGCAGTATTCATGACCGATTTTTACAAGGAACTTGAAGAGACGCAGAATGTTGCTGAAGCACTGTCCCGGACCCGGATGCGGAAGATGAAAGCCGCTACGGTTGATAATTTTATGTCCTGGGCGGGTTTCCAGCTTTATATCAGGTAGAATGTTCCAATGCCCGTTTTGGGGCGTGATAAAATCAGATAATTGTCCGGAGGGTTATTAAGTGGATAGAAGAAAATATCTCGTTATTGTTGATCCATCCCATGAGGAGCACCTCGCGCTGGAACGCATGCTGGAAATCGTACGCCAGGAACGTAAATGGGATCTGGAATTCCATCTGTTGATCGGCTTCGAGAGTCCGGACAAGACCGAGCCCAATGCGCCTACCGAAATCATTCGCAGTTTCAATGACATCAAAGCGTTGCTGGCTCCGCTGGATGAATTGAACATGGATTACACCGCAGAGTTCTTCTGGACCCGTGACTGGCGGAAATCAATCACTGACGCCGCCGAACGTTACGCCTGTGACACGATCATGCTGTGCGAAACTTCAGCGGAGCATAAGACTGGCATCACCGATTCCAAGTGGGACCTGGTGCGGCAGGCAACCTGTGACGTCGTTATCGTGGATGAGGGCACCAAGGCTCCCATCGATTGCATCCTGGCGGCGGTCAATACCCAGGCGAAGGATGCGGTTCACGTTGCATTGAATGAGAAGATCATTGAGCGCGGATTGTTTCTGTCCGAATATTTTGGTGCGGAATTCCATGTTGTCAATGCCTACAAGGACAGTGAAGATTTCCCGGATCGGGCTTTGATCGGCCGGATGAGCGGCTTGCCTCGTGAGCAGATTCATCGCGACATGGGTAAGCCAGAGGATGTTATCGCCGGTATTTCTGAAAAGATCAATGCGGATATGGTGATCCTGGGGATTTCTTCCCGCAAAGGACTGGCTGCTACGTTCAGCAGTCACACCACTGAGAAAGTGATGGAGAAAATTAACATTGATGTGGTTGCCTTGAGCTGAAGAGGCAAGATAGCAAGACAAAAAAAGCCCCGTTAACCGGGGCTTTTTTTTGATATTCGAAAAGGCTTATTGCTGGTCTTCGACCACATCCATCATGTCGTCCCGTTCACGAGGTTTGTATTCCACGTCCTGGTTCATCAGTTCGCGACGTTTGATTTCACTGTCAACATAGGCGATCCACTGTGTTGCTGCACGTTTGGACCGGTTGTCGTTGGCGGCCTTTTCGAACGCGCGGCGTGCCTGTTCCAGGCGTTTCTGGTTGAAAAGCGCCATGCCCAGCATGATGTTTGCAGTATCGGGACGCTTGAGGCCGCCCAGCTTCAGGCCCTCCTGTATGGCACTGGCAGCTTCAGACCAGTTTTCGAGATTGATGTTAGCCTGGCCGAGGCGGATGTAAAGATCGCCTTCCTTGGAAAGTTTGGCAGCCTGTTGCAGCGGAGGAATTGCTTTCTTGTCCTCACGAGCCTGGTACCATGCTTGTGAAAGAAGCCTCAGGTTACGCTCATTGGCCTCGACGATGTTCTCGTTCATCTCCTTTTCAAGAACGACTGCCGCTTTGTAGGGCAGGCCGTGGAGCAGGTAAAGGTTGGCCAGGTTGGTGATGTGGGAGTTAGTGGTCAGCATACCCCTCTCATACAGAACTTCAGTCAGCGCCAACTGCTTCTTGGTATCGCCAAGTTCACTGTAAATTCCCGCCAGGGTCAGCACATAGGTGTCCTTGGGGTAATAAACGATCAACTCTTTGACCACTTCGATCATGCTTTCGTAATCTTTCTGTTCAAAGTAGATTACGCGCAGCAACAGCAGCCAGTTTTCCTTTGGTACCTGGCCTTGCTGTCGGTACATGTCTATCCCTGTTTTGATCGGAACCAGGGCCTCTTCGTACCTGGCCAACTGGAACAGTGCCTGGCCTTCGAGCATGTACACGTCGGCGCTGGGCTCGGAGATGTTGGTCATAAGTTGCCGCACGGTCGCCAGTGCACCCTCATAATCTTCCTGGGTAAACTGAAGCTGAGCCTTGGTTTTGAGCGTACTCAACACCAGTGCTTCCGGCAGTTCGGGTTGTGCCATGACCTGATCGTAGGCCCGGATGGCATCATCGTAGCGTTCTTGCAGGTAATAGGAGTATCCGGAAATATTCCAGATCTGTGCCAACTCATAAGGGCTCAGGCCTTTTTTCTGCCTCAATTCAATGGTCAGGCGCTCTGCTGTTGCATAGTCCTTGGCCTCGATCAATTCCTGGATTTCCGTGAGACTCTCGTAAACCTGCTGGCTCATGGCCACGGTTTCCTTGGTCTTTTTCTCATCACCGCCCTTCTGTGCGAGGGCAGTGCCGGAAGCACCCAATAGCAGGGTGCCGGAAATGATGGCAATCATCAGTTTTGACATGTATCTGTGCATGGGTTTTTGCCTAATCTTGCGTAATTTCATAGGTGAATTTGTTCTGTACGCCCGGGACTTCAACGGCCTGGCCGTCGATGACTCGCGGTTTGTACTTGAACTTCATGGCAGCCTGTACAGATGCGCGGTGGAAGAGCGTGCTACTGCATTGATCCTCCACGACGAACGGGTCGCGAATCGTGCCCTGCTTGGTCACCGTGTACTGCACTACGCAGAACCCTTCGACACTGCGCGAAAGGGCGCGCTGGGGATAAATCGGCGCAACTTTCACGATGGGCAGATAGTCGCCTTCACCCACACCGAGGCTGAATCCACCACTCATTTCGATGTCCGTTTCTACCGGAGCAGCGGAAATCGCAATTTTCTCAGCATTTGGATTCAGGTTATCCAGTTGTGGGGTCGGTGGCTGTGGCGGGGGTGCATCCGGCGGTGGCGGCTTTTTCGGTTTCAGCTGCCTGCGCTGGATCGACTCGTCGCGTTTCAGCCTTACAAAATCGATCAGGTGGCCGGACGCGCCCTCGTTGAGTTCGCGGTCCGCCGTAGCGATCAGATACTGCATGAACCAGAAAAGACCGGCAGTTATAACAAGACCCAGTATGATGCCGAACGCCATCCGTACGATATCGCCGGTTCTGTTTACTGATAATGTTTCAAGAATCGTGGCCGACATGGCTCACCTCTTTAAGGTTCCTGGGCCGCAATCGACACGTTGAAAACACCGGCAGAGCGGGCTGCGTCCATCACCTGGATCAAGGTATCCGTCTTGGATTCCTTGTCGGCCTGGATTACCACTGAACCCTGTGGATTCTCGGCGTGCAAGCGCTCAATATTCGGTCGTACTGAACGGATATCAATTTGGCGGCGATCGATCCAGATGTCGTTATTTGGACCAATGGCTACCAGGATATTGGCTTTCTCCTGCTTGACAGCAGTAGCTGCATCAGGACGGTTAACCTCGATTCCAGCTTCTTTTACGAAGGTCGCTGTCACGATAAAGAAGATCAGCATGATGAATACCACGTCCAGCATGGGCGTGATATTGATCTCCGACTCTTCGTCCTCGTATTGCTGGGCTAAATGTTGCCGCATAAGTCTTTCTCCTGTATCAGCAGGCTGAAGGTTCTGACCTTCAGCCGTGCTCGATAATTAATTCGTCTGCAATGAACTCGCGTTCTCTGCGCGCCTTGTTCTCAAGGAACGCAGACATGGCTACCCCGGAAAGTGCCGCTACCATGCCAGCCATCGTGGGTACGGTGGCCTTTGACACACCGGAGGCCATTGACCGGGGGTTACCCGACCCTGCGATGGCCATTACCTCGAAGACCTCGATCATGCCCGTAACCGTGCCCAACAACCCCAGCAGGGGGCAGAGGGCTACACAGGTTTTGATCAGCGCCATGTTGCGCTCCGCCTTGGCGGAAACCTGGGAAATGATACGGGTTCTGATCTGGTGAGCTTGCCAGGACGAATAGTCACTCCGTTCGTCCCAGTAATTGTGCGCTCTCCGGATCAGGGCTCTGTGCCCTGTCCGGAAATACACGATCCGCTCGATAATCAGCATCCACATGAACAGGGTGACGATGGCGATAACATTCAGCACCGGCCCCCCGAGTTCAAAGAAATCCCGGATGGTTGAAAGGAATGGCAGATAATAAAAGATGGCTTCCATCTCGTTTATGCCTTCCTTTCGGCACGCTCGGAAAGCATGCCTGCAGCCTCTTCCTGAAGGATCTGAGTCAAGCGCTTCGCACGACTCTGAACCAGCGTATGCAGGAACACCGTGGGAATGGCTACGACCAGGCCGAGAACCGTGGTAACCAACGCGGTTGAAATACCACCAGCCATCAGTTTCGGATCACCTGCACCGTAAAGCGTAATCGCCTGGAAGGTGACGATCATGCCGGTAACCGTACCCAGCAGTCCGAGCAGCGGCGCGACCACTGAAATGATTTTCAGGAACGGCAGCATCGAGTTGAACTTCGGAATTTCCTTCAGAATCGCTTCACCCAGCTTCAGCTCCAGTGCTTCGACATCGGAATCAGGATTGTCATGAGCAATCTTCAACACGCGCCCCAGCGGGTTGTTGCCAGCCTGCTCGAGGTTCTTGGTCTGCCTGTTGACCTTGGCGGCGGTGGCAGAGAGTGCCAATAGGCGCCAGAGAGCGATGGCCAGGCCAACGATACCCAGTGCGATGATCACGTAACCTACCTGTTTACCCTGTGCGATACGTTCCATCAGGCTGGGTGACTGCACGAGCAAGGCCAATAACTGTCCGCGGGTCGGATCAACGGCGAAGCTATTGACGCCGCCAGAGGCGCTTTGCAAGTCTTCCGCACGTCCGGTGTAACGTCCGGCAGGCTGGCGCTGGAGCTCTACCAGGCGACCGGTTTCCGGTACGTACTCCAGGTAATTACCGTCGGAGACCACGTTGAAGAGACCTACACGAACGACATCACGCTGTTCTTCCTCACCATTGGCATTGATCACCGTCGTATTGAGTTTCACAACACGGGCTGACTCAGTCATTTCACGTTGCAGTTCGAACCAGATGCGCTCGATTTCCTCGAGGGTCGGCATGCGGGTGGTAGAACCCATCTTCTGCGCGAACCCGGTCAGCCATTCGCCGCGATCCGGGAACTGGATCTGCGTGACTGAAGTGTCGAAATTACCGCGGGCGTCACCAGCTGCCTGCTGCAGAACACCGAACAGTTCTTTCAGTTCACCCAGGCGTTCCTGCAAGGCCCGCTCCAGATCGATAATCTGGGCGTCATTGGCTTCGAAGGTGGCTTCCAGTTGCTGCGAAAGCTGTTCCTGGCGAACTTTTTCAGCTTCCATGTTGCGCAGCAACTGCTGTTGCTGGCCACGGGCTTTCTGGAATTCAGCGATACGCTTTTTGTTTTCATCGGCGTCTTTCACACGACCGCTCTTGACCTGCTGTAGCAGTTCGTCAAGCGATACAGCCTGCGCCGCATAGGCGGTGCTGGTCAGGCCGAATAAGAGTCCAGCAATCACTGCTGCTTTGAATATTTTATTTTTCATGATTATTCCTCCGAAGGAGCAGCGACGGGAACGATCAAGAGGTCAGGTGCAACCTGCTTGCGGGCCACCCGAATACCGTCGGAGACCTGGTTCTTGAATTCAGAGGCTTCGAGTTCCACCCAATCCCCGGCGTCTTTGTCCCATGCACCTGTATGTGCACCGCCCACTGACTGGTAAGCCAGTGATACGCGACCGATTCTCAGGAAGTCAACTTCCTGCGGGTTGCCGTTGATGGGAACCGTGCCCTTGTAGGCTTCGATGGTGCGGCCGTAATCATTTTCGATCTGGTAGGCCTCGATGACCCGGCGGAATTTTTCAGCCGAAGATACATCTGAACGTTCCATCATGCCCCTCAGCCTTTCCAGGCGCTCTCTGCGCTCGGCCAGCAGGAACGGGGTGTCCAGTTCAATGAACTGTTCCAGTGAGTCCAGCATACGAGTCATCATCGGTATGATCTGGCGTTCGATCAGTGCGACATTGGTAATGGACTCGGCCAGTGCAGCCTTCTCCTCTTCCTGGTTGTTCACTTGCCGTTGCAGAAGACTGTTATACGTGATCAGCCCGTCTACGACTTTGGACACAGTGTTGAATTCATTCAGCAAGTCATCAGTCTGGTTAGCGATCTGCTCGACGCGTTGCTGTTCAGCAGCACCTGCGTCAGCGCGTTTTTCGCCTTCCAGGGTGACCTGGTCGATGGTTACCTGGGCAACTGCAGACGCAGAAAATCCCGCGGGGATCGCTGCGACCATGATTGCGCTCAGCAAGAGCCTTTTATTCATTCGATTAATTAGCATGCTAGATCTCGGTTATGAAAAATGGATAACGGTTGAAAAAACTTAAAGTATGTATTCCGGATCAAGAAGGGTATAACTTGCAGAATGCGTGAGTCAATTACTTATAACGTTTAAACAGGGTCGTTTTGGCTCAACTAACAGAATTTTTACATCAAAGCCTGTTCAAACGACGAAAATATCGCGTTATGAAAAAAGTCATACTTTTTACAGGTTTGATCATTTTGCTCATACAACCTGTCTTTGCAGGCGCCAGTTCGTCGGATTTGCAGATCCTGGGCTGGGTGGAAAATGCTTATTTGCCCGATCCGGGCATTGAACTCAAGGCCAAACTCGACACGGGTGCGGAAACGTCCTCGCTGGATTCCCGCGTGCTCAAGAAATTTCGCAAAGGCGGAAAACGCTGGGTGCGTTTTGCCGTCACCGATCGCGACAGCGGTGAAGAATTTGTTCTGGTTCGCGAACGTGTGCGGACCATCGGCGTGGTGCAACATGACGGCAGTACCCAGACCCGTCCTGTTGTCATGCTGGATTTATGCGTGGCGGGAAAATTCCTGCAAACCGAAGTCAGTCTGATTGACCGCAGCGAGTTCAATTATCCTCTTCTGGTGGGCCGCAGCGCGCTGGCCTCTTTTGCCCTGGTTGATGCTTCGGAAACGTTTTTGGGGCAGTCACAATGCAACGACCCCGCTGAGCAGGAGGGCCCTTCATGACACGCAACAGGCAGTGGATGGTTCTCTCGTTGTTGCTGGTTGCGCTTGGCGGACTCACTTTCGCCTACAAGGTGGTGAGGTTGGGCTATCCCGTGCTACCGGACGAAACGGGCGAGCAATGGCTGGTCCAGGCCAGGGTGGAAATTGAACCGGTTAAAGGCCCGGCAAGAGCCAGTCTGCTGTTGCCGGTGCGTTCCACAGGCTTCACGGTCAGCGATGAAAGTTTTGTCTCCCGGGATTTTGGCCTGACCATCGATGAGGACATGTTTCGGCGGCAGGCTCATTGGGCCATCCGTAGTCTCGAAGGGGACCGCGTCCTGTATTACCGCGCTACGGTGATGAAGGACACACGAAACCAGCGGTTCGCTAACAAACCGGACACGCCGGCGGTTCCTGAACTCGAGGAGCCCTTTGCCAGCGCGATGGCCGACCTGGTGGAAGAGGTGAAAACGGAATCGGCGGATGCACAGTCATTCGCAGCTGAAATCCTGGACCATCTGCAGAACAGTCCCGATGACGCGAACTGGAAACTGTTTCTCGAGGACGTGGAGTCGCCGCTGGAACATGCAAGGCTGGCCCAGACCATTTTGGCCACGGAACAGATTCCATCCATGCTCGTTCATGGAATCCTGTTAAAAAAAGATGTCCAGCGCGCGGCCATCCATTCGATGCTGGCCGTGTGGGATGGCGAGCACTGGTTGTTGTTCAACCCCGAAACCGGTCAGCAGGGCAGGCCCGAAGAGTTCATGATCTGGTGGCGTGGCACCGAAACACTTGCAGGCGTGAGCGGAGCGCTCATCAATGACTTGCAGATCTCGGTCAAGAAACGCATGAGGAGTTCACTGGAGCTTGCTTCACGGCGGACAGAACTGAAGGATTCTTTTATCGGGCGAATCTCTTTACTTCACCTGCCGGTGCAGACGCAGTCGGTTTATGAGGTGCTGCTGCTCGTACCCTTTGGCATCCTGATCATCGTCCTGCTCCGGAATTTCATTGGCCTGAGTTCATTCGGCACCTTCGCGCCCGTTCTGATCGCGCTGGCTTTCAGAGAGACCGAACTGGTCAAGGGCATTCTCCTGTTCATGATGATTGTCTCACTGGGCCTGGTTTTTCGTTTCTACCTGGAGCGGCTGAGATTGCTGCTGGTTCCGAGGCTGGCGGCGGTTGTGACCATTGTCGTATTGCTGATGACGGCTATCAGCCTGTTCAGCGACCGCCTCGGCACTGAGACGGGTCTGTCGGTTTCGTTGTTTCCGATGGTGATTATTTCCATGGTGATTGAGCGGATGTCGATTGTCTGGGAGGAGCGCGGGGCTATGACGTCCATCCGGGAAGGCCTGGGCAGCCTGTTGATGGCCTCACTGGCTTACTCAGTGATCTCGATCGACGTGCTTGAATACTGGGTGACCGTATTTCCGGAAGTCAATCTGATTGTGCTGGGACTGATCGTGGCGCTGGGACGGTATACCGGGTTCAGGCTCACCGAGCTGATCCGTTTCCGCCAACTGGCCGGGAGAAACCCCTAGTGGACAGCATTGTCAAAAGGATGCGGTCCAACGGCGTGCTGGGGCTGAATCGCCGTAACGGCGACTACATCCTGAAAATGAACAACCGTAAGTTCTTTCCGCTGGTTGATGACAAGGTGCTGTGCAAAGAGCGTTTGCAGGAGCGCGGGCTGGCGGTTCCCGAATTGATCGCGGTTGCATCCTATATGCAGCAGGCTGCCCGCCTGGGCGAACTGGTGGGTCAACACAAAGAATTCGTCATCAAGCCAGCCCACGGCAGTGGAGGCGACGGCATCCTCGTCATCAAGGACCGCAAGTCCGATTACTTCGTCGATTCTGACGGCAACCTGGTTAAACCGGCCGACCTGGAACATCACATCACCAACGTGATCGGTGGCCTGTACTCACTGGGTGGACAACCTGATGTCGCGATGATTGAATCGCTGGTGCATTTCGATCCTGCCTTCACCGGCCTGACCTACCACGGTGTTCCGGATATCCGTGTCATCGTGTACAGCGGTTATCCCGTCATGGCCATGGTCAGGCTTCCGACCCGGGAATCCCATGGAAAAGCCAATTTGCACCAGGGAGCGATCGGCGTTGGCGTGGACATGGCCACCGGTATAACGGTCGGCGGAGTGTCCGGCAACAGCCCCGTTTCCCTGCATCCGGATACCGGGTCCGAAATTACCGGTTTCCAGATACCCCACTGGAGCCGCATTGTCTCGATGGCGGCACAATGCTTCGAGGCCGTGGAACTGGGTTACCTGGGCGTCGATATCGTGCTGGACCAGACGCACGGCCCGCTGATTCTGGAGCTAAACGCCCGCCCGGGCCTGAATATCCAGATCGCGAACCGGCGGGGATTGCGCCATCGTCTTGATGCGGTCGATAACCTTGGTGAATTGCAGGAGCGTCCGGAGCAGCGGGTCGAATGGGCCTGCCATACTTTCGGTGACCCCCAGTCAGATTTGTTGACTCAGGCGCCCTGGTGAGCGCTGGTCGAATCCGAATGTTCCGACAGTAATTCTGTGAAATGCCTGGACCCTTCCCGGAACTGGTCACGGGCCCGTTCGAGGTAAGCCTGCACTTCATCCACATAGCCATCTGTGGAAGCCGACCAGATTCGATTGATGTAACGTTCACCTGCAGCGAAGTTACTCATCACCTCGGCATAATTCTGTATGCCGAAAACGTGGATCATGCTTTCACGCGCTTCGGCGAAATTATTCAAATCATCACGAAACAGCCGATCGATTTCGAAGCGTGCCTCGTAGACGGGCAGATCATCACCCCGGGCATGAAGTTTTTCGAGGTTACCGAGAATTTGAGCGAGGCTTTCCTGCAGAACTATGATGTCACTTGCGAGCCGGTCACCGGACCGGGATTCCGCATGTTGTGCCTTTCGATGTATCCACAAGCCAATGACGCCAACGACCAGGGCGGGCACGAGGAAATTCCAGTTGACCAGTCGAGGATCCAGGACGGTGACAAAAGCACCTGCAAGGAAAGCGCCGAAAACCAGGATCAATGCGAATAGTTTCATGCTCACACCGCCTTGACGATCATTGTGATTGCGTAACCCACACCGACCAGGGCTTCCCCGACGATAAACCCTGCCGTTATCGGAATTCCGGTGTTCTCAGCGTAGGCGTTTCCGAGCTTGTAATCGCTGACTACTCTGATCAGCGTTCCCAGGCTGTAAGTCAGCACAATGTTGAAGGGCAGGTAAAATCCGAGCCCTACCGTAATCCCCAGCCCGGGCTGGAACAGGCTGAGCATCGCGCCCAGCCCTGCGCCGGCCAGGTATTTTTGGGCGGGAACGTCTCCACCCATGATGCCATTGACCATGCTGGCAAGAGCCTGGCCCTGGGGCGCCGGTAGTTTGTCGCTACCCAGCACATAGGCCTCGTTAAGGACGAAGATGAGGGTTATCACGACAATGGGACCGAGCCAGGCGCCGATGAACTGGCCCAGTTGCTGTTTACGCGGCGTTGCTCCGACCAGGTAGCCGGTCTTGAGGTCCAGCATCAGGTCTGTGGCCTGGGACATCGCCACGCAGGCTGCTGCGCCCACCATGATGGCCGATACGATGGCGGCCTTGGTGTCACCCAGGCCGCTGGAAATGAAGATCAGGATGGTGACGGCAATCAGCGTCATCCCGGACAGCGGTGACCAGTTGGTGCGGCCAATGGCTTCCGATAGGATCACGCCGGCAATCCACACCCACAGCGTTCCGACAAGGGCCATGACCAGGCCACGGCCCAACCCCATTTTTTCCGTGGACATGACGGCCATGAAGGCCAGCAGAATGGCGGCGCCGCCGATGGCCATATACAAGAGCTTGATAGGCATTTCGTCGCGTGACATGGCCGCTTCCGATTTCGCCGCATTCTGCATACTGCGAACAGCGCTGAGGATCATCGGAAATGCCATCGCGACGCCGGCGATCGCACCGCCGATCAGCATACCGATGCCGACCGGCCGGAACAGCAGCAGGCGCAGGGCATTGGGTTCTTCAGTGACCACGCCGGTGGCCGGGTCGATCGGGAACATGTCGAGTCCCGCCAGCATCGGAGCGAGAATCCAGTAGCACACGTAACCGCCCACGATAAAGGCCACGCCACCCTTGCCGGCAATATAACCAACACCAATGGTCAACAGGGACAGGTACCAGACGCCGTTCATATAACCCGGCATTCCGATCAGGCTGCCCAGATCCCAGTTATCGACGCCGCTGGACTGGCTCACGGCATGTAATCCGCCACTCAGCAGTGCGCCGCCAATCAGCAGCATTGCTTTCTGGATGCCCGCGCCGGGCGACTTGAGGATGGTCGCCACGGCAACACCGCCCGGGTAAGTCAGGCGCTCGTAATCGATCATCTGTTTACGCAGCGGGATAATGAATCCGATGCCGAGGAAGGCGCCCGCAATGGCCCCGAAGGTCAGCAGAACCGGGTTGAAGTCCGATCCGTAACCCAGGATAAATATCGCCGGTACCGAGAACATCATACCGCTGGAGGCACCATTGACGGCACTGGCCACCGTTTGGGTGATGTTGTTTTCAATAATGCTGTTGCGCCGCAGGATACCGCGCAAAATACCAAAGCCCAGGATCGCGGCAAGCTCGGAACCCTCGATTGAAAAGCCAAGAATCAATGCCGCATAACCAATGCTGATCGCGATGATGGTCCCGAGAAAATAGCCCACAAGGATCGCGGCCCAGGTCAGTTCCGGATAGGGCCCGTGGCGGACGACAGCATTGTTTGCAGTGGATGTCACCTGTTCTTCTCCTTATTAGAGCCCATACGCCCAGACCAGCACGGCAGTCAGGACCAGCCAGAGCCCTATGGCAAGGGGCACACCTATTTTCACAAAATCCCCGAATTTGTAGCCGCCCGCATTCATCAGCAGAATATTGGTCTGGTAGGCCATCGGCGTTGCAAAGCTCAGGTTGGCGCCGAACAAAACCGCCAGTACAAAAGGCTCCAGCGGCATGCCCAGCCGCTGCGCGATACCGATTGCAATCGGCGTGCCGATGACGGCTGCCGCATTGTTGGAAACAATATTGGTCAGGATGCCCATCATCAGCATTAAACCGCCCAGCACGACAGACGGAGGTGCGCCGAACGTGATGTACACGAACAGACGCGCCAGGTAGTCCGCTCCCCCGGTTTTCAGCAGAGCCGCACCCATTGCCAGGGATGAGACGATGATCAGTATCACCTGCGTACTGAGCGCGCTCATGGCGTCTTTCCAGTTCAGGCAGCGGGTTACGATCAGCGCCATGAAGCCCAGGATGGCGCTGATTTCGATGGGCATGATGTCAAAGGCCGCCAGGGCAACGACGCCGAGCATGGTTGCCAGGGCAATCGGGGCTTTCTTGGTGCTGGGTAGCTGGATGCTGCCATCGAGGATCAGAAAATCCGCTGTTTCCTTCAATTCCCGTAGGTTTTCCACCGTCGATTGAACCAGCAGCACGTCACCGGAACGCAGCTGGACTTCATCCAGGCCGGGAGATTTTCTTTCCTGTGAATCCTCAAACCGGTTGAAGGCCAGCAGGCGAAGGCCGTAGCTCGATCTGAGGCGGGCGTTACCAATCCTGACACCGTTCAGCCGGGAAGCCGGTGTGATCACGACTTCGGCGATCTGCTGGCCCTCGGCGCTCAGCGGGTGCTCTGCGTCAACCGCCTGATCGCCAGAAAACAGTGTGCCGCCCAGCAGGCGTGAGAACTCCCGCAACTTGGCCTGCGTATCACTGGTGGTGAGGCGGTCACCCGCCTTGAGCACAACGTCGGGCAGTGGATTGATGAAAACGCCCTGGCCGCGCTGCACGGTTTCTATTTTCATGCCTTCGCCGACCCGCAGACTGGCATTGGCCAGTGTTTTGCCGACCACTATGCTGTTTTTGTCGAGTCTGATCTGGGCGGTGTAGACCCTCGATACGGTGTCGCTCATCGGCGGCTGCCGTTCCGGAATCATATGGGGAGCGATGAGCCAGAGGTAAATAATCGCGAAGAACCCCGCGATCGTCGCTGGTCCCAGGAAGTCGAACATGCTGAACGCATCCATCCCCATGTCGGCGGCCACATTGACCACCAGCAGATTGGTCGATGTACCGATGGTGGTCGCCATCCCGCCCAGGATGCTGGCAAAGCCCATCGGTATCAATGAGCCGGATGTAGACACACCGGTCCGAACCGCAACACCAATCAGGATAGGCAGCATCAGCACGACGATGGGCGTGTTATTGATGAATGCACTCAATACCGCGGTAATCAGGATCGTCACCAGCAACGAAATGACCGGCCCTTTGCGCCATAGTCGCGCCAGCATTCGCCCTACCGGTTCCAGTGCACCGGTCCGGATCAGACCCTGGCCGACAATCATCAGGCCACAGACCGCCACCAGGGCCTTGTGGCCGAACCCAAGGAAGAAGTCGCTGGCCTGCAGCACGTGGCCATCGGCTTCAAAGGGAAACAGCGTAAATCCGACGGTAAGGGTCACGATGACAAGCAGGCTGGTTGTTTGCAGCGGGATGCTTTCGCGCGTGAACAGGACCAGGGCCCCGATGATTACGATCATCACGGCCAGTGCATGTGTATTGGGGAGCGCCAGTTCCAGCATCTTCAGTTTTCCTTGGCTGTTCCAGTTTCACTTGCATCCAAAACAGGTAGCAGTCTACCTGATCATGGAAAGCAACCCAGTGATTTGTTGATTCGGGTCTTCCTTGCCCGCGCTCACTTGCGGCCTGCCTGCCGCTGACATATGCTGCCACAGCCCGTCGGGAAAATGGAATTTACACCCCGGAGAAAGAGCTCAGCATTTCGTGACCCGTTCCAGCTATCCATACATTGCAATCGACCCGGTCGCCTTTTCGATAGGCCCGCTGGATGTGCATTGGTACGGCATCATGTACCTGCTGGCGTTCCTGTTCTTCTGGGCGGGGGGCGCCTGGCTGGCGAAACGGCGCCAGTGGTGGGGCTGGAACGCCCAGGATGTGGGTGATTTTCTTTTTTACGGCATGCTGGGTGTCGTGCTGGGTGGCCGGCTGGGTTATGTCTTTTTTTATGGGTTCCAGAATCTTCTCGACGATCCCATGTTCCTGTTTCGCATCACCGATGGCGGTATGTCGTTTCATGGCGGCTTGCTGGGCGTGCTGGTCGCCATGTGGTGGTTTGGCCGGCGAACAGGCCGAAGTTTCTGGCAGGTTTCAGATTTTGTCGCGCCCCTGGTTCCGCTTGGACTGGGCCTCGGGCGGCTGGGGAATTTTATTGGCGGGGAACTGTGGGGGCGTTTCAGTGATGCACCCTGGGCCATGATTTTCGCCAATGCGATTCAACCCGGTGGCTGGCGGTCTGAAGAACTGGAAGCTGCCTGGAGGTCCGGCGCTCTGGATCATCTCGCGCGGCATCCCAGTCAGCTTTACCAGGTGCTGGGCGAGGGCCTGGCCCTGTTCATCATATTGATCGTTTACTCGCGCCGGCCCAGGCCAACAGCAGCCGTGTCCGGACTGTTCCTCGCGGGTTATGGCTGCTTTCGCTTTATGGCAGAATTCTTTCGTGAACCGGATGAACACATCGGGTTCGTCAACGGTGAATGGCTGACCATGGGCATGGTGTTATCACTGCCCATGGTGCTGGCCGGAGCTGTTATCCTGTTTCTTGCCCACAAGGGCTGGGGAAAAAATTGAAAACATACCTGGATTTGCTGCAACGAATTCTGGATCACGGGAGCCATAAAGAGGACCGTACCGGAACCGGCACCATCAGCCTGTTTGGCCACCAGATGCGCTTTGACCTGCAGGCGGGGTTTCCGGCGGTGACCACCAAGAAGCTGCATTTCAAGTCGATCATTCATGAGTTGCTGTGGTTCCTCAGTGGCGATACCAATATCCGCTATCTCAACGAGAACGGGGTCCGTATCTGGGACGACTGGGCAACAGAGGATGGCGAACTGGGGCCGGTGTACGGCGCACAGTGGCGGAACTGGATAGCGGCGGACGGCCGCCGTATCGATCAGATTACACGTTTGCTCGAAGACCTGAAAAACAAACCCCATTCGCGTCGGCATATCGTTTCTGCCTGGAACCCGGCGCTGTTACCGGATGAATCCCGCAGCCCCAGTGAAAATGCCGGGATGGGATTGCAGGCACTTCCTCCCTGCCACACCATGTTTCAGTTTCACGTGGCGGACGGCAGATTGAGTTGCCAGTTGTACCAGCGCAGTGCCGACGTATTCCTGGGCGTGCCTTTCAATATCGCCTCCTATTCGCTGCTGACGATGATGATCGCCCAGGTTGCGGGTCTGCAGCCCGGCGACTTCGTTCACACCTTTGGCGATGTCCATATCTATCTGAACCACCTCGACCAGGTGCAGACCCAGTTGGGCAGGGAGCCTTACCCTCTGCCAGAAATGAAGATCAATCCGGACCGGAATGACCTGTTCGATTTCCGCTACGAAGATTTTGAACTGCTGGGCTACCAGTGCCACCCTGCCATAAGGGCCCCGATCGCGGTGTAATGGAAACGACCGCAACGCCCTACATCTGCCCGATGTGTCCCGAGGTCCGAAACAGCGGGCCCGGTGTGTGCCCATCCTGCGGGATGGCGCTGGAACCTGAGACACTTACCCTGTCGGAGGAACATCAGGGCAATCCTGAGCTTGAAGACATGACCCGGCGGTTCCTGATCGGGCTTGCTCTGACTTTGCCGGTGTTTTTTATCGCCATGGGCGGCATGATTCCGGGTTTTCACGATTTTCTTCCCTTGAAACTATCGCGATGGCTTGAGTTCGGTTTTTCAACGCCCGTGGTCCTTTGGGCCGGATGGCCGTTTTTTGTCCGGGGCTGGCAGTCAGTGCAGAACCGGCACCCCAACATGTTCACTCTCATTGCGCTGGGGACTGGCGTGGCCTGGCTGTACAGCGTGGTGGCGCTGTTTTTCCCGGGCTGGTTTCCGGCATCGTTTCGCGGGCAGGATGGCAGTGTAGCCCTTTACTTTGAAGCGTCAGCGGTCATCGTCACGCTGGTGGCGATGGGGCAGGTTCTGGAGTTGAGAGCACGCAGCAGGACAGGAGAAGCGATCAAGGCCCTGCTGGGGCTCGCTCCGAAAACTGCCCGCCGGCTCACGCCCTGCGGACATGAGAGGGACGTGCCTCTCGATCAGTTGAACGAGGGAGACAAGCTCCGGGTCAGACCGGGCGAAAAAATACCGGTGGACGGTGTGGTGCTGGAAGGCAGCAGCCCTGTCGACGAATCCATGATGAGTGGCGAGCCTATTCCTGTCATCCGTTCAGCGGGTGACGAAGTGATTGGTGCAACGGTCAACGGCACAGGCAGCCTCCTGATCGAGGCGCGACGGGTCGGTGCCGACACACTGCTGGCGCACATTGTGCAAATGGTTTCCCAGGCTCAGCGCAGCCGGGCCCCCGTTCAGCAAATGGTCGACCGCGTTGCGGGTTATTTCGTGCCGCTGGTTGTTGTGGCCGCAATCGTTACATTCATTGCCTGGGCGGTGCTGGGCCCGCCCCCGGCGATGGCCTATGCCGTTATAAATTCGGTAGCCGTGCTGATCATTGCCTGTCCCTGCGCACTGGGCCTGGCAACACCCATGTCCATCATGGTCGCCTCCGGCAAAGGTGCGCAGTCGGGCGTATTGTTCCGCAATGCCGAAGCCATTGAAGCATTGCGCCAGGTTGACACGGTCGTTGCCGATAAGACCGGCACCCTGACCGAAGGTAAACCAAGGGTGGAGGTTGTCAGAACGGTAAATGGATTTTCCGACAGTCAGCTTCTGAGTTTTGCCGCTGCTATTGAGAAAGCCAGCGAACACCCGCTCGCCGATGCGCTGCTTGCCGCGGCCGACGAGGCAGGCGCGGCGCCGGGCCAGGTGACAGATTTCGAGTCAATAACGGGCAAGGGCGTGAGCGGCACGGTCGACGGACAAAAGGTCATTGTGGGTAATGAGGCCATGCTGGAGCTGGCTGATATGGCTGCCGACCGGTTTCTCTCTGATGTCGATGAACTCCGCAGTCGCGGCCTGACCGCCGTTTTTGTGGTTATTGGCGGGGCACCCGCAGGTGTCGTGGGTATTGCGGATCCACCCAGACCGACCAGCGAGGCAGTGGTCAGCGCACTGAAGAAAGAGGGTATCCGGGTCGTGATGCTGACCGGGGACAGCATGACAACGGCGAAGGCCGTCGCCGGCCAGTTGGGTATTGAAGAAGTGATCGCCGAAGTGCTCCCCGGAGAGAAAGCGGATCGCATCCGCCAGTTGCAGGGCGAAGGCCGTATCGTCGCCATGGCCGGTGACGGGGTTAACGATGCGCCTGCGCTGGCCACGGCGAACGTTGGCATTGCGATGGGGACCGGCACGGATGTTGCCATTGAATCTGCCGATGTCACTTTGATGGGGGGTGATCCTGAAGGTATCTTGAGGGCCATACGCCTCAGTCGTGAGACCATGCGCAATATCCGCCAGAACCTGTTTTTTGCGTTCGCCTATAACGGCATTGGCGTGCCTGTCGCCGCAGGCATTCTGTACCCATGGTTTGGCATACTGCTGAGTCCGATGATTGCCGCGGCCGCCATGAGTTTCAGTTCGGTGTCCGTCATCTCCAATGCGCTGCGCCTGAACCGGATAAGCCTGTGAACGAGAGGTTCAGACCCGCAAAGAAGATCACGATTATCGCCGCGATGGCGCGTAACCGAGCCATAGGGATGAAAGGTGATATGCCCTGGCACCTGCCCGCGGAGCTCAGGCATTTCAAGGAAGCGACCCTGGGCAAGCCCATCGTGATGGGCAGAAAAACCTGGGAATCCATCGGCAGGGTATTGCCTGGCCGGCAGAATATCGTCGTGACCCGGAACCCCGCCATCCGGATTCCGGGCGTGGACATCGCCACCTCACTGGAAGAGGCTGTCCGGATGGCCCGGGGTGAAGAAGTCATGATCATCGGGGGAGGGGAGTTGTACCGCCAGGCGCTTGAAGCCTGCGATCGCATGCTTCTGACCGAAGTGGATTGCGAACCGGAAGCGGACACCTGGTTCCCTGACTGGGATTCCAGCCAGTGGACTGAAGTGAACATCCGCGAGGAACAGGCTGACGAAAAGAACCCTTACGCTTACCGGGTGGTTGAGTGGGTCAGAAAAACCGGTGCTTGTGAAACTTTCCGGGTACCTGGAACAGTTGCTGATCCTCAAGCCTCAGGGCACTGAGCCTGCCGCCCCAGACACAGCCTGAATCAAGGCATACCGTCCGTTTCCTGATTCGCAGCCCCAGGGCGGCCCAATGTCCAAACACGATTCTCACATCCCTGGTTAGCCGGTTTTTGTGTTTGAACCAGGGCTTGTAGGAAGCCGGTTGTGAGCCGGGTGGCCCACTGGCGCTGGAAAGGATTTTGCCGTTCGCATCGCAAAACCGCAGACGGGTCAGGATATTGCTGATCAGTCGCCGCCTTTTCCAGCCCTTGCGGTCGTCGCGCCACCGCCTGACCAGGTTTTTGTTCATTTTCGAGAAAAATTTTCCCGATTTGTCCGACTGAAGCGCCCTTTCCACCTCCGCCGCACAGGACAGGGTTTGATCCAGTGTCCACTGCGGTACTACTCCGGCATGAACCATCAGCACTTGATGATCCGGCGCCCAGTACGCCAGTGGTTGCCTGATCAGCCAGTCCATCAGCATCTGGCGGTCATGCGCGCGAAGAATGATGTCCATTTCCTGGTTAGGCGATCCGCCCTCGGGAAACTTCCAGTGCTCCTTCAGCAGGAACAGGTCGTGATTGCCCAGCGTCATCCGGAAACTGTCGCCCAGTCCTTCCAGCAGGCGCAAAGTTTCCAGTGACTGGCCGCCCCGGTGGACCAGGTCGCCCGGGCACCACAGCTGATCGGTCGTGGCGTCGAAAGCAACTTTGTCCAGCAAACGCTGCAACGGATCGTAGCAACCCTGGATATCACCCACTACATAGGTCGCCATTCAGCGCCCGCCTTCCAGTAGCCTGGACAAGGTTGCAAACTGCTCCAGCCCCAGGGTTTCGGGACGGGCGCCTGCGTCGATGCCGCAGGATTCAATCTGCTTCACATCCAGCGTCCCACGTAAGCAGTTGCGCAAGGTTTTTCTTCTCATGGAAAAGGCCTGGCTGACCAGCTTCTCAAACAAGCGCATGTTTCCCACCACAACGGGCGGCTGCCGATGGGGGACCAGGCGCACGAACATCGATTCAACTCTTGGTGCCGGAGAAAAGGCGTGTGGAGGTACGTTGAACAAGGGCTCGACTTCGCAGTAATACTGGCACATGACGGAAAGTTTGCCCCATGCCTTGCCGCCGGGCTTAGCCGCCATTCGCCTGACCACTTCCTGCTGCAGCATGAAATGCATGTCGATCACCTGTTCCTGCCATTGCAGCACGTGGAAGATCAGGGGGGTGGAAATGTTGTAGGGCAGGTTTCCCACCAACCTGAACTGACGGTTTTGAACAATTTCCGAATAATCCATCTTCAGGGCATCGCCTTCGTGCACTTTTGCCAGCCCCATGGGTTCGAAATTGAGTTTGAGCCGGGCCACGAGGTCGCGGTCTATTTCAAGCAGGTGCAGGTCTGCCCCGGACTCCGCCAGCGGTGTGCTGATGGCGGCCTGGCCCGGGCCAATCTCAAGGATAAGTTCGCCGGCTACGGGGTTGATGGTGTCTACGATGCGCTGGATCAACGCTCCGTCTGTCAAAAAATTTTGACCGAATCTTTTTCGCGCCCGGTGCTCCATGCCTGATCAGTCTCTATATCTGCTGCGGGATAATTTTTGCACGGCCATCTTTTCCGCTGCAACCACTGCCGCTTCCAGGCTGCCCGTGTCTGCTTTGCCGCTGCCCGCCAGGTCCAGTGCGGTGCCATGGTCTACAGACGTTCTGATGAAGGGCAATCCCAGTGTGATGTTGACCGAGTTGCCAAAACCCATGTGTTTCAATACCGGAAGACCCTGGTCATGGTACATGGCAACCACGGCGTCGCACTGTTCCAGGTGGGGTGGATTGAATGCCGTGTCAGCCGGCACCGGCCCTCGCAAATCCATTCCCTGAGCACGAAGGCGCTCAATGACCGGTCGTATGATCTCATCTTCTTCGTGGCCAAGGTGCCCGCCTTCACCGGCGTGAGGGTTCAATCCAAGAATTTGCAGCCTCGGATTGTCGATTCCGAATTGCTCACGCAACGAGGCCTCGGTAATGGAAATGACGGTTTCCAGCTTCGCCGGTGTAATTGCGTCGGCGACAGCCCGCAACGGCAAATGAGTCGTGACGAGGCACACACGCAACCCCGGCGTCGCCAGCATCATGACCACTTGCGGCACACCCGCCAGTTTCGCTAGAAATTCCGTGTGCCCACTGAACGGATGTCCCGCGTCATTGATGACGCCTTTGTGCACCGGACCGGTCACCAGGGCAGTTGCGTGGCCCGCCCGGACCAGGCTGACCGCGGCGCGCAGCGTGTCCAGCACATAGGAAGCATTCGCCGGGTTGAGTTGACCCGGCTGCTCTCTTTCAGCCAGGTCCGTCGCGAGACAGTTGATTTTTCCGGGCAGCACATCATCACCGGGTCGCCAGCTGAACAGG
>Ga0316194_10000027_pt1 | contig 60366 bp, 56 predicted proteins | sample CroRivsedime1_MG_FD_204936 | JGI IMG/M metagenome (GOLD analysis project Ga0316194, IMG submission 204936) | Coastal sediment microbial communities from Maine, United States - Cross River sediment 1 | ecosystem: Environmental > Aquatic > Marine > Coastal > Sediment | place: USA: Maine...
GAACGTGGTCTTCCGGGTTGTTCTCGCCGAAGCGGGTTCCCATGTAGCAGTTGATCGCGTACAGACCCTGCGCCACGGCGCCGGAACGGTCTATGTTCGCTTTTTCAGCGATGACGATCTTCTTGTCTTGCCCCCAGTAGCGCGCTTCGAAAGCAGCCCCGGTTCCGCCGAGGCCGGCACCCGCGACCAGGATGTCGATGTTGTCTTCTACGATCGTTTTGTAGGCCATTAGTAGTACACCCCTGATTTCATCTTGAGCCCAGCGGATTCCAAGGTATGAATGTCACCTTCATCCATGCGGATATACTTCGGCTCGCTGAACAGTAACTGGCTGTCCCGTGCTTCCTGGGTGGGCGCAGTCTCGTCCTTCAGTTGCGGGATGGCCGTGCCCCAGGGTTTGGTCGTGATCGGCGCCAATAGATTCAGGTCGGTTTCACCGTTACGGGACTTGATACGCCAGGCGATGACTCCCTTTTCCTCGTCACGCTGGACTCGCACCGAGTGTCCCAGCGGGGCGAAGTCCGCGTAGCCGCGAACGTCAATGGCGTCCATGGGGCAGGCTTTGACACAGGAGTAGCACTCCCAGCACATGTTGGGTTCGATGTTGTAGGCGCGCCGCAGGGTCGGGTCGATGTGCATGATGTCTGAAGGGCAGATATCAACGCAGTGTCCACAGCCGTCACAACGGGTCATGTATACGAAAGTAGGCATATTTAATCTTCTCTTAAAAGAACTTGATCAATTGAAACGGCTCAGTAATGGTTCGGCGCCTCGCGCTTGATACCCAGGCCCATATTGGGTGGGTTTTTGCCCAGGTATTCCGGAATATCCGGATACTTTTGGTGTACCGCGGGATCCGACAGATCGGGTATTTCCGGCAAATTCTCCATTGAACCATCGGCTTTGGTCACCCGTTTCTGGAAGGCCGCGGCCGGTTTGAAGAACATGTGCGCGAACTTGGACCAGAGCACCGTGCCGAACAGCACCGTGGCGGCGGCGATGAACAGGATGAAGAAGAAGATTCCCCCGAACACGGACCAGACCAGCGCGAACGTGGTGGTCGCGAGCAGCGCCAGGATGAACAGATCAGCCCTCACCACCCGGTACCAGGGGTTGCCCTCTGCAGCGACATCGACGCGGATGAAGAACCAGAACCAGTATCCGCCCACGCACACCATCAACGCGCCGAGGTGCCAAAGGAACGGCCAGGCTGCTGCGTTGGCCGAGTCGGCATAGCCGAAGATCATCACGGCCGTGCTTACGACAAACAGGATGAAGCCGTACATCGTAAGCAGATGAGCGACCCTGCGCTTCTGGTTGCAGAATTCACCCGAAGTCAGCACGTCGACCGCCACCGTCTTGACAGCGATGCCGACCTTCTCGCCACCCGAAACCTCCCGGCTGGACATTTTCTTCTGCTTTTCCGAATTCTCGAAGAAGTACTGCGCACTTTTCTTGTGGAGCGTGTCCAGAATCGTCCCGCCGGCTACCAGAATGACCATTGCGATGACGTAAAGCTGCATCGCAAGGGGAGATATGAGCCCCGAAAGCTCCAGGAAAGGATTGGTTGTGAACATGAAATCCGGTCTCCTCAGGGTTTAGTCATTGGACAATGGCATTCGCCGCACAAACAACAGAACATTATAAGGTTCTAATGAAGCAGTATCTCAGTGCTTAATCAAGGAAACAACTGTTTGTGCGAAAAGCGCTATCCAAATCATGTAGCGGCAGGGACCAGCCCCCTGTGACTGACCTGCCCCGAATAACGAGACCGGTTCTAAAGTGAGAGCAAAACTGAGCATACTCAGAAAGCCTGCAGGACTCAGTTGGTTACTTTCGGCTGATCTAACTCTTTGAATCCGATAGTCACAGGACCACTGAAATGATGCGTATGGCTCGAAAAGCTTTCCCCGTCGCTATGCAACATAAGCCGGAGCGGTGGTGCGACGCGCCAGCGAGCATTTGTGAAGCCGTACCGTTCCGTGCACGTAGCCCGCTGCTACGATGTCCGCACACGTACGGCAAGGAACACTGATGACACGCGATCAAACCACAAAACACCAACGCGCCCTCGACGCCCGCCAGCCCGACCTTACGGTGTTGATGGACGCGGTGACCAAACCACACAACGTCTCTGCGATTATCCACACGGCCGACGCCGTCGGAATTCAGCAAGTGCACGCAACCTCGGCAGGCGAGTTGGCGCGTCGTAAATACATGAGCCTGGGCGGCGCGAAGCACTGGGTCGCCGTGACGACGCACCGTTCGACCCGCGCCGCACTCACGGCATTACGTGCCGATGGCTGGCGGCTCGTGGCCGCGTACAGTGGCGAAAGATCACGCGATTATCGCGATGTCGATTACACGCAGAAGGTGGCGATCATTGTCGGGGGCGAGCTCGTTGGCCTGAACGACGCTGTGCGCGCCGAGGCCGACGAGCACATCGCTATTCCGATGCACGGTCACGGATCGTCGCTGACCGTGTCGGTCGTCGTCGGCATCATTCTGGCTGAAGCAGAGCGACAGCGGCGCGCGGCAGGGCTGTACGACCAGTCGCGTCTGACGCCCGACGAGCGTGCTCGTACGCTGTTCGAGTGGTCGTATCCTGACATTGCCGAACGTTGCCGTGCCCTGGGAAAACCCTATCCCGAGCTCACGGCGGACGGCATGATCGCGGCGAACCCGCTGATCGACATATCGACCGTCAGTGCGCAGGAGTGACGCTGGGCCGGTCTGCCGAGGGAGGAGATAACGCGCAATTGGACCAATGTCCGCTTCGGGTCAGTTGAAACTGCGAAGGGCATCGCACGTTGCTGTTTTCTTTCCTGTTGATAGCGGGACCCCAAGATTCGTCTTGTTGGCGGAAGCTGATATAGAGGTCGGATTCTCCGAAGCCGCCTTCAACGCGCTCCTTAGTTATTTAAGCGCGCCTCTTCGTCGATCTCGGCGATTATCTTTTCCAACTCTTTACGAAATTCGGGACGTCTTTGATTCAAAGTGGCTTTCATGCGGAACAAGAAAAAAGGAAATCCTTTCGCAGCACCTTTAACTGCTTCCCGAACGCTCTCCCAGTGATCCAATGGCAAGTATCCTGCCTGAAACTGATAATGTGAATTATCGAGTAGAGCCATGAATGCATTTACTTGCATCGAGCCCAGAGCCATATCCTGAGCCGTAATAGGTCCGGCCCAACCTTCAAATTCAATTTCCTGGAACGGGTCAGCAAATGCCGATTTGACCGATGCAGCCATTGCTTCCGGACTCGACGCTGCAGAGATGAATACCTCTGTGGCGGCCGATGATCTTTCTTGATAAATCTGGACCCTGGCAATTTCGTGCTCTTGCCTTATCTGGAGACCGACGAAAATTAGCGAAGCGACAAGCGCAAAAATACCGACAACCTGCATCCAATCGTTGAGTTTTGCCGTATCCAATACTCATCTCCGTAAATTCGTGGCCGTCCGCTTCGGGTTGCAATTTCAACTGATCAACGCAACACATTGGTTAAATCGTTCCGCTGGTGTTTCGAATTGTAGCGTTTCTCGCGGTCGCTCGTGTTCTTGGCCGAACGGGTCCGCCCATCGATGGAGGGCCTAGTTGACGATCGAGAAACTAGTGCCCCGCCGCCTGCTCAGTGGTTCGTTAGCAGCAGCCTGCAGAGATGGGCGCATCGCCTCCATCAGGTTCTGCGGCAACTGGAATTCGATCATTTTGCCGGGGTCGACATGACCGTTTAACACCATATCGCTGGGGGAACTTCTGGATTCGACGTACAGCGCCGAATACGGGTATTGCTCTTGGGAGGCAAGCTCGCAGTTGATCGACATCGCGAGCCAGCCCACGCCAGGGACAAACTCCCGGTTGTAGCCCAGCAATGGCATGGATGTATAGGACCCCTCCGGATCGTGGCCGGACGTCGCCCCACCCTCCAGAGGACGAATGCCGAATCGAAATATGGCACGATTCGCCAAAGTAGCTATCTGCGTGCCGAAGAATTTGCGAATATCCTTGTTCGGGCGTTGCAGGAAGCCGTTCGGAAATAGGTCCATGTTTGATCCCAGCGCTCGCATCGATTGCGGGTCCGGCAAACGAATATCGATTGCTGCGTCGTACAACACATGCACGACACAATCTTTACCTGCCAGGCCATCCCGGATCTCCAGGGCGACTCCCAGCAGGGGCGCCTGCATTGCTACGGCGCTGTCCGCTGGCAAGCCGAACTTCTCCGACAGCGCTGTTGAATACGAGTATCCGGTCTCGATCAGACCTTCTGGTTGAGGTGAATGTATCATGCAGGAAAACTCCACTTAATCGCTTTTATCGACTCTAGTATGACTGCCGCCATTCGCGACTGTGTCCGTTTTTTTGTTTTCCGCCATCGAACTCCTATCACGATTTGAAACAGAGCGATTGGCTGTTTGCCTTCAACGACAACTTCTGACCCTTACTTCGCACTAAGTCTGAACGGCAGCTTCTTCCGAAACCAGCCGCTCTAACGTCTGCTTTAGGGAAGAGGTGACGGTCTGCAATCGGCCAGGAGCGGTCGCTGGTCGCGGTCACTTCAACGCGTCGGTTATGGTTGCGCTCATCGACGCTGGAAATGCCACAACGACAATTCGCTTTAGCGCCAGTGCATTGTCAATCCCCCATGGGCACTGCTCGATGACCGTCAACAATATCGCTACAACGACAACAGAGACCGCGTAAGTGGTAATGACTCGAATGACGAATTGCGCCCGAAACTCGGCAATGTAACCCTTGTAGAAATTGAAAAATACGAACGTCGCAATGAACAGAATTGAGATTAGTGCGATCGCTGAAATATTCGCGACCGGTAGGTCTCGCCCTAGATTCCATGCCTCTTCCGTATAGGCCGCCGGTATTGCCAAAATGGATGCGCCAACAACGGTTTGCATCATGTCACGAATTCGAAACTCCACCATGAGCGGCTTAACGACCCGCTGAACAATCTTTCCCGATTTGTCGAATATTGGAATTACGCGGTGGAGATAACCATTTCGGCCGAGTCTCTGGATACTCACGTTGGATGAAGTGATATCAGTGTCTTTATCGTCCATCGAGCATCCCCAGAGTTGATTGCAATGAGCGCCAGTACTGCTCTGATACTACTTTATTGTCGGCAAGCTCGAATGACCGCAATGGGTCAGTAGCAATCATCGAGTATATCCCGAAAGCGGCCGTTTGATCGGCTGGTATTGGGGGTGAAGCAGACGTCACCATTCGCAGAAATGGGCCGTTCGCAAGCGCTAGGTATTGGCCGACGTTCGCAGCTTACTTCTCTATATTTCAATTTCGTTGTCTATAAGAAGCTTCTTGGTATGCTCATCCAGCGGTATCAGTCACTTGGAGCCGTGGGACAGTTTTCCATTTCAACCGTCCACATGAAGTTTGCAATCTTCCACTCCCCCTCGATTTTGACAAGGTCAATTGAGTCGACGCCGCAGTGAGAAAACTCGCCGTCGATCCAGAATTCATACTCCCCCCAGAGCGCTGCAATAGGACCGCGAATCAGAACAGTCGGCTCCCCGGTCCATCGTTCCACGTACTCATGGCCATCGGGCTCCAGGCCTGCAAGGAATTTCTCATTGTTCGAGACTCGCATTTCAAGTTCTTCAGGCCCCTTATCAGGATCGGGCCTGAATGACAGCGTTGTGCCTTCCGCCAACTGAATCGCTCGCCAGTCATCCGGAATACCCGACTTTACGGCGGCAAAGGCCTTATCCATAACCGCGAGTATCGCTTCGCGATCGCCCGGATCGGCGTCGGCGATCGTCGACTGTGAGAAAACAAACATCCCTGCCAGGTAAACAAGCACACGCGTTCGCATAGTTCAGGCACTCCTTAGTCGTTCGCTAGCTTACCATCGACAGATTCATTCGAACTATTGACTGACAAGACATTCAAACAGTGCGAGGGGTGTCGCGTCGGCATTCCGCGAAAACGGAGACACCTTGATGAACATAAAGCTTGGTCTTGTTGCCATTCTTCTATCGACAATCACCTACGCCGACCCCGCGCCCTTACCTTTCGAAAGCCGGGCCGGCTGTGAAGACGGCCCGTTGGCCGAATTCGGGCAATACATCGGCGATTGGCGAATCGAAGATTCAAGACGGAACTCAGAGACAGGGGAATGGGAGCCTGGCGAAGGCGCACGATGGATCTTTTCCTGCCTGGGCGACGGCACTGCAATTCAGGATTTCTGGATGCCGTTCGATGGCCCTGTTGGCACCAACCTGCGTACTTACAACAACGAATCTGAGTCCTGGGACATCGCCTGGGCAATCAAGGGAGTGCCGGGGTTCGCACATATAACGGCCAGGCAGAACGATTCCGGCGAGATTGTCATGAAGTACAAATCGCCACTGCCGAATCCACCTCGCAAAATCACGTTCTATCCGGCGGATGGTGAAGGTTGGAACTGGAAACTCGAATTCTCATTTGATGAGGGCGGCAGTTGGACCGAAGTGTATCGGATCAAGGCCACCCCTTACGTCGAGTAAATGCGAACCTAGCGGTACCGATTCTGCAACTTCTTCAACTCGTCGTTGCCCGGCTGTAAGCCTTCGTACGGCAGCTGCGACAACGGTGTATCCGTATTGCCCATCAGTTCGTGCATTTCGGCTCGATCTTCATTGACGTAAAGCAGTCCCGTAATCACTTCACCGGCGTTGAAACGGTCTCGCAGGAATTTGAATGCATCCGCGCGACTCGTTGGGTCGTAATCCCGATTCAGTTTGCGCAGGACAATCGTATCGCCGCCATGCAGATGAATCGGCATCGCCTCGCCTTCGTCGTACGATGCCTTGATCTCTTTCGAGGGATGGATGTAATCGATATTCGAAACGTGGTGATAGAACTCGCGCGTATGTGCGTAACTCTTCGTTGAGCCTTCATGATCGTTAAAGGTCACACAGGGGCTGATGATGTCGACAAGAGAAAATCCACTGTGCATGATCGCGCCCTTTATCAGCGGCACGAGTTGTTCCTTGTCACCGGAAAAACTGCGCGCGATATAGGTTGCCCCGAGAGCAAGAGCGGAACTCGCGGGATCAATGGGTTCCTGCTGATTCGGCATGCCCTTTTTCGGCTTGCTGCCGATATCTGCCGAAGCTGAGAACTGGCCCTTGGTCAGACCGTACACGCCATTGTTCTCAATCATGTAGCACATATTCAGGTTACGTCGAATCGCGTGAACAAACTGGCCCACGCCGATCGACAGCGAATCGCCATCACCGGAAACGCCGATGTAAGTCATCTCGCGATTCGCAGCATTCGCGCCCGTTGTTACGGACGGCATTCTGCCGTGTACAGAGTTGAACCCGTGCGCCTGGCTGACAAAATAGGTCGGCGTCTTTGACGAGCACCCGATGCCGCTTATCTTCGCGAGCATGTGTGGTTCAATATCGAGGTCGAAAACAGCCTGGATAAGTGCGGCCGTTACAGAATCATGACCGCAACCAGCACACAAGGTCGACACCGCGCCCTCGTAGTCGCGCGTCGTCAGTCCGAGCTCATTCTTCGGCAGGCTCGGATGGGCAATTTTCGGTTTCGCGATATACGTCATTGGCCTCTCCCCGCCTACGCGGCGCGCCCCTTGGCGATTTCACTGCGTACACGATCGACGACGAACGCGGCATGCACCGGCATACCGTTGTAGTGCAGCACCGAAACGAGCTTGGTCTGATCAGCGTCCAGATCTGAGATCAACAAGGTCCGCAACTGCGCGTCGCGATTTTGCTCAACGACGTAGACAACATCATGCTGTTCAATAAACTCGCGCACCGCGTCGGTGAACGGGAACGCTTTGACACGGCAGTAATTCAATCCAATATTCTGTTCCGCAAGCAAATCGAGAGCTTCCTTGCAGGCACCATCTGTACTTCCAAGTGTCAGGATGGCCGCCTTGTTGAACTTCGAATAGCGAATCTCGGCCTCAGGCACCATCGCGCGTGCGGTTTCCCACTTCACCAGCAGTCGGTCAATGACTTCCTGGTACTCGTCCGAGTCCTCGGTGTAGCCACCGTATTTATTGTGTCCCGAGCCGCGCGTGAAATACGCGCCTTTCGGATGCACGCCGGGCAGCGTCCGGTACGGTATGCCATCGCCGTCAACATCGAGGTAGCGGCAAAACTTTTCTATCTTCTCCAGGTCGTCGGCGTCGTAAATCTTGCCGCGATCCGGCACATACGATTCGTCCCACTCAAGCTCGGGAATCATCCAGTCGTTCATCCCGATGTCGAGGTCAGTCAACACCATGACGGGAGTTTGCAGCCGCTCCGCAAAGTCGAACGCCATCGGCGACATGTAGAAACACTCCTCTGGATCCCCCGGGAACAACAGCACATGCTTCGTATCACCGTGAGACGCGTACGCGCAGCTAATGAGGTCACACTGCTGCGTCCTGGTCGGCATACCGGTTGACGGCCCTGTACGCTGAACGTTGTATATGACAGCCGGAATTTCAGCGTAATACGCCAGGCCGATGAACTCGCTCATCAGGGAAATGCCAGGACCGCTCGTCGATGTAAATGACCGTGCGCCGTTCCAGCTTGCCCCCAATACCATGCCAATCGCGGCCAACTCGTCCTCGGCCTGGATAATGGCGTAAGTCCTCTTCCCGGTTTCCGGCTCCACGCGATACCGCGCACAGAAGGTACGGAACGCATCCATGAGCGATGTTGACGGCGTAATCGGGTACCAGGCGCCGACAGTGGCTCCCGCGTACATCGCGCCAAGACCCGCCGCGGTGTTGCCATCAATGACGATATGACCCTTCGTCTCGTCCATCTTTTCGACGCGCTTCTCCAGCGGGCACGGGAAGTGCTCGCGGGCGTAGTCATAACCGAGGCCAATTGCCTGCATGTTCGATTCAATAAGATGCGGTTTCGACGCGAACGTCTCTTCAAGCAGCTCTTTGATGATGTCGAGATCAACGTCGAGCAATGCCGCCAGTACTCCGACGTAGGCGATGTTCTTCATCAGGATACGCGCGCGTGCACCCTCGAAAGTCTCGTTGCACATGCGTGAAAGCGGTACACCGATTACAACAATGTCCTCGCGATCCAGGAGCTTCGACCGTGGCCAGGTAGAGTCGTAGATCAACCAACCGCCCGGTGCGACTTCCTCCATATCCTTGGCGTAGGTCTGGGCATTCATTGCCACCATGACATCCACTCGATCGGCGCGCGCATGGTAGCCATCACCTGTCACGCGAATTTCGTACCACGTGGGCAGGCCCTGGATATTTGACGGAAAATAATTCTTGCCGACAACGGGTATGCCCATGCGAAAGATCGCTTTGCGCATGAGGCCGTTCGCGCTGGCGGAACCGGTGCCGTTAACCGTGGCGATCTTGATGACGACGTCGTTTATTGTTGCCACGGTAAACCCTTAGTTCCCTGCGCCGCCTGCTGCGGTCTTCGATCGATTGTCCGCTGCCTCGTCTTCGGCATAGGGGATGAGGATGTTCGACTTCTGCATGTCCCACGCGCCAGTCGGGCAACGCTCGGCGCATAAGCCACAATGGACACAGAGGTCCTCGTCCTTAACCATGACACGTGCGGTCTGGGGCAAGGCCTCCGAAACATACAGATCCTGCTCCCGATTCTCGGCTGGTGCCTTGAGGCGGGTCCGGAGGTCCTCCTCGTCCCCGTTCTTCGTAATCGTCAGGCAATCCACCGGGCAGATATCGAGGCACGCATCGCATTCAATACAAAGCGGTGCGGCGAACACGGTCTGGATATCGCAGTTCAGGCAACGCTCGACCTCCTGCGCTGCCTGCTCTGCATCGAAGCCGAGCTCGACTTCGATCTTGATGTTTTTGAATCGTTCCCTGAGATCGACGTGACGCATTTGCGTCCTGGCGTCACCGTCGTAATCGTTCGAGTAACTCCACTCGTGCATACCCATCTTCTGGCTGGACAGGTTCAGCCCCATCGGCAGACGGTCGCGGATGTCCTCGCCCTGGCAGTACTTGTGCATGGAGATTGCGGCCTGGTGCCCATGCTCCACCGCCCAGATGATGTTCTTGGGACCAAATGCCGAGTCACCACCAAAGAACACGCCATCGCGCGTGCACATCATTGTTTGCTCGTCGACCACCGGGCATTCCCACTTGTCGAATTCGATGCCGATGTCGCGCTCCACCCACGGAAACGCATTGTCCTGGCCGATGGCGAGTACGACATCATCGCAGGGAATGACGACCTCACCTGTTGAGGTGCCACGGTCAATCCCGCCGTCCTCATCCACGTTGTATTCCATCAGGTCGAACTTCATGCCCACGAGTTTGCCGTCTTCATAGACAAACTCTTTGGGCGAGTGGTTAACCATGATATCGACGTTTTCTTCTTCTGCGTCCTCGAGCTCCCACTCGGAAGCCTTGAAGAACCCGCGTGGTTTGCGCGCCATGACCTTGACGTTGTCGGCGCCCAACCGCAGCGATGTGCGGCAGCAGTCCATCGCCGTATTGCCGACACCGATTATCAATACGCGCTTGCCAATTTCCTTGATGTGCTCGAATGCGACGGACTCCAGCCACTCGATGCCGATGTGAATCCGGTCCGAATCGTACCGTCCCGGCAGCTCGAGGTTTTTGCCCTTGGGTGCGCCGGTCCCGACGAACACCGCGTCGTAGCCATCGACGAGCAGTTCTTTCATGCTATCGATGCGATGGTTGAGTTTTAGCTCCACCCCCATATCGAGGATGTAGCCGATTTCTTCATCGAGCACTTCCGGTGGCAAACGAAAAGCCGGAATGTTGGTACGCATGAGGCCGCCCGTTGTATCGAGTGCCTCAAAGATTGTGACGTCGTAACCAAGGGGGCGCAGGTCGTTCGCAACCGTGAGCGATGCGCAGCCCGCACCGATCAGGGCAACCTTCTTGCCGTTGTTTTGCGCAGGCGGTTTGGGAAGACGCTCGGTGATGTCATCACGATTATCTGCCGCTACTCGCTTGAGTCGGCAAATCGCAACAGGCTTGTCTTCCACGCGCCCACGCCGGCACGCGGGTTCGCACGGGCGGTCGCACACGCGGCCGAGAATCCCGGGGAACACATTCGACTTGCGGTTTTCCATGTACGCATCGCTGAATTGCCCCTGGGCAATCATGCGTATGTAGGCGGGGACGTCGGTGTGTGCGGGACAGCCGTACTGGCAGTCCACTACCTTGTGAAAATACTCGGGATTTGAAGTATCTGTCGGCTTCATTTTTCTCGGGCTAGCATAACGGGATCGACCGGAAAGTAAACAGTAACGGCCCCATCATCTTGCTCGAGTGAAATTCAGCTTCCGTCCGGCAACAGCGCCTGTGAGACTTCCGTCGCGATACACGACCTCGCCATTTACTATCGTCGTGTCGATAGAAGCCGAAAATTCGTGTCCTTCGTACGGCGACCAGCCACACTTATAGAGAACATTATCCGCCGTTACCCGATGCGGCGTATTGCTGTCGACTATGACGAGATCGGCGAACCAGCCCTCGCGGACATAACCGCGTTCCGTAACTCCGAAGATATCCGCCGCCGCATGGCACGCCTTGTCCACGAGCAACTCCAGGCTGATTTTTCCATCCCGCACAAGATCGAAAAGTGTGAGGAGCGCGTGCTGCACGAGCGGCAATCCCGCGGGTGCCTGGAAGTAAGTACCGGTCTTCTCCTCGGCGGTGTGCGGCGCGTGATCGGTCGCGATGATATCGATACGACCTTCATTCAATGCCTTGATCAGGGCATCACGGTCCTCGATTCGCTTGATCGCCGGGTTACATTTAATGCGCGAGCCGAGTTCATCGTAGCGCGACTCCTCGAACCAAAGGTGATGCACGCAGACCTCCGCGGTAACGCGTTTCTGCAGGCGTGGCGCGGCATCAAAAAGCGCCATCTCTTTCGCCGTGGTCAGGTGCAGGACCTGCAGCAGCGCATCGTGCTGCCTGGCCAGGTTGATCGCCATGCTGGACGACGCGTAGCACGCCTCCGCTGATCGAATCTTCGGGTGCTGGCTGAACGGCACGTCTTCACCATATTCCGCGCGTGCTTTGTCTTCATTCGCCCAGATCGTTGGCGAATCCTCGCAATGCGTCACGACGATCACCGGCGCGTGCTGAAAGATCTGATCGATAGCATTGGGATCGTCGACCAGCATGTCACCCGTCGAGGCACCGAGAAAAGCCTTGATGCCGCAGCTCTCTCCCACCGAAAGGGCTTTAATTTCTTCGATGTTGTTGTTGGTCGCGCCGAAATAGAATCCATAGTTTCCGGTACACCGCCCTGATGCACGCTCGTACTTGTCAGCAAGCGCCACGCGCGTCGTCGTCAGGGGGTCGACGTTGGGCATATCCATGAAGCTCGTGATACCACCGGCCGCCGCCGCCGCGGACTCCGTGGCAAGGTCGCCTTTGTGGGTCAGCCCCGGCTCCCGGAAATGAACCTGGTCATCGATCATGCCGGGCAACAGGTACTTGCCATTCGCATCGATGATCGTGGCGCCCTCGGGCGCAGTAATTCCGAACTGGATCTTCTCAATCCTGTCGCCCGAGATCAGTACGTCCGTCTCGCGTATCGAGCCCTCATTTACGAGGCGCGCGTTGGTAATAAGTAGCTTATTCACGCAGGTATTATGAGAGTCCGGCTCGATGATTACCATCGCAACAAATTCCGGCCGAAATCGGGCCTTTGCGGACGCCCACGCGGTGTGCGATAACCGCAGCATGAATACCCCTGATTACCTGGATCTGATTTCCAAAGCGGCCGTCTATGACGTCGCGACGAGGACCCCACTGGAGCTGGCGGCGAACCTGTCTGCGCGCCTCGGCTCCCACATCCTGTTGAAGCGCGAGGACCTGCAACCCGTGTTCTCGTTCAAACTGCGTGGCGCATACAACAAGATTGCCAGCCTCGATGATGAGCAGATCGGAAATGGCGTAATTTGCAGTTCAGCCGGCAACCACGCGCAGGGCGTGGCACTTGCCGCTCGACGCCGAGGTGTCCGTGCGGTCGTTGTCATGCCCGTCACAACGCCATCGATCAAGACTGAAGCCGTCGCTGCGCTCGGCGGTGAAGTGGTCCTTCACGGCGACACCTACGACGATGCCTACGCCCGCGCGCGCGCGATTGCCGCGAGCGAGGGCCAGGTATTCATTCACCCGTTCGATGATCCCATTGTTATTGCCGGCCAGGGCACGATCGGTAAAGAGATTCTCGAGCAGGCTGAAGAGAAGATCGATGCGGTGTTCGTACCTATCGGCGGTGGCGGACTCATCGCGGGAATCGCCGCGTGGATCAGGCAGACGCAGCCCGATATTCGCATCATCGGTGTGGAACCGGACGACTCGGCCGCCATGAAGGAATCAATCGCTGCGGGGGAGCCGGTTACGCTCGAACACGTTGGCATATTCGCGGACGGCGTCGCCGTACGGCGCGTAGGCGACGAGACCTTTCGTCTCTGCCAGGAACTCGTCGACGAAATCATCACGGTCGACACCGATCAGGCTTGCGCGGCCATCCGCGACATCTTTGAGGACACGCGCTCGATCGTCGAGCCCGCCGGTGCACTGGCCGTCGCTGGCGCCAAGCAATACATCGCGGAGCACGAATTGACGGGGCAGACTTTCGTTACCATTAGCTGCGGCGCCAACGTCAATTTTGATCGGCTAAGACATATTGCTGAGCGGGCTGCTGTTGGCGAACTGACGGAGATGATCCTCGCGGCGGAAATACCGGAGCAACCGGGCAGCTTCAAACGATTCTGCGAAACCATTGGCCGCCGCGGCATCACCGAGTTCAACTACCGCTATGCCGACGACAGTAAGGCGCATATCTTCGTCGGCGTGCAACTCAGCAATGGCATGGCCGAGCGTGTCGAGTTGCTGGATAAACTGCGCGAAGCCGGTTTTCCCGTTGAAGACCTTAGCGATAATGAGATGGCGAAGCTGCATGTGCGCCACATGATTGGCGGCCGCTCTACGGGCATTCGCAATGAACGGCTATTTCGCTTCGAGTTTCCCGAGCGCCCCGGCGCCCTGCTCGACTTCCTCGACGCGATAGGCACCGATTGGAACATCAGCCTGTTCCACTACCGCAATCATGGTTCCGACTACGGTCGCATCTTGGCCGGAATCGACGTGCCACCGGATGAGACCGGTGAACTGGAGACGCATCTCGAAAAGCTCGGCTATCCGCACTGGGAAGAGAGCGACAACCCCGCGTACACCATATTCCTCGGCTGAATCGCCTAGTCGCGGAAAGACGAATCCCTGCGGTCGAGCTTGCGCAGCAGGCCCGGCCAGACCAAGGCGCCACCAAGCCCCTTCGTCACCTGCTCAGCCTGGGCCTGGATTCCATCGACGATCGCTTGCGGAACCGGCACGAGGTCACCGCCACCCGACTGCGCCATGATCTGGATCTGGCAGGCCGTCTCGAGCACATACATAAACAGGAATGCGTCAGCGATCGTCTCGCCCGTGGTCAGTAGACCGTGGTTGCGCAGAATAAGGGCATGGTTGGTGCCGAGGTCTGCGACGAGCCGTGGCTTTTCCTCCTCGTTTAGCGCGACACCTTCGTAGTTGTGGTAACCCAGCGTTACGTACGGAAAGAGTGACGTCTGCGAAATTGGCAGCAGGCCGCTGGCCTGTGCGGACACTGCGATACCTGCCTTCGTATGGGTGTGCAGGACGCACCCGGCGTCGTGGCGCGCCTCGTGCACGGCACTGTGAATCGTGAAACCGGCCGGATTGACCGGATGCGGTGACTCCAGGACCGTATTGCCGTCCAGATCGACCTTGACCAGGCTACTGGCGGTAATTTCTTCAAAGAGCATGCCATAGGGGTTGATCAGGAAGTGATCGTCACCACCCGGCACTCTTGCCGATATATGCGTGAAAACGAGATCGTCCCAGCCGTACATCGCGATGATGCGATAACAGGCCGCGAGATCGGTCCTGACCGCCCATTCTTCGGCCGAAACCCGGGATTGCACTGAGTTATTCATCGGAACACCTTGCCTTATTCCTATTGGTTTGCAACCGTTTCCGGGCTTAGCGCATCAAACAAGTATGAAGAACGCAGAAATGCAAGGGACGAATGTGACTTTAAGATCAATTGTAATTTTCCTATGGGCTTGCCTGATCGGCACCGCCGCGATGGCCGGCGAAGAGCACCGGACACATATCAAGATCGCCGTGGACGGCGACGGCGAGGATCACCAGGTAATCGAGTTTGACGGCCAGGATTCGGACTTCAACCTGCGGGATATGGCAGTCGGCGAGAGCAAGAGCCTGACTGACACGAGCGGCAAGGAAGTTACTGTCACTCGTACAGAGAAGGGTGTTGAATTCGATGTTGACGGCGAGACGATCGAAATCGATCACATGCTTGGCGGGATGCACGGCGTACGGGACATCGATATTGAGATCGATGGCCATGATTCGGACAGCGTCGTCGTCAAGAAGCACAAGAAAGTGCGCATGATCAAAACAGACAGCTCCGATGGCGTAACGATCATCTCAGGCAACGAGATTGATGAGGAAACCCGCACGAAGATTGCGGAGGTACTCAAAGAGGCCGGTCAGGACGGAGAAGTTATGTTCCTCGACGGCAGTGAGTTGCACGGTGACATGCAGGCGCATGAGACCCGTGAAGTTCGCATTATCAAAAAAGAGTCAGACGTAACAAATTAGTCTATCCCCTAGAATCATTTGTTTCGTAATGATTGGCGGTGACTTTTGTCACCGCCTTTTTTGTACACGGATGTACTTATGTCGTAGAGCACAGGGATGTGCGAGAGCGACGTTTGTACATGTCTATGGCTACCACATCTGCCGCATGCGAGCGGCCACATCGATACGCTTGTCGGAACGCACGCGGAATGCACCGCCCTCATTTTCCGGGCGACCGGCGAAACGATTGTCCATTGTCGCCAGTAATCGATCTGACATGAAACGGCTGCGCGCACCGTAAACATGCTTGTCACCATCACGCCGCTGTTGGGTCACATGGAAACGCAATGGGGAGACCAACGTGAGCGATTGCTTTGCCCGCGTCATCGCGACATACAGCAGGCGTCGCTCTTCCTCGATCATTTCCGGCTTGCCCGTTGCGAATTCGGATGGAAAATTGCCGTCGGTGACATTGAGCAAAAACACCGACTCCCACTCCTGGCCCTTCGCTGAATGTACGGTCGACAGAATCAGATAATCCTCGTCGAGCAAGGGATCGCCGGCGAGATCGCCCGCCGCGCTGGGTGGATCCAGTGTCAATTCGGTCAGAAACCGCTCGCGCGTCGGGTAACGACCTGATATTTGCTCAAGTTGTTCGAGATCTGCCTCGCGTGTGTCGAGACCGTCATAGATGCGCTCAAGGTGTGGCTGGTACCACTTCCGTACCTGCGCCAGTTGCGCCTGCCAGCCACGGTCCGCGACTTCGATTCCGGACAGTGTCATGAGCAGGTCGCAAAAGCCCGGCCACTCCTGCGCTGCCGCGGCGGGTGAGCGAAACTCCTGCAACGAGGTGAATTGATGGTCGTTAACCGCCAGGTGCTCGAAACAGCGGGCGGCATTCGACGGCCCCATGCCCGGCAACAACTTCAGAACACGAAATGCCGCGACTTCGTTCTTCGGATTCTCCGCCCACTTGAGTATCGACAACAAATCCTTGACGTGTGCCGCTTCCAGGAACTTCAGGCCGCCATACTTCACATACGGAATATTGCGGCGCACGAGTTCGAGCTCGAGTCGATCACTGTGGTGGGAACCGCGGAAAAGTACTGCCTGTTCCTTTAGCTCCATGCCCAGTTCACGATTGGCCAGGATTGACGTCACCACGTACTCGGCCTCCGCATCGCCATCTTCAACGGTCACGTAGCGGGGCTTGCCGCCATCGGCACGTTCCGAAAACAGGTTCTTTCTGTACTGCCGCTCGCTCTCGGCGATCAGGCAGTTCGCTGTATCCAGGATCGGCTGGGTCGAGCGATAGTTCTGCTCGAGAGTCACGACCTGTGCTGTCGGCATGTATTGGTCGGGAAAACCGAGAATATTCTCGACCTCGGCGGCCCGGAATGAGTAGATCGATTGCGCATCGTCGCCGACCACCGTAACGCCGTGACCATCCGGCTTCAGTGCATTGAGGATTTGCGCCTGGACGAGATTCGTATCCTGGTACTCGTCAACCAGGACATGGTCGAACCAGGACCCTATCTCACAGGCAAACTCCGGCTCGGCAACGAGATGGCCCCAATAGAGCAACAGGTCATCGTAGTCGAGCGACTGGCTTTGCTGTTTGCGCAGCGTGTAGTGACGAAACAGCTCAGTCAGCTCGTCCGTCCAGTCCGCGCACCACGGGTAGGTCTGGTCGATAACCTCAGCCAATGGCCTCTGGGTATTGACGCAACGAGAGTAGATCGCAAGGCACGTGTCTTTCTTCGGGAATCGGCGTGCTTTTTTCGTCAGCTTCTGCTCGTGTCGAACCACGTCGAGCATGTCGGCCGCATCACCTCGATCAAGAACGGAGAATCCCGGGTCGAGGCCAAGGTTGTGTGCGAAGCGGCGTAGCAGGCGATTGGCTATTGAGTGAAATGTGCCGGACCAGGGCAGACCACCTGACGGTAAAGGCGACAATTGCTGAGCAGACGATTGTCGAACGGACGCAAGTACGATGTTTTCGACGCGGCGTGTCATTTCTTGCGCAGCGCGGCGTGTGAACGTGAGCAAGAGAACCCGTTCGGGACTGACGCCTTCAATGATGAGATGGGCAACGCGGTGTGCGAGCGTCATGGTCTTGCCGGTGCCGGCTCCCGCGATAACAAGCAGTGGTCCCGCGGAAAAGCCACCTTCTTCACGCCGCTCGCCATATTCGGCGGCTAGCCGCTGCGCCGGGTTGAGAAGACCCAGATGATCGAATTCCTGCTCGGCAACCTGCACGGCACACACCCCTGCAAAAGTCTGTATTTTTATACAGTACTGGATGTATTTACAAGTATTGTCTCAGAAAGGCCTCAATCGCGGCGGCGAGTTCCGTCGGAGTATCAAAATGCGGCATGTGTCCCGCCGTCGGGATACACACGGACTGGTCGTGCGGCAGGTCTACCTCGTCGTCGACGCCCAGGTGTTGCGCGATCTCACTCTCGCCGCCCGTCACCAGCAGCACGTCCGCGGTGATAGCCCGCCAACAGGCCTCCGCCGCGTCCCGCCGGTAGAGTGTCGGATTCGGCAGCTTGTGCAACGGGTCCGCCCGCAGGGTGACACGCCCGTCTGCCTGCTCCGCACCCCATTCCGCGGCAACGAACCCGGCATGTGCCGGGTTCATGCGTGGATTGCGTTTCGCAATGCGCTTCGACAATGCGCCGAGCCCCGAATAGGTCGAGAATTCCGGTTTCGCCTGTGAGGCTTCAATCCACTTGCGATAGCGTCCGGGCGCGTCGGCCGGATCGGATTCCACAAGGCCGAAACCCTCGATGTTCACAAAAGCCGCCACGCGTTCCGGCATCGTGCCAGCATAGAGTCCCGCAACATTTGCCCCCATGCTATGACCGACGAGCCGCGCTGGCTGCCCCGGTGTGTAGTGTTCGAGCAGCTCATGCAGGTCAGCCAGGTAGTCCGGGAACCAATACGAGGCGCATTCGGCGGTCGATCGCCCGAAGCCGCGCCAGTCGGGCGCAACGACATGCCAGTCGTCCTGCAATGCGTCGACGGTGAACTGGAACGTAGCGCCCGCATCAGCCCACCCATGCAGGTAAAAAAAGAGCGGCGCGTCGGCGTCCCCCCACTCCATGACACTGTATCGGGCTCCACGGATGTCGAACTCCGTTCGCCGGCCGGGTCGTATCGGGCTGTATGTAACTGGTGACGACATCGGGGCAGTGTTGCACAGGCCGCGGTCGCAATACATGCGCGTAACGATTTTGGCGCTCAGGTCGTGTATAAACGGGGTGAACCCAACACGCATCGCCGCAGCCCCTCTGAAGAATGACTGAATGACCCCCGAAATTGCACTGGTACTCGCCATCCTCGCTGTTTCGCTGGTCCTGTTCATCAGCGAAGTCATTCGCATGGACCTCGTTGCGCTTCTGGTTCTCGGCACCCTCGCAATAACCGGCCTGGTCGACTCCGACCAGGCATTCGCGGGGTTCAGCAACAGTGCTGTTATCACGGTCTGGGCGATGTTCATCCTCAGTGAGGGGCTGACTCGAACAGGTATCGCGGACATCATCGGTCGCCAGGTCATGCTCCTGGGTGGCCGGCGCGAGATCACGCTGATCTTCGTCATCATGGTCACCGGCGCTGTGCTCTCGGCATTCATGAACAATATCGGTGTTGCCGCACTTATGTTGCCGGTCGTTGTAGAGGTCGCCAGGCGCACACGGATCCCGGCATCCCGACTGCTCATGCCACTGGCCTACTCGACACTACTAGGTGGTCTGATGACCCTGATCGGCACACCGCCCAACCTGCTGATTTCGGAGTCGCTGCAACTCAGCGGTTACACACCTTTCGAATTGTTCGATTTCACGCCGCTCGGTGGCGCGGTGATGATCATCGGCGTCTTGTTTGTTGCACTGGCCGGGCGTTTCTTCTTGCCCACGAAGAAAGCGTCTCGTGACAAGCACGTCAGTCAACGTAGTTTGCGGTCGCGCTACAAGCTGCAGGAGAGGACGTTCATGTTGCGCGTGCCGACGGATTCGATCCTGGTCGGCAAAACGCTCTCGGAAACACGTATCGGCTCATCCACCGGGCTCATCATCCTGTCGTTGTTCCGCAGTGGTCGCAGTGAAACCCTGCCCAATCGACAGACCGTCCTGCGCGGTGGTGACGGGCTGCTCGTGCAGGGTCGCGTAGACCAGTTCCGAGAGTTGCGCCGCTGGTCCGACCTCGTCATCGAGCGAGAGGCCCCGGTTCTGAAGTCGATGGTTGCCTCCAAAGTCGCCTACGCTGCCGTCACGATTGCAGACAGCTCGCCGGTCGTTTCAGAACTCGTTCGTCACGCAGCGTTCCGAAAACGGTTTGACGTTGCCGTCGTCGGCATAATGCGCCGTGGTGCATACCGCCTCACCGACCTCGCCTATGTGCCGATTAAGTCGGGCGACCAGATCCTCGTCCAGGGCGAAGTGGACGAGATCGCACAGCTGGAGAAGTTCTCGGACTTCACGTCGGTGGACGTCTATTCCGAGGAAAGGCTGGCCGAGGAATATCACGCTGATGAACGCATGTTCGTCGTGCGCGTACCCAAAAACAGCGACCTGGTCGACGAGACACTGGCCAAGAGTCGCCTCGCTGACGTGTTCGATTTTCGTGTCCTCGCGGTCTTCCGCGACGGTGAACTCAAGGTCATGCCTCATGGTGACGAGGTTCTTAACGGGGGCGACCTGCTTCTTATCGAAGGACAATACAGCGATCTCGACGTGCTGCGCGGACTGCAGGAAATCGAGATCGATACCAAGGTACCGGCAAGCGCGACGGCTTTTGAGTCAGAACGCCTGACACTGATGGATGCCACGCTGGATCCGCGCAGCTCGCTCGCAGGTCGCACCGTCGGCGAACTCAATTTCCGCGAACGCTATGGCATCGAACTCGCCGGTATTTGGCGCGAAGGTGAAACCGTTGGTACGGAGCTTGCCGACGAAAGGCTGCAGATCGGTGATGCCCTGTTGTTGCTCGGCCCTCGTGACCGCCTGCAGCTTCTGTCGACAGATTCGGATTTCCTGATTCTTACGCCACTGGGTCAGGAACCACCTGACACTGGCCGTGCGCCGTTGGCAGCGGCGATCATGCTGGGCGTCGTGGTGACGGTGATGCTCGGCTACGCGCCGATCTCCATCGCAGCCGTCATTGGCGGCACAATCATGGTGCTCACAAAGTGCCTTAATATGGAGCAGGCCTATCGCTCCATCGACTGGCGCGCAATATTCCTTATCGCCGGCATGTTGCCCCTCGGTACGGCGATGCAGGAGACCGGCGCTGCCACGTATCTGGCTGGCCAGGTCATGAACCTTCTGGGCGATGCCGGGCCCTGGCCCGTCATCATGGGACTTTACATCCTGACAGCCATGGCGACGATGATTATTCCCACCGCCGCGCTCGTCGTACTCATGTCGCCGATCGTTCTGTCGGCAATGTCCGACCTGGGAGTTGAGCCTTATACCGCAATGATGGCGGTTGCGATGGCGGCGTCGGCCAGCTTCACAAGCCCTATCTCGCATCCGGCAAACATCCTCGTGATGGGTCCTGGTGGCTATCGTTTCGTGGACTACCTCAAAGTCGGCGTACCGCTGACTATCGTTGTTTTCATAACTGTCATGGTGCTGCTGCCGATTTTGTGGCCGCTCGTGCCAACCTAAGGAGTTCTCTTGACTAACAGAGTGGTCATCGCAGGTGCCGGCCATGCCGCCGGTCAGGTTGTTGCCAGCCTGCGGCAGTACGAGTATGACGGGCAGATCATTCTGGTCGGCGATGAACCGTATTTGCCGTATCAACGTCCGCCGCTGTCAAAGAAGTACCTGGCCGGCGAATTACTGTCCGAGCGTCTTTACGTGAAGCCGGAGAGTTTCTACGACGATCCTGCGATCACACTGCAGCTCGACAGCAGGATCGATGCGATCGACCGAGACGCCAAATGCCTGAAGCTTGAACGTGGTGACGATATCGACTACGACAAGCTGGTGATCGCGACCGGATCGCGTGCGCGCCGCCTGCCTGTCGAAGGCACAAACCTGAAGGGCGTCCACTACCTGCGGAGCATTGCGGATGTCGACGGTATTCGTGAAGACATGGATGCCGGCAAGAAGATCATCATCATTGGCGCCGGCTATATCGGACTCGAAGTAGCCGCCGTTGCTCAGCTCGCGGGGCTGCACGTGACTGTTATCGAGATGGCCGACCGCGTCATGAGCCGCGTCGTATCGCCCGAAATCTCGGACTTCTACCAGATTGAGCACACCAACCAGGGCGTCAGGTTTCGCCTGTCGACAGGCATATCGTCACTGAAAGGCAAGAAGCGGGTTAAGTGTGTGATTACGTCGGAAGAAGAGGAGATTCCTGCGGACCTCGTGGTAATCGGTATCGGTATCTTGCCGAATACCGAGCTCGCATCTGGCGCTGATCTGGACGTAGATAACGGAATTGTCGTGGACGAGCGATGCAGGACCAGCGACCCGGATATATTTGCGGTCGGTGATTGCACATCGCATCCCAACGCGATCTACAACCGCCGGTTGCGACTCGAATCTGTTCATAACGCGGTCGAGCAGGCAAAAACAGCCGCCGCGAACCTCTGCGGTCAGGACACCACCTACAACCAGGTTCCATGGTTCTGGTCTGACCAGTACGACCTCAAGCTGCAGATTGCGGGATTGTCCGAAGGATATGACGACGTAGTGATTCGCGGAGTTCCGGCGGAGCGCTCATTCTCATGCCTTTACCTCCGGGAACGCCGACTCATTGCCGCGGACGCGATCAACGCGCCGCGCGATTTCGTGCAGTCCAAGAAGCTCATTGCCGACCGCGTGGAGATCAGTAAAGAAAAACTGGCGGATACCGCCACGCCTTTGAAAGATGCCGCCGATTGAATCAGGGCGTGGTGGAATCGCCCGCTGACTCGTCCCTGGCTTCGGGAAGCTCGATGATAAGTCGGCCTTCGGCCCCTACCAGACCCCGTTCTGCCGAGTAGGCCCGCACAGACAACGACTCAACGCCGTTCATCTCCAGGTCTTGCACCCGGCCCGACCCGCCACTCACCGCAGCAGTACCGAGGGCTCCGGGGCCGGACGTCATGTCACCCAACCAGTTGCCGCGCCAGTTATTTGCTGAACTGCGCCAGGCCGGGAAAGCGACCGCGCGAATGAACGGCCAGTAGTTTTCTGTTTGCTCGATGAAAAAAGATCCTTGCTCGGGCAGGTATATGTACCAGACGCTGTCCGCGATTGTCTCGCCGTGCAGCAGGCGCGACTTTTCGGAATCGGATGAGAATTTTATGCCGATGCCCGCTGTTTGATTGCGGGCATCGCGCATTACAGTGACCATTGCCTCTGTACTACGAATTGGCGCCTCCCAGAGTTGCAGCACCTTCGCGGGGTGCGGTGGGCTCGCGCTTCGGATCGGCGCTTTCCACAACCGTAGCGCGGCTTCGAGACGCGACTGTTGCAGCGCATTGCCATTGTTGGTGTAAGCGATGGTCTCGTTCGGCACGCTCGAGAAGTTCAGAGTAATGACTTCCGCGTCGGTCACTGACAAAGGCGACAGGTTGCGATCCGACATGAACGGATTGTAGATAAGCCCGACAGCGAAAAGTCCCGCACCAATGAAAAACCCGAGTATCAGCGTGATGATGTATTTCATTGATTTGCTTCCTCACCATCTGTCTGCTTCGAACGAGCCGTGTATGTCCCGGTGAGTTCAATGCGCCCGATCGGCGCGTCTTCCTCGACTGAAGTATTAGCGACCCATCGCTCGGTCATGAATCCATCCAGCGGGGCAAATTCACGTGACCCCGCGCGAATCTCGCCACTGCGGAAGCCGCCTTCTCGCGGCGTTGCATCCATCTGGACGAATACCGAGCCACGCGCAGGCAAATGCAGAACCCAGTCAATGATGTCTTCTTCATTGTTTTTTGCCGCCGTTCGAATGGCGACGCCGATAACCGTATCGCGCGTATTGCGAATCTTGAACATCTCGGCACGAACATCGGCCAGAATTTCATCAGTGGGCCAATCGAGTCCCGCCGGAACCGCGCCGGATTGTCCCGGCGCGCCGATCATGATGCGATCCATGGGCACATTGATATGGAATGACTCGACACTACCCCCGTTGGGGTTCACTGTCAGGATGGACGCTTCGCGCACCTGGTCGACACTGTAGCCGTACAGGGCACCCGCCGTGGCTAACAGCCCGAGCACGATTCCTAGTAAGAAAGTTTTCAGCAAATCGATTCCACCAATAGTCAATAAGCCTGCCAAATCAGGCACATGCGGCAAGTTTAGTTAAATTCGGCCGAATGACCTACTGGCTCAGGGCTTTTTTGTGACAGAGCGCACACGAATTGGGTTTGGGGCGGTAACCGCGACCGTTCAGCAAGACTGGAAGTAGCGCTGCAGGTATTCGTCGAGCGTAATATCGTCGGCGGATTCGATCTCTTGTTGCCATTGCAATGAGTCGGCGGCCTCCTGGGAGAAGCGTGATTTCTGCGCGTCGGGCAATGGCGCGATCGACGAAAAATAATCGCGATGACACTTGGCCATTCCAAGTCCGAATTCGAAGAAACTGCTGCCCGTCTCTTCGAGCTCACTGATGATGCGCGCCGATATCGTGGTTTCCGGGTGATCCACATAGGGATGCAGTGATCGCACAGCGTCGGAATAGCTCTGGTCGCTCTCGTGGCCGTCAATTATTTCGGCTACTGCCAGGACGTTCTCCAGAATCTCCGTTCCCCATTCACGCACGGTTGTCGGCTGCCCATTTCGTAGCAGACGAAATTCGGGATCGCGTCCCTGCTTTGCCGTGGCCGCATGGTTCCTGCCGAGTTCCTCGAGCGCGACATCGTCAAGCGCGGGACTGTCCTCGAGCATGCAGTAAATAAGAAGAGCCTCGATAAAGCGCATGGTGTTCTGGTTGATGCCGCTTGGGTCGAACATATTTATGTCGAGCGACCGGATCTCGACATACTCAATGCCGTCCCGCCGGAGAGCTGCAGTCGGCTGTTCACCCGAACGCGCGACACGCTTCGGGCGTACCGGAGAGTAGTACTCGTTCTCGATTTGTAGCAGGTTGGCGTTCAGCTGCCGGTACTCACCATCGACCTTGACCCCGATGTCTTCGTACAAAGGCTCGGGCGTGCAAATGGCGTTGGTGAGATCTCGCACGTATTCGTCGAGGCTGTTAAGTGAAATATTGATGCGCGACTGATTTTGATTGCTGTAGCCGAGATCGCTCATGCGCAGTGATGTCGCGTAGGGTTCAAACCAGGTGTCGGCATTCAGTGATGGCAATTTGACCGCGCCACCCGCGAATGACTTGCAGACCGCAGGCGACGAGCCAAACAGATATAAAACGATCCAGCCCATGCGGCGAAAGTTTCGGATCATTCCCAGGTACTGCTCCGAACGGAAGTCCGACGCGGCCTGTTTATTAGCCAGAACAGCCTGGTATGCAGGCCAGAACGCTGCTGGCAATGAGTAATTGAAGTGCACTCCTGCGATGACCTGCATCTGCCTTCCGTAGCGATACCCCAGCCCGCTTCGATAGATGTTTTTCATGCGCCCGACGTTTGATGTCCCGTATTGCGCGAGCGGGATCTCCCGATCAGCCGGAATTCGGCAGGGCATGCTCGCAGTCCAGAGCATCTCATCGCCAAGGTGCGTGTAAGTAAACTGGTGGATGTCGCAGATGCAACGCAGAGCTTCCCACGTCGTCTCGAAAGCCGGAGTCACGAACTCCAGCAGCGCCTCCGAAAAATCGGTTGTAATGAACTGGTTGGTGAGCGCTGAGCCCAGGCCAGCGGGATGTGGTGTCTCTGCCAGGAAGCCGTCTGGCGTGACGCGCAGAGCCTCTTTCTCCACGCCCCTTAGTCCGCCGTTCAGCGTTGCGCTTCCGGCTGCAGCAACAGCCGCAAGGCGATTTTCGAAACCCTGCTTCAAATCAATCCCTTTGATATTCGTCCACTACCCTGAGTGGATTCGCAGTTTTACCATAACCGGGCGTCTCGCGTCCGGCTGTCCGATCGTTCTGGACCGGCTCTGCTATGCTCAAGTCTGGCCTTGCAGAGAGCGTCTCCGCTTTTTGCAGGAAGTGATAATCACGGAGTATGTCTACAACTTCGGGCCCCGCAAGTTCATGCGTCGACTCTTATTCGGAGGTGGGGTGCTCGTTTCGATCGAATCGGTTGGCTACGGGTACAGAGAAGACGATTAACACGGCGGCGCATCACGGGTACTATGCGCACTCCTGACCACTACTCCTTCACAGGGGCTAAGACCGTATGAATGATTCCAAGCGCAGACGCTTTCGCGACCTTCCTTCGGGCGCGCCAACCTTGATAAATGCGGGCTGCAGGATAGCCGGTGTGATTTCCGGCCAGGGAGATTACCAGGTTAGCGGAGAAATCGATGGCGATTGCGAGATAGAAGGTACGGTAACGCTCGCACGCGATGGCTATTGGCAAGGCACGATCAGGGCTGAGAATGTTGTAATTTCCGGCCATGTCGAAGGGGACATAGTCGCCAACGGGAAAGTCGAGGTCGCGCAAACAGCCCGAATCACGGGAACGGTTACCGGAGAGGCCATTGCGGTTGCCGAAGGCGCTGTGGTGGAAGGCGTTATGAAAACGACGGCGCAACCACAGCCCGTCGAGTTTGTTGAGAAACGCAACAAAGACGCCTAGCGGGAACCGCAAATGTCATACGTGGGCTTAGCGACCCGCGCTTATTAGTCCAAGTCGGAAAGTATAACGCTCCCGCGCGCTCCGGGTGGTAGACTGGTAGCCGTATACATAGCCGAATAATAAAAGATGACATGATCGGCAGCAGGATTCCGCGGTATTTCCTCTATGCGACGGCGCTTGGCGTCATCGTCGCCGGGGTCATGCTGTCCATGTTCTATGGACAGTATCGGTGGCTGGCCAACCAGATTGTGGCAACGAGTTTCGAAGAACATCGCACCCTGCTGGAAGCCAGTTTCGAACGCCGCATGCGAGCCGAGCTGCACGCGATAGCAAATGATCTGCCGGCCGACTCAAACGTTAGCCCCGACGCCCTGGTCGACGCGCTCAGCCGGGCAATGGCTGCGAATCCCGAACTGGTCGGCCTGCGATTCACGAATTCCGCCGGCGACTCCTGGTCTGATGGATATTACCCACAGGTCGACTACACCTCGGAGACAACCTGGCTGGATGAGCAGTTGCTCATGACCTATCCCATCATTCGGGAGCAACAGGAAGTCGGGCACGTATCCGGAGCCTTTGCATTGGCCAGCTTCAGGGCGGACCTGGCGGGGTTTACCGAGCAGTTGCAAACCAAGGAAGACGAAAGTCGGCGTGTCAGCTATTTGTGGATCGGTGGCGGGACCATCGCGGTGCTTTTGTTATGCGGTGCTGTCGTCTGGTTACTGGTCCTCGAGCAGACCCAGCGAATTCGCGAACTGAAGGCGCAGGCTGAAAGATTCCGCAACGCGGATTTCGGTGAGCCACTGCCGGTCGGTCACGGTGACGAACTGGGCGAACTGGCTGCCGTTTTCAATGATATGCGCGATAAGCTGCGCACGACCACCCATTCACGTGACTATGTCGATAGCATCCTGTCGGGCATGAATGAAGCGATTATCGTGACCGGCGATTGTGGAAAGATCCAACGGATAAACAAAGCCACAACGCACCTGCTTGGATATGAAGAGGAAGAACTGGCGGACACCTCAATCGACTTCGTCATTGATAGCAAGAAGAGTCCGTCACTCGCCAAGGATTCGCCGTCGGGCTTACCCCGTGAAGCGATTTTTCAGAGCAAGTACGGTGAGTCGATCCCAGTGTCCTACACCTGTTCCATCATCGAGGACGATGGGGTCGGAGCGGGTAGCCGAATCTACGCGGCGCAGAACATAACGGAGCGGCGCCGCGCCGAAAAACGGATTCGCTATCTCGCACGAATCGACGCGCTAACCAAGATACCGAATCGCATGCAATTCCAGCATTTGCTGCAGCGCGGGATAGCCAGGGCACGTCGGGCAGGCCATCCACTTTGCCTGTTCTACGTCGATATCGATCACTTCAAGGAAATCAACGATACCTTCGGTCATCTCGCTGGCGATACGACGCTGGAGACCGTGGCGGAGAGGCTTTCGACCGCGCTACCGAACCACTCGGTCATCGGCAGGCTCGCGGGCGACGAGTTCGCTGTGATCATTCACGGGCTCGGGCCGGACAAAGACGGTTTGGAGAAGACGAGTCAGTTGGCGCAGAAGCTTCTTGATCGCCTTGCGGACCCGTTTTTCGTCCAGGGACACGAGGTGTTCATGACCGCGAGCCTGGGTATCGCGTTCTACCCCAAGGATGCCCCGAATGTTATCGACCTGATTCGTAATGCAGACGCCGCGCTATACAGCGCGAAGAAGGCCGGCGGCAACGTATTCGCCTATTACGCGCCGGCTATGAACGAGGCGTCAGTCGAACGACTCATGACGAAAAGCAGGCTCAAGCGCGCGTTCGAACGCGACGAACTGCTGGTTCATTACCAACCGAAATACAATCTTGAAACCGGCGAGGTGTTCGGCGCCGAAGCACTCGTTCGTTGGGAACTGCCTGATCGCGGCTTGATACTGCCATCCGACTTCATACCCCTGGCTGAAGAGACCAGCCTGATTATTGATATCGGCGAGTGGGTGCTCGACAAGGTCTGCGAAGACTTTCGCGTGTGGCAGCGCAGCGTCGGCTCGCCGGGTCGAGTCTCGGTAAATCTGTCTCTGAAACAACTGCGGCAACTGAACTTCATCGCCCGGATAAGCTCGATACTTCGCAGCCATGAAATATCCCCAACGTCTCTCGAACTGGAGATTACCGAGACGACTCTCATGGAGAATCCGGAGCGCACGATCAAGTTGCTCGATCAACTCTATGGTCTGGGTCTACACCTTGCGATCGACGATTTCGGTACAGGCTATTCGTCGCTTAGCGCGCTGCAGCAGTTTCCAATCAGTACGTTAAAGATTGACCAGTCGTTTGTACGCCACGTGGTTACCAACCCGGATGATGCGACTATTGTAGATACGATTGTGCAGATGGGTCGTAACCTGAATATGGATGTCGTCGCCGAAGGTGTTGAAGAAGAAGCGCAGCTTATCTTCCTGCAAAAGCTTGGCTGCAACTATGTCCAGGGACTGCTCTTCGGCGATCCGATGAGTGCTGATAATTACCTGGAATTACTGCTGGCCCAAGCTGAGGGAACGGATACCTACCGAGCGCTCTTTGCATCGGCATAATGTTCAGGTTTCGTACAGTCGCCGCCTGCGATAATCGGGAAGGCGTGACGTAACATAATGATTTATAAGGGCGATCACACTGACTTCACTCCGAACCAGCAACATGCTTAAATTAGCGCCCCAGAATCAAAACGCCCTGCCGCAGCGAAGCCAAGGGCCCGACAAAGTAGATCCCATGACGAAAATTATGAAAACGGCCGTCTCGGTGGCCATACTTCTTATGGCGCAGGGTGCGCTCGCTTGCGATTACCCGGCGCGCGTGGACATGCCTAATGGTGCGACGGCCAGCAAAGAGGCCATGATTGCCGGTCAGAAGGCAGTCAAATCCTATATGACTGAGATGGAAGAATACCTGGCCTGCATCGAAAGCGAAGAAGCGGCGGCTGTTCTCTCACTTGGCGATATCGATGAGGACACCGAACGCCAGCGGGAAGAAATGTTTAATAAAAAGTACAATGCCGCGGTCGAGCAGATGAATCTCATTGCAGAAGAATTCAACGTAGAGGTTCGAGCCTACAAGGACGTAAATCGCTAGGATCCCTGGTTTCGAATGTGAAAAAGCCCGTCACTCGACGGGCTTTTTTTTGGACAGAGCAAATGTGACGCTAAAGCCTGTCGATTTCTCTACCCAGGTCGAACCTGTTTTCAGTGACAATCCGCTCGAGCACCTTGATGCGTTCTTCGAGACGCTCAATATGTTCCAGCGTCGCCTCAAGCTCGGGATCGTCTTCTTGTTTCTCGTTCTTCATTTTCAGGTACTTCTGAATGGTCTGCGCCGTGAACACGATTGCGACGATGCAGACGACAAAAAAAAGCGATGAATTCATTGGCTGGTCCCTCTGCTAATGCTCAAAGTCGGCGGAATTCTTCGTCGAGATGGTACCGTGACGACGTGACGTATTTTTCTATCCTGGCGAGCCGCTCATCCATGGATTCATAACGCCTTCGCACTTCACTGACCGACGGTTTCGCGCGCCGTATTTCCTCGCGAAGTTCTTCCTTCCGGATCTCCTCATAGGTGGCAGCCGAATAGTCATGCGACGACGAGGCCGGGATCAGAAAAACGGCTGCGAGATAGCCGATAACTGCAAATGGCATGGCACACAGGAATGCGATGATCGCCAGGACCCTGGTCACCTTGAGGTTGAAGCCAAGATACCTCGCGAGTCCTGCACAGACGCCACCCAGAACTGCACGATCAGAGTCGCGATACAAACGTTCTCTCGATGTTCCTGCAAATGTAGTCATGAATGCCTCCAGCCATCGTCGCGATACTTGCGCCAGAATTCGTACTCGGCCCGGCGGCCCGAATATACGAGCGGCTTTTCTTTAATAAGCATGGTCAGACCAATGTATATGGCGGCAGTTAGCCAGAAAAACAGCAGCAAGCTAATGACAGCAATAACCCGAACCGTGCCAACATTGAAATTGAACCGGTCGGCAATACCGGCGCACACGCCGAATATCCAGCCGTTTTCACGGTCACGATAGATTCCTCGCAAAGGGCCGTAGTCACTATTCCACGAGTCTCGACTCATTCTTTCCTCCGTATTTCTGTGGCCAACGCTGCGGTCTTATTCAGTGCTCGCCGCTCTTTCCGACGCGACGCGTGCCTTCAGCGCATCAAGCTCCTTATTAACCGACTCTTCTGCTTCAAGGCCTGCAAACTCGTGGTTCAGGTCCTTCGGCAATCCGAGGTCGTAGGCTTCTACACGTCCTTCAACGTCGTCGATACGCCGCGTATATGCTTCGAATCGCACCATCGCATCATCAATCTTGTAATCGTGGATCCTCTTGCGAGCGGCAAGACGACTATTGGCCGTCTTGTGGCGAGCTAACAGGGCTTTTTGCCTGGTCTTCGCATCCTCGAGTTTGCTCTCGAGCCTCGCGATGTCTTCGTTGAGTTTGGCCAGCCCGTCATCAACGGCGACGTAGTCTTCCTTGAGCAGATCAACCGCCGAGGCGACTCGCGATTTTTCAACCAGCGCAGCCTTGGCGAGATCTTCCCGACCTTTGCGCATTGCAAGCTCGGCTTTCTGGTCCCAGTCTTTCCTTTCCCGGTCAAGCGACTCGATCTTGCGATTAAGGTCCTTCTTGTCCGCAATCGAACGAGCAGCGGCAGAGCGCACCTCGACGAGCGTGTCTTCCATCTCCTGGATCATGAGCCGAACGATTTTCTCGGGATCCTCGGCTTTGTCGAGAATCGCGTTGATATTGGAGTTCACGATGTCACTGAATCTCGTGAAAATACCCATGTCTTTTCCTCTTTTCGCGTGATTGTATGTAGTTAATTGCAGCATTCATGCCAAGTGTCCCGGATACGCCTAACTGGTTGCTTTTAAACGTTTTTCGACCAAAATTCGAGCAGATTCACGCCGCCTAAATGTGGTGAGATACGCTAATTATTCGTGTTATTGACTAAGTTGTGGCCTAATTGACTAATGCCCCTCTCACCCGAATCGCAACCCATCATCGGCGAAGCCCCGGCTTTCCTGGAAATGCTGGAGCACGTGTCGCGTGCCGCCCCGCTCTCAAAGCCCGTACTCGTCGTGGGAGAACGAGGCACAGGCAAAGAGTTGATCGCCTCGCGCCTGCATTTCCTGTCCGACCGCTGGGAACAGCACGTGGTCAAGGTCAACTGCGCGGCGTTGACCGAATCGATCCTCGAATCCGAACTGTTCGGTCACGAGGCGGGCGCATTTACCGGGGCTGTGAAGACGCATATCGGGCACTTTGAGAGGGCCGACGGCGGAACATTGATACTCGACGAACTCGCGACGATTTCTTTGCGGATGCAGGAGAAGATCCTGCGCACAATTGAGTACGGTGAGATTCAGCGAGTCGGCGGCATCGAGACCCTACAAGTCGACGTCAGGATCGTGGGGTCCACAAACGCAGACCTGCAAGCGCTCGCCAACGAGGGTCAGTTTCGCAAGGACCTGCTGGACCGCCTTGCCTTCGATGTCATCACGGTGCCGCCGCTCCGGGAGCGCGTCGAAGACATTCTGCCACTTGCGAATGCGTTTGCCATCAATATGGCAAGCGAACTCAAGTGGAGCTTCTTTCCCGGATTCGGATCACGGGCAACTTCGGCCCTGCTGCGGAACAAGTGGCCCGGCAACGTCAGGGAACTGAAATTCGCTATTGAACGATCTGTTTACAGATCCGCCGATCCGGAGCGCCCGATTGTGGATATCTCACTCGACCCGTTCGATTCGCCTTTCAAGATCGCGGCACCGCCATCCACGCCGGGCCGGATTTTGCCGCGCCGCAACGCTCCGCTGCTGCCGGCGGATTTGAAACAGCGACTGGTCGATGCGGAAGTAGACCTGTTAACAGCTGCACTGGAGAAGGCGCGCTACAACCAGCGACTGGCGGCCGATCTGCTCTCGCTGAGTTACCACCAATTCCGGGGCAAGCTGCGGAAGTTCAATATCCGCAGCAAGCCCTGATATCACGGTCAGCTATCGTCGCGGAAGCGGCGTACGTAAATAGCAGCTGTCGTCAGTATTCCGCAGACCAGCAGGCCGCTCCAGAAACCCGGAGCTGTCACAAAGCCGACCAGGTCCATGTGCTCAAGCAGGCTGATATTGTCGACGCCATGTCGCCACCGCTCTTCCTCGACAAACTGCTCGAGGCTCAGTGCGTGAAAGAGTGGCGTCATATCGCCGCGCTCACCGATCGCTGTCAGGAAGTACCTCGAGCGGAAAACGATCCACTCGAGCAAACCCAGGACGATGGGCGGTAAGAACGCCCACATGATGGGCATGCGCTTCGCCCACGTGGACACGAACAGGAACCAGGCGATAAATGGCGACATCCAAAGGCCGGACGCGACGACAATAATGAGCGCTGCGAGCCAGTTGTCGATAATTGAAACCGAGCCCCAGATCATCACGCCGGCGTCGCCGCCTTTCGTCGCCACCCACATACTGATCACAATCAGGTTGACGAGATGGGTTATCCAGATACCCACGGCTGTGACGGCCGGAATGACAATCGCGGCCGTCAGCAACTTGGATACGACAGTCTCAGCATCGGTCGCGGGCATTGAACGCCAGAACAAAATACTCTTGTCCTTGCGCTCCGCGTATAGCGAATCCAGGCTGTAGAAGACGGTCATGAACATGAGTGCAACGACGAAGATCGAGGACGTCCCGACGAAGAATCCCGTTAGTGCTGCCCGACGTTCTCCCACGCCAGCGATGTTCTGCGCGCTAAAGAAAGCCAGGTTGAGTTCCTTGGCAAATCCGGACGCCAGCACGAGCATGGCAAGAACCCCGAGCGTCACGATAACCGCGATCGCCGCAGGCGTGACAAAGATCGCACGATGTTCCTGTAGCTCACGCCTTATCAGGGCTAACTGGTGACCAATCATCGGCGGGCCTCCTTGATCTTCGCTACAAAGAGGTCTGCGACCGATGGAATCCGAATTTCTCCCAGGCCTTCAAGGTGCTCGCGAGCAACGCCGTCGAAAAGCATAACGGTTTTGCCGAACAACTCGTTTTCAGCGATCGGTCCCAACCCGCGCGCTCTGGTAACCTCGTCGCCGGACGTCATGAGCTCAAGGTACTGGTCGCCCAGGGCATCCATCGATGAGTCGAGCAGGATCTTCCCGTCGTTGATAAACATGATGTCCGTCAGGAGATTCTCGATCTCTTCCACCTGGTGTGTCGTGATCAGGATGGTGCGCTCCTCGTCAAAATAGTCATTGAGCAGGTTTGCGTAGAACTCCTTCCGAAACAGGATATCGAGACCCAGGGTTGGTTCGTCCAGCACCAGCAGCTTCGCGTCAATCGCCATGATGATCGAAAGATGCAGCTGCACAACCATGCCTTTGGAGAGCTCTCTTACTTTCGCGTTTGCCCGGACCTTTGTTTGTCGCAGCAACTCCTCGGCACGTGATCGAGAGAAATTGGGATGAATAGCCTCAACGTAGTCCAGCAGTTGGGATACCTTTATCCACCGCGGCAGTACCGCGACGTCGGCGATGAAACTGATATTCTGCATCAGCTGTTTGCGTTGCCTGAACGGGTTCAATCCGAGGACCGACAGGTCGCCGTCACAATCCGTGAGTCCGAGTACCGCCTTCAACAAGGTGGTCTTGCCAGCCCCGTTTGGGCCAATAAGGCCGAGTATTTTCCCTTTTTCGATGTCAAAACTGACGTCATCAACCGCGCGCACCTGGCCAAAGTGCTTGGAAACACCGCGAGCGCTAACCAGGCTACTCATCGTCCCCTCCTGCATCCTTTTCGGATTCTTCTTTAAGTAATTCCGCTGCATCAAGCCCGAGGCGCTCGATAGTTGCTACAACCACCGGCCACTCTTTTTCGAGAAAGCGACTCCGCTCATCTTTCAGCAGCTGGACGCGCGCGCCCTCATTAATGAACATGCCGCGCCCGCGCTTCTTTTCAACAAGACCCTCGTCAACCAGTTCCTGGTACCCCTTGAGCACGGTCAGAGGGTTCAATCGATATTCTGCTGCGACATTGCGCACCGACGGCAGAGCGTCCCCGTCTCCGAGCACGCCCTCCAGGATCATGGCCACTACGCGGTCGCGCAGCTGACGATAGATCGGTTGGTCTTCATTCCATTTCGGATCCATTAAATTCGGAGTTCCTGCGTTGCACACCGCGCCGTGGCGCTTAAAAAAGCGCCGGTCAAATCGACCGGCGCAACTGTTCCGTCGCTACTCTACTCGTCTTCGAGACGGAAATGACTAATGTGGGCGGCCTCGGCTTCTGCCGCGTCCAGGGAGGCCAGTTTGTAGGCCTGCTCGTTCATCTGACCCGATACCAGTGCTACGAGCATCAGTAACATCACGATAAAACTAATAATTTCATTGACATACGGTGATAATTTGCTCATTTCTCATCTCCCGGTCAGTCCGGGTGCCCCGTTCAGGGTATAGGTGAATTGGTGTTATAGTTGACTATAACACTAAGAAAACTATTTGCAAGCCCTTACGTGGCTTTTTCTAACCCGAAGCCGGTCGCGAACCCGTTTGTATGGATAAGTAAACAGGAGGCCGCATGGCCGCAAACGCAGAAATCGTGGCCGCAGTGTCGGCGGGGCTTTGCACCAGGCCGGCGCTGGCCTATGCTCCGGCAATGGTTCACGAGCCAGACGACAGTGCACTAATGCTGCGTTACCAGGACGGTGACGTGACAGCGTTCGAGGTCCTGTACAGACGCCACAAGGACCCGATTTATCGCTACCTTCTGCGCCTGTGTGGCCACCGGGATGCCGCCGAGGACATTTTCCAGGAAGTATGGGGGAAGATCGTCAAGGCACGTTCAAGCTACCGGCCCACGGCGAAATTCACGACATTCCTGTATCGCGTCGCGCACAACTGCTTTATTGACCACGTGCGTCGCAACAAACGTCATGCCGGCAACACCACGCTGGAACCGGAGCTGCATGGCGATCCGGGCGAGACACTAGAGCTCACGACCGAACGCAGCCTGGCCCGTGAACGCCTGGAACTCGCGCTCCAAACACTGCCCGATGAGCAACGGGATGCTTTCCTGCTAAGTGAGGAAGGCGGGCTCAGCATGGACCAGATTGCGAGCGTGACCGGCTGCAACCGTGAGACGGCAAAAAGTCGAGTGCGATATGCCATCAACAAGCTGCGCAGTGCCATCGACGAACCGGCGGAATCATCATGACGACTGAAGCAAACGACAACGACCCGCGCGTATCTGATGCGTATCGTGAGATAGCACACGAGAAGACGCCCGCCGGACTGGATCGCAAGATCCTCGCCATGGCCGCGGCCGAGGCGCGTGCTGCGCATGGCGTGCCGCGCACCTGGTTCAGGCCGCTGGCGTGGGCGGCCACGATCGCGCTGAGCTTCGCACTGGTGCTGGAAATTACCCAGGTCGACGAGATTGCGCATATCGGCGACGTCGCAAGCCCTCGTGCCGATGCGGATCTGGCTGAACGTGCCGAGGAGAGCCCACCGCCGGCGGATGCCGGAGATGCCCTAGGGAAGCAGAAGAACGAGGAGCTTATGAGGCAACAACTCAACAAGCGCTCGTCCGATGCGCCGGCGGCCGCGAAGGTCACGATTTCACCGGCTCAGCGGGAACGCGCCGCCGCTGCCGAAGAGCAGGATCGCATGCTGCCCGAGCCCGCCCGCACTTTCGCCGCGATTGCGGAAGAAAAGGAGCAGGACAACAGCTGCGATGCGGACGCCAGGGCGTCCTCGGAGACCTGGTTTGAGTGTGTCAGCGCTTTGCGCGATGCCGGGCAGACAGAGTCGGCTGAACAGGAGCTCGAGGCCTTGCTTGCCGAATTTCCGGATTTCCGCGAACCTCCCGGCAATCCGTAGAAGGACAGACGGGCGGATACGTAGTTTGCGGCAGTGTCAGCGAGACCTGCCGGTGCTAAAATCGCGGCCCGAAATCCACTGAATCTCCTGTCAGGAAGAAAACCATGAAAGCACCCGTTCGCGTCACGATCACCGGAGCCGCTGGTCAGATCGGCTACCAACTCGCCTTCCGTATTGCCTCAGGCCAGATGCTGGGCAACGACCAACCCGTCATTCTTCAGTTACTCGAAATTCCGCCGGCGCTACCCGCGCTGCAAGGTGTAGTTATGGAGTTGGATGACTGTGCATTTCCGACGCTGGCCGGCCTTGTTGCCACGGATGACCCGGATGTTGCGTTCGAGAACGCCGATTACGCTCTCCTGGTGGGTGCGCGACCGCGCGGGCCGGGCATGGAACGCAAGGATTTGCTGGAAGCCAATGCTGCAATCTTCTCAGTGCAGGGCAAGGCAATGAACGATCACGCCAGCCGCGATATCAAGGTACTGGTCGTCGGCAATCCGGCCAACACGAATGCCCTGATCGCCCAGGCGAACGCCCCCGACCTGAAACCGCAAAACTTCACCGCCATGATGCGGCTCGATCACAATCGGGCGAAGGCCCAGCTCGCCGCGAAGACCGGTAGCCACGTCAATGATATCCAGCGCATGACCATCTGGGGCAACCATTCGGCAACGCAGTATCCGGACATTGGCCAGGCGACTGTTGGCGGCAAAGCCGCCACCGACCTCGTCGATCAGGATTGGCTCGCCAGTGAATTTATTCCCGTCGTACAGCAACGCGGCGCCGCCATCATCAAGGCGCGCGGTGCGTCTTCGGCTGCATCTGCCGCATCGGCAGCGATCGATCACATGCACGACTGGGCGCTAGGCACCCCGGATGGCGACTGGGTCAGCATGGCCATTCCTGCCGACGGCAGTTATGGCATCGAGCCCGGCATCATCTACTCCTACCCGGTCCGCTGCAGCGGTGGCGACTATGAAGTCGTGCAGGATCTTCCCGTAGATGACTTTAGTCGCGAACGCATGAATGCAACCGAGGCCGAACTTCGCGAGGAACGTGCCGCGATCGAGGAACTTCTATAAAGTGTAGGGTGACGTGTAAACGGTCCCAAATTTCGCAATATCCGCAATAAATGAGGTCAATGTCTTGTCCGGTCTAACGGCTAGCTTGTTTTGGGTGCTACTGTTTTTCGGTGGCGGTGTTTTTCTTGCCTACCAGCGTGTCGATCTGCGTGTATCGACAATCGCGACTGGCGTCGCTCTGGCCGTCTACACCGTGTTCGGTGCGGGCGCGTGGTGGTGGCTGATAATTCTGTGGGTGCTGTTCGGCCTCATGGTCTTGCCCAATCTCATCGAGGTACGCCGGGAGAAGATCACGAAACCCCTGCTTGCGGTTTACCGCAAGATGCTCCCCACCATGTCGGACACCGAACGCGAGGCTCTTGAAGCCGGCAGCGTTTGGTGGGACGGCGAGCTGTTCTCGGGAATGCCTGATTGGGACAAACTGATGTCCTACCCGGCGCCCAAGCTCTCGGACGAGGAGCAGGCGTTTATCGACGGACCCTGCGAAAAACTCTGCCGCATGGTCGACGACTGGCAGATTTGTCACGAACTGGGTGACATGCCGAAAGAGGTCTGGGACTACATCATCGAGAAACGATTCTTCGCGATGATTATTCCCAAACAATATGGCGGGCTGGAATTCTCTGCATTTGCGACGGCGATGGTGCTGTCCAAGATGGGCAGCCGTAGCGCGACGGTTGGCTCGACGATCGGCGTTCCCAATTCACTCGGACCGGCAGAGCTATTGCTGCATTACGGAACCGACGAGCAGAAGGAACGCTACCTCCCGGGCCTCGCCGCCGGATCCGAGATTCCCTGTTTTGCGCTGACATCACCCCAGGCCGGTTCGGATGCCGCCTCGCTTATCGACAGCGGCGTCGTCTGCAAAGGCAAGTGGCAAGGCAAAACGATTACGGGCATTCGCCTGAACTGGAGCAAGCGCTACATTACTCTCGCACCGGTCGCAACCGTGCTCGGTCTCGCATTCAAACTGTACGACCCCGATCGCCTTATAGGCGACAAGGAAGACTACGGCATCACGGCTGCGCTGATACCCACCGATATCGACGGTGTCGTCGTTGGGCGCCGGCACAATCCGCTGAGCATTGCGTTCCAGAACGGACCCACGTCCGGCGAGGACGTGTTTGTGCCACTGGATTACATTATTGGTGGGCCTGAGATGGCCGGCAAGGGCTGGAAGATGCTCGTCGAGCTGTTGTCGGTGGGGCGCGCGATCTCTCTGCCGTCATCCTCCTGCGGTGGTGGCCAGGCGGCAAGTTATGCGTCGGGCGCGTACGCGACGATTCGCAAACAATTCAACACATCGATCGCAAACTTCGAGGGCGTCGGCGATGCGCTGACGCGGATAGCCGGTCATACATACATTGTGAATTCAGCACTGTCGGTAACATCCGGTGCCATCGATCAGGGCGAGAAACCTGCCGTACCTTCCGCGATTCTTAAATACCACTGCACAGAACTTGGCCGAAAGATCGCCAATGATGCGATGGATGTTCATGGCGGCAAGGGCGTCATGATGGGCCCCAATAACTATCTTGGGCGCCCCTACATGGCGACGCCGATCGCGATCACGGTGGAGGGTGCGAACATTCTCACGCGAAGCCTGATCATCTACGGCCAGGGTGCGATTCGCTGCCACCCGTTTGTGCTCCGCGAACTGCAGGCGGCGAGCGACGACGATCAGGATCGTGGCCTGATCGAGTTCGATGACGCCCTGTTCGGGCATATCGGTTATGCCGTCAGCAACCTCGCGCGCTCGTTCTTCCTTGCCCTGACGCATGCGAAATTCAGTCAGGTACCGCTGAACACGCCGACACGTCGTTACTATCAGAACATCAACCGCTACACCGCCGCGTTCGCGCTCGCCTCTGATTTTGCCATGCTGACTCTGGGTGGAGATCTCAAGAGGCGCGAACTCCTGTCGGCACGCCTCGGCGACATCCTGAGCTCGATGTACCTGGCGTCCTGTGTCCTCAAGCATTTCGAGAACGAGGGCCGCCGCGCGACCGACCTGCCGCTGGTCGAGTGGTCGGTGCGCACGCTCATGTACCAGGCACAGGAGTCTCTGCACGAATTCCTGCTGAATATCCCGAATCGCTGGGTCGCATGGTTCCTGCGCTTCTTTATCTTCCCGCGCGGTCGAACCTTCAAGAACCCGTCCGACGAGCTGGGGCAGAAGATCGTGGCCCTGATGACAACGCCGGGCGAATCTCGTGAGCGCCTGAGCAAGTACGCGTACACGACGCTCGAACCGGGCAATCCGCTTGGCAAGCTGCAGGAAGCGCTTGAACTCGCGAAAGAGCATGCGCCGCTCGAGAAACGACTCCGCCAGGCGAGCAAGGAAGGTCTGATCGAGTCCGAATATCTTGGCCTGCAGATCGGCGAGGCCGAGAAAGCCCAGGTCATCAGCAAGGCCGAGGCGAACAGCCTGCGCGACTACTATGAGAAGGTCGCGGCGTTACTCGACGTCGATGACTTCGCGCCGGACGAGTTCCTGGGTGGGAGCAGACCCGGCACGCCGAATGCGCCGGTTGCGCCGTCGCGGAAAGCGGCGAAAAAACCTGCCCGAAAGAAAGCTGCAGGCAAGAAGAAGGCTGCCGCCAGGAAAACATCGAGCAAGAAGGCATCAAGCAATAAAGCATCGAATAAGAAAGGCAGCAAGAAGAAGACCAGCAAAGCCTGATCGATGCCGAGAAATGCCGCACAGCTTCCCGATCATCCGAATTGCCTGAATTGCGGCGCTGAGCTGCAGGGCCAGTACTGCGGTACCTGCGGGCAACGTGCGCGGGGCCGCCTGATCAGCCTGTGGGAATTGCTGCAGGACGCATTTGGCGACTTGTTCGAGATCGACTCGCGATTGTGGCGAACACTGATCCCATTACTGATCCGCCCCGGCCGCCTGACCCTCGACTATCTCGAGGGCAAGCGCGCCCGCTACATGCCGCCGTTTCGCATGTACCTGGTTCTCAGTGTCGTCTTTTTCGTCGTGGCGTTTTTCGACCCGCAGGACGACCTCAGCCTGCTGTTCGAGCCGGAGCCCCCACCGACCCCGGAGGAAACAGCTGCAGAGGCTGAAAAATGGGAGGAAGCGGGAGCTGAGGTTAACGAGGTTCTGGACGAACTGGCCGAGGAAGGCATCCTGACGACCGACCAGGCGAAGGAGGCCAGGGAGGCCGTTGACGACGATGATGTCAATGTCACCCTCTACGGAGACAACGAGGGCGGACTTAATTTCCGGGTCGACCCCGAAACCGGGGAGTGCGAATTCAGCGGGCAGGACGAACTGCCTGACTGGTTCAAACGCCGGTTGACCAAGGAACGCCTCGAGAGGACCTGCGAGCGGATCGGGGCGGACGAAGGCAAAACTCTCCTGAACCTCGTGCTGGACAATATCCCGATCGCTCTCATCGTTCTGCTGCCATTCATGGCGATGGTGCTGAAAGCCTTATACCCCTTGTCGCGGCGGTATTTCGTCGAGCACCTGCTGTTCTTCATCCATTTCCACTCCTTCTTTTTCCTGATACTGACGCTGCAGATACTGTTCTCCCGTTTCGCCGGCCTGATTCACCTGCCCGAGGCTATCGGTATCCTTATCCTCGTCGCCGCATCGTTCTATATTCCCGTATACCTGTACAAGGCGATGCGCCTGGTCTATGGCCAGGGCTTTTTCTTCACCTTTATCAAGTACGTTACGCTGGTCGTCGCGTATATCGTCGGAGCGACGTTTACCATGCTGGGCGCCCTGCTATTCGCGCTCGTTTCCGTCTGAAGCTACCCGAGGCACAGCATCGATGTCCGATGTTATTGCAATAAACGTATAATAAGGTGTTGAGTGACAAGGCCGGGCGCACTAGAATCGCCGGGTTATAGTGAATAAATACAATGACTACGCCCAACACCAGACGTCCCATCGGAATTAGCGGCCTCGCGGCCTACATCCCGCCCTATCGAGTATGGCTGGAGGACTGGTGTGCCTGGACCGAAAACCAGTGGCCCAAGATTCGCGAGGTTGTGGGGCGCAGTTTCCGTGTACGTGGCCCTAATCACAGCGTCTACACGATGGCTGCGAATGCCGTCCTTCGCCTGATAGACCAGTACGATATCGACCCGACGCGGGTCAAATTCCTGGGGTTAGGCACCGAGTCGAGCACTGACAATTCGGCTGGCGCGATCATTATCAAGGGCATGGTTGATGAGGCATTGGTTGCGCGCGGCAAGCCGCCAATTTCGCGCAGCTGCGAAGTACCTGAGTTCAAGCACGCATGCCTTGGCGGCGTCTACGGCATGAAAGGCGCCATCCGTCATCTCGCGCTCGACGGTGCAGGCGGACAGGCGATCGTTGTCTGCGCCGATATCGCCGAGTACGCACGCGGTAGCTCAGGCGAACCAACCCAGGGCGCCGGCGCTGTCGCCATGCTCCTTGAGGAAGATCCACAACTTGCGGTCGTCGATCTCGTCGGTTCGGGCTCGGCCTCGGATTACCGCATCATGGATTTCCGCAAGCCCATGTTGCGCTTCTGCGGTCAGGACCGTTCCGAATCGCACCAGGTGCAGGATTTCCCGGTGTTCAATGGCAAGTTCTCCACGACCTGTTATATCGACGAAACGCTGCACGCGCTGCAGGACATGTACGAGAAGCGCGAACTGAACCCCGGCGAGTACCTGCGGTCCCTGCGAAATGTATTCATGCATCGCCCGTACCGGCGTATGCCCGAGACCGGCTGGGCCGTTTCCTACCTGTTTGCGCTGAGCCATGGCAATGGCGAAGACCGCGCGGAACTCGCATCGTATTGCTACGAGGCTGGCATAGACGTCGAGCTGATGCTCGAGGAGATGCGCACGAAACCCGAAGTCGCCAATTTTGCGGACCCTGAGAGGCTCCACTACGAGGCCTACCCGCTGACAATGGCCGCATTGCGCGCATTCCGAGCTTCGCGCCACTTCCGTCGCGAGATACTCGACAAGATGAAGCTGGGCAGCGACACAATGCTGGACCTCGGAAATCTTTACACGGCGGCGCTACCCGCCTGGATGGCAGCTGGTTTTGAGCAGGCACTCGAAGAGGACTCGCTCAAGGCCGGTGAAGAAGTCCTGACACTGGGTTATGGCAGTGGCGATGCTGCCGAAGTCATCCCGTTCTTCATGGCCGAGGGCTGGCGCGAAGCGACGCGCAAGATCTGTTTCGGTGACGCCATGAAATCTGCCATCGATCTCAACTTCGAGCAATACAAAGCCCTGCATGACGGGCGCCATGTTAATGACCTCGAGTATTCCCCAAATAATGAGTTCGTGATCGATCGCGTCGGTTGCCACGACGAACGGCATTTCGCCGACCTCGGCATCGAATACTACAAATACATCGCCTGATCGTCAGGTTTGATCGCAGTAGCGTCCCAGCTGCTCGCGGTGGTTCTTCTGCAATTCTTCCCATTCCTGTTTGAACCAGGGCGTAAAGCGCTCCGGATAATCCGCAAGTTCGGTGTCGAGATCGACGGCTGACACGAAACGGATCGCCGCAATTTCGCTGTCGTTCGGCTGGACGGGCTCGGTCGCTTTGCCAAGGTATACATGGCACAGCTCATTTTCGGACCCCGCGTCGCCGAAGTGCGCCTCGTAGCAGAAGTGATAGACGTACTCGAGCTCGGCCTCGATATTGAGTTCATCGAGCAAGCGGCGCGATGTCGCGATCTGCATGGACTCCCCACGCCGCGGATGGCTGCAACAACTGTTCGACCAGTAGCCGCCCCAAAGACGCTTGCCTGGCGCGCGCTGTTGCACCAGGAGTTCGCCCTTATCATTGAACAGAAACAATGAAAAGGCGCGGTGCAGAATGCCGGCACCATCGTGGGCATCCGCCTTGGAGACGAAACCGACCTCATTGTCGGCTCGATCGACGAGTATGAGTTCCTCGCTCTCCGACGAGACAATTCTGTGCTGATCGTTCACTTCCTGTCATACCTTCCGGGCACCAGCGTCTGGTACCCACTTTGTCGCAATGCCTCTTCTACGACGTCGACGCCATCCGGACACAAAGCCACGATTGAACCACCGCCGCCAGCGCCCGTAAGTTTCGCGCCAGCAGCACCGGCCTGTCGCGCAAGCGCGACCATTCGCTCGAGCGTTGGCGTCGATACTCCAATCGCGTTCAGCAGGCCGTGACAGACGTTCATGAGCGCACCCAGTTCCTGCCAGCTGCCGGATCTCAGCAAGTCCGCGCCCTGCAGGCTCAGACTATCCATCTCATCAAAGATCGCATCGAAGTGCTTCGGCATTTCGTCGCGGCGACTACGCACGCCGGCAACCAGCTCACTTGTCCTGCCCTTTTCATCGCCCCAGGCGATCAGCAACGACGGTTCTTCCTCGACCTCGATCGTCGTGACCTCGAGACCTCCGTCATTGCGAAACAGCATCGGCTGCGCATAGGTCGAGAGCGTATTGTCCACGCCGGAAGGTGTCCCGTGAGCCATTTTCTCGCATTCGAACGCGATCGCATTGACCCGCGCATCGTCTGGACCGAGATCAAGTTTCTGGTTGAAGGCACGTACGATAGCCACCGCAATCGCCGCCGACGAACCCAGTCCCTTACCAAAAGGCAGACTCGAATCTATGCCAATCCGCCAGTTTCTATTCTCGACGCCCAACTGGTCGAGCAACAGATCCACGAACTCCACCGGCAAATCGTGCATCAGCGCGTCGGCTTCGGTCAGGGTGACTGCGACAGCGTCAGGGATTGGCAACGCGAGCGCGTGCCGTCCGTAAACGACGCCGTGTTCGCCTAACAGGATCACCTTTCCTGCTGCCAGCCCTGTCGATTCATTCGACTCTGAGGTCTGTGCCTGCAGCGCGGCTAGAATTTCGCGTGCCTTCCAGTCCTTGATCTCGCCGCTCTCGATCAATTGGGCAACGACGTCATCAAACAGGGCGTCCGGCGCACCCGCCGATGCCGCAACGCTGCGCGCATGCAATTTCATATGGCCCGCCTGAATGCCGTGCGTGGCCAATGCACGCAGCGCGGCAAAATTCTGTGCGAGGCCAACGGCGGCCATTAGCTCGGCGAGTTCGCTGGCCGATGCAACTCCCGTTAGAGAGAGACCTAACGCCGCGGACGGGTTATTTGCCAACGTCCCTCCGACCGTTCCAACTTTTAACGGAAGCTTGATCTCGCCGAGCAATTCACCGTTTTCGGCAACGCTCCAATGGGTCAGGGCCTGGTAGCGTCCGCCGGCGGCCGCATAGGCATGCGCACCCGCCTCGATGGCCCGCCAGTCATTTCCCGTCGCGATTGCCAGAGCATCCACGCCATTCATCACACCCTTGTTATGTGTCGCCGCGCGGTATGGGTCGACAAGGGCAATGTCGTTCGCTGTAACGATCGCGTCACGAACCTCCGAGGGCAACGTGAATCTCGCTCGTGCCGTATAGAGGGAGCGGTCGGCAAGATTGGACAAGATTCGGAGCGCGACGTCACCATCGCAAGCGGCCGCAATATCCGGCGCGATCTCCTCGCAAATCGAATTGACCAGGTTGGCCCCCATCGCATCACAGGTGTCGACGAGCACGTGCACAGCGATCAGCGGTCGGCCGTCAGGCAGCTCGAACAGGCGAGTTTCGATCTCGCGCACGCCGCCACCGCGGGCGACCAGCCGTGGATGAATCTTGTTGGCCGATTCGAGCAACGCTGGCTTGTTCTTCGCCAGCGCAGCTATCGCGTGGTCGGCATCAGGAATATTGCTGACGTGAATCTGCCCGATAAGCAGCGAACCGCGACTCGCAACCTCGAAGCCCCCCGCTTCACGTGCCAGTGCGGCCGCGCTACTGAGGCCGGCCACGATAGACGGTTCTTCGACAACGAGAGGAACGATGTGCTCGCGGCCATTGACGACGAAATTGGGGGCAATCGCAAATGGCAGGCCGAACACGCCGACGACGTTTTCGATCATGCGGTCGGCGGCGGCTGTTGGCAGGACGCACAAGCCTTCACGCAAGCGATTGGCGTCAGCGTCGGACAGCCATCCCGATTCCTGCAGCCTGGCAACGCGTTCGTCGACGTCAAGGCGGTACAGACCGGAAATGCGGGAATCGCTCATTGCTGCAAAACTCGAGCACCCACAGGGTCCAGCGCACAATCCAGGACGCCGTGAACCAGGTCCCTGTGGCCGGCGATGAATGCTTCCAGACCAGCCTCGTCCGGGCCGAACAAAATCCCAATGTCCCCGCCTCCGGCACCCGCGGGTTTGTAAACAAGATCGCTGAGCATTGCTGCGTCCGTGAGTAAATCGTGACCAGCATCGAATATGCCAAGATCATGGTCAACACTGAATTGCCGTAACACACGGATATAGGGAATGTACTCGGCCAGGATCCGACCGGCATCGCCGGACCGCCAGGCCCCAGCCATGCTCGCCGCCGCCGACAGCAGCGCCGAATGCGAAGGGCGAATGGCCTGTGCGGCCAGTTTCTCGAGCTTGGCCTCCGTGCTCGCAGGTATGCCGCTCCAGATGACTCGCATGCACAAACCCGACGGCCATGCCAGGGACCTGGCGGCTTGCGACTGCATCTCGAATTCGACGAGGCCGCCGCGGACGGCCGTCGCAACATCGACGCCGCTGCCTTTCCCGCCCTGGAATGCGCGATGCGCGAGCAAGGCTTTCCCCAGTACGTCGTCCGACTCTCCGAGGCAGGCTACAAGGGCCACCGTCAATGCAGCGCTCGACCCGATACCTGTCTTCTCACTGTCCTCCGCGAACGCGCGCGTATCCATTATTATGTTTTTCGCCGGGCGTGCGCCGTCGCAGACCGCATCGAGGATTCGATATCTATCCTTGCCCTCAAAACCTGGCGTGGACAGATTGCACTGACCCTCGGGGCTGTCCTCCATGGTCACAACCGCTCGCCGATCGACCGCCATGCTGATAGCCGGCGCGCCATCAAGCACGGCATATTCGCCCGAAAGAACGATCTTGCCCGGCGCGCTGGCGACAACTGTCATTCCTGGCGCTCCAGGCGCGCACCGTCACCAAGGCCTGTCGTCATGATGTCGACGACACCCGTCGTAGCACGCATGGCCGCCTCGACCTCACTGGCGTACTCGGGCAGGCACACGGCTTTGACCTGTGGGCCCGCGTCGATCGTGAAGAACACGCCCGCGCCCTGGCCCTGCAGCTGGCGTACCGTTTGCAGGCACCGCATTGTCGCCGCGTTCCAGTAGACCATTGGCGGTCTCGAGGCCCACATGATCGAGTGCATTTTCAGGCAATTGTGTTCCGCGATTGCCGCCAGCGTCGCAAAATCGTGATTCGCTATCGCGGCACGGGCCGTGTCCAGGTCCTGTGCTTGTTGGTCGACCCAGTTGGCGTAGAAGGGCGACGTACGCCGGCTGATCTCCATGGCCTCGGTGGAACCGACCGGTTTCGGTCCGGACTCCGTAATTGCCACGACGACCTTGAGAGGCCAGTCGTCCGCACTGCATAGCGAGTGGCAGGCGATACCTTCGCCGACGTTCTCAAGTTCGACAAAACCGCCGAGCAGCGAGCGCGCCGCGGAACCGGATGCCTGACCGGCCAGGCTGGCCAAATGGGCAGTATCGAAGGATTTTCCTGCTGCCCCGGCTGCTGCGACGGTCAAAGCCGCGAATGATGATGCCGACGAAGCCAGGCCCGCAGCAATCGGAAAGTTGCAGGTGCTCACGATGCGAGCGTGCGGCCTGTCTGCCCCGGCGACGTTGTTCAGGCAGACGGACAGGCGCGGCAGCATCTTCTCATCGGGCTCGTCGTTAACGGTGAGTACATCCGCGGTCAGCGCCTTGTCAAACTCGACATGCATGCGCGTATGGAGCTCACTCAGGGTAATCGAGATCGAACCTACCGCGGGCAGGTTACGCTCGATATCACGCTTGCCCCAGTACTTGATGAGCGCAATATTCGGGTGTGCGATTGCCTTTCCCTGCATGCCGTTCCGGTCCCTCAGTGTATTTGCAAACGACGCGAATTATAGCCCAGCAGCGCCCGCGCACAGTGGCTCGTTTCGGTGTAGGCTACATGGCCCGAATATTCAGGAAAGAGCGTTGCCGGAGAATTTCAAAGATCGAATCTCGACTTACCAGGCGCGTGTGGATGCATGCCTGGACCAGGCGCTGCCTCCTGCATCACAGCTTCCAACGCGTTTGCATGAGGCAATGCGTTACGCCGTATTCAATGGCGGCAAACGGGTACGACCCCTGCTCGTGTACGCGGCGGGCGAGAGCCTCGGTGTCGACTCGAATTTGCTCGATGCGCCCGCCGTCGCGATCGAGCTGATACATGCGTTTTCCCTCGTCCATGACGACCTGCCGGCCATGGACGATGACGATCTGCGGCGCGGAAAGCCGACTGTACATATCAAGTACGACGAGGCGACCGCCATTCTGGCCGCGGACGCTTTGCAGCCTCTCGCCTTCTCGGTGCTTGCCAATATCGAAAACGCGTCGGCCAGCGGAAAGAATGCACTCGTCAAACTTGTCGCCGATGCGTGCGGCTCAATTGGCATGACGGGCGGCCAGTCGATTGACCTCGCCGCCGAGGGACAGACGCTCACGGCCGAGGAACTCGAGCATATGTACTCCCTGAAAACAGGCGCATTAATACACGCGGCCATCGTCTCACCCTGCCTGTTGCGCGAAGACGATGACGACAGCATCACCGCGACTCTCGACGCTTTTGGGCGTGCGGTCGGCATAGCCTTCCAGATCAAGGACGACATCCTCGACGTCGAGGGCGAGACCCACGTGATCGGCAAGCCATCCGGATCCGACGAAAAACTGGGCAAGGCCACCTACCCTGGCCAGTTTGGCATCGAGGCCTCGCGCGCGCGCTGCGATGAACTACTTCAGAGCGCATTGGCCGATCTCGAGCCCTTCGGCCAGTCAGCGGCACCGCTCGAATGGCTGGCGCGCTACATCGTCGAGCGCGGTCAGTAGACCCATGATCGGATCAACACGCAGTATCCTGCATGTTGATATGGACGCTTTTTATGCGTCGGTGGAGCAGCGCGACAACCCCGAACTGCGCGGCAAACCACTTGTCGTTGGCGGAACAACCAACCGCGGCGTCGTCGCTGCGGCCAGCTACGAAGCACGCGAATTCGGAGTCCGGTCGGCCATGCCAATGCGTGATGCGTATCGGCGTTGCCCGGAGTTGCTGCGCGTCCGTCCGAACATGTCACATTACAAAGCCGTTTCGAAACAGGTCTTCGCGATCTTCCGCAGTTACACGCCGCTCGTTGAGGGACTGTCGCTCGATGAGGCATTTCTGGACGTCACTGCCAGCGTGTCCCTGTTTGGACCTCCGGCTGTGATCGCAGCAGACATCAAGCAACGCATTCTGGACGAAACCTCACTTACCGCATCGGTCGGCGTTGCGCAAAACAAGCTCGTCGCAAAGATCGCCTCGGACCTCGACAAGCCCGATGGCCTGACGCGGATTGATCCCAGCGATTACGAACGGCGCCTCGACCCGTTGCCTGTCTCGGTCATCCCCGGGATCGGTCGCAAAACACTGAAGCGCTTGTCGGGAGCAAACATCCGCACGGTGAGAGATCTGCGCGTGGCCGAAGACCGCGTCCTGGAACCGATCTTCGGGCGCTATTCGCGCAAGACGCGCGACCGGGCGGCCGGAATCGACGATCGGCCGGTGGTCCCGGCGCGCGCCGAGAAATCCATCAGCGCCGAAGAAACCTACGATGCGGATCTCGCTTCGAGAGACGATATGGAACGCGAATTGTTGCGCCTGACCGAACGCACGGCATCGCGCCTCAGGAAAGCCGCCCTCGCCGCAGGTACAGTTCAGATCAAGATTCGCGAGGCCAGCTTCAAGACCTTCACTCGCCAGCGCAAGCTTCAGCCACCAGCGAATGGTACAGACCCGATCTATGCCGTTGCCCGCGAGCTGTTGGGGACCTGGCTCGCCCGCAACCCGGGGGCCCGAATTCGCCTGCTCGGCGTAGGAGGCAGTGATCTCGCCCCGGCCGTGCAGCCGGACTTGTTTGGGGGTAACGAAGCTGAGGCTGTCATCGACAAGACCGTTGACCAGATCCGGGATCGCTTTGGATCTGACGTTCTGGGGCGTGCGAGAACACTGGATCAACAATAGTTAGGGTAGAATCGAGGGTCCGCCGCGAATTGGCACGAAACCATGTACACCAGCTTTTTTGGACTCCACGAGAAACCGTTCGCGATAACGCCTGACCCGCGTTATCTGTTTCTGAGTGAGCGTCATGGCGAGGCACTGGCGCACCTCGTCTATGGCGTCACGGAAAGTGGCGGCTTTATCCAACTGACCGGTGAGGTCGGTACCGGCAAAACAACGCTGGTTCGTTCCCTGTTGCTGAACAAGATGCCGGAAAACGCCGACGTCGCGGTTGTCCTCAATCCACAGCTCTCAGTCGTCGAATTCCTGGCAACGATCTGCGAGGAATTGCACATCGACGTGCCGCACAACAAGGGCAGCGTCAAGGCGCTGACCGATGCCTTGAATCAGCACCTCCTGAAGGCTCACGCCGAGGGCCGCCGCACGATCCTCGTTGTCGACGAGGCGCAGAATCTTACACCCGCCGTACTGGAGCAGGTGCGCCTGCTGACCAATCTCGAAACCGCGAAACAGAAGCTGTTGCAGATTATCCTGATCGGCCAGGAAGAACTGCGCGACCTCCTGGCGCGCAACGATCTGCGGCAACTTGCCCAACGCATTACCGCGCGCTATCACCTGGAACCCCTTTCGCGCGATGAAACAGCGAGCTACATCGAACACCGCCTCAAGGTTGCCGGAGCACTCGGTGAGGTTTTCGACGCGGGCGCAAAGAGAGAAATCTTTCGCCTGTCGCAAGGCGTGCCACGCCTCGTCAATGTCATTTGCGATCGAGCACTGCTTGGCGCCTACGCGCAGGAATCGCGACGTGTAAATCCGCGGCTGATCAGGCAAGCCGCTGCCGAAGTGCACGGTGAACTCGAACGCTCGCCCTGGGTGCGTCGCGCGGCTATCGCCGCGGGTATCGTTGGCGTAGCGATCATCGCGGCAAGTATCTGGTCCGTGACGCAGCGCGAAACGCCGGTGCAACCCATCGTCATCGCGAAAGAACCCGTCGTCGAGACTCCGCCCGAACCCGAACCCGAACCCGAACCCGAAACCATGACCGTCGATCCTGTGCTGCAGCAGGAACCCGAAATCGGGCCCACGCTGGACGAGCAGCTACAAATGGCGGGCGACGTTACCGGTAGCGACTACGCGCTGGCCGCGCTGTTCGAAACATGGGGTCTCGAATACCGCACAGGTGGCCGCAACGCTTGCGCCCAGGCCGCCGACGCCGGGCTGGCGTGTTTGTTCGAGCGAGGGCCATGGAGCGGACTTCGCCAGATGGATCGACCCGCTGTCCTGACGCTCGTCGACAGCGACGGCAACGACCACGAGGTCGTCCTGACCGGGATAACAGACAGCAATGCCGAACTGTCGTTTGGCGGTGTCCGTGTGGTGCATTCGGTCTCAGACATCAGGGATGCCTGGTATGGCGAGTCCATGTTGCTATGGCGGCCACCGATTGGCGCGGCCGTTTGGCTCGGACCTGGCTCCCAGGGTAACGACGTCGCATGGCTGCGCAACAGCCTGGCCGCAGTTGACGCGCGCTACGCGAGCACTAATTTGGAGTCGCAAGTATTCGATGCGGAGCTCGAACAGCTCGTTCGGTCGTTCCAGCGCGATCATCGACTCGAAGTCGACGGCCTCGTCGGTCAGCAAACACAGATCATCATCAACTCCCTGCTCACGGTAGAAGGGACACCGCGGCTTTCAACTGCGCGACTGGCACAGGACTAAGGAATGTCTTTCATACTCGACGCATTGAAAAAATCGGAGTCGGACCGTCAGCAACAGGGACCGGCCGAGTTTGCTGGTGTACCGACAAGCAATGGTCGTCAGCGTGCACCGCGCTGGCTGTGGATTCTCGGGGTGTTGTTGGCCATCAACCTGGCTGTCTTGCTCGGACTGCTGTTGCGACCCGAGGTCGCGGTCACACCCGCCGCAAGCGAACAAGCGGTGGTCAGCAGCGACTCTTTCGCGGATCAGGTCGCCCAGGCAAGACAGAACGTACCGGCTCGCGAGGAACCGCGAGCGCCTGCCCCACAACTGGCAAACACAAGCCCTGCTTCTTCGGCGGTTACAACCGCTGCGGCAAACACTCAGTCAAGCACCCCGCCTCCTGCAGCTCCCGTCAGGCGTCAGTCCAACAACATCGCTTCACTGCCTACCCTTATCGAAGTTCTCGCCAATGGCACTGTGACGCTCCCTGAATTGCATGTCGACATTCATGTCTTTGCGGAATCGCCCGAGGACCGCTTCGTCTTTATCAACATGAACAAACAGGTCGAGGGTTCGCGGCTGGCGGAAGGCCCGATCGTTGAAGAGATTACGACGGACGGTGTCGTGCTGAGCTACAACGGCACATCATTCGTGTTGCCGCGCGACTGAGGGCCGCATCGCTTGTCAGACGAAGTCGGCAAGTACCTCGATGGTGACGCGCTCGCACTGGCGCTGACGTCAGGAATTCACCGAGTCCTCGCCGAACAGGAACTCCTGAACCGGATTAACGTCTTTCCGGTCGCCGACAGCGACACGGGAACCAATTTGAGCCTGTCACTGGGTGCCGCCCTTGGCTTGCTTGGCAAACCGGGCGAGAAACACCTTGGCACCCTGCTCGCGGCGGTTGCAGATACGTTGCTGGACAGCGCTCGAGGAAATTCCGGCGCGATCCTCGCGCAGTTCTTCCAGGGTATGAGCGATTCAGCGGGCGAGATCACCCGCTTCACGACCTACACCTTTGCAAAAGCCGTCGCCGTGGGCAACGAGTATGCTCACGATGCCCTCTCGAAACCGCGCGAAGGCACGATACTGTCGGTCATTGCGGCTTTCGCGGAGAGCGTGACTCACCAGGTCAGCGTCGTTCGGGAGGGCGCTTTTCCAGCCGTCGTCGCCACAGCCGTGCAACGCGTCGAAGAGGCGCTCGCCAACACGCCAAACCAGCTCGACGTCCTGCGCAAGGCGGGCGTGGTGGATGCCGGGGCGAAAGGCTTCGCCGAGCTCGTCTCGGGCATCGAAGTTTATCTGCGCGACGGAACGATCGAACCCCTTCCGGATACCTCTGTAACGCAGAATATTGAGCCTGCAATTGATTTTGCCGAGGCTGATAACGACTCCAGATTCCGTTTCTGCACGGAGTGCATCGTGACGGGCACCGACATCGATCGTCGCAAGTTGCGAGAGGCCCTGACGGAGTTGGGCGATTCCCTGGTGCTGGCCGGTACCAAGCGAAAGGCCAAGATTCACATTCACGTTGACGAGCCTGAAACGGTGTTCGACACCGCGCGGCGCTTTGGCGACCTGAGTGCCGAAAAGGCCGATGACATGCACCGACAGCAGCACGCAACACACAACGACAAACGTCATTTCGCGGTCATCGTGGATTCGGGTGCGGATATCGGCGACGCCGACATGGAGCGACTCGATATCCACATGGTGCCCTGCCGGATTCAATTCGGCGATCACGGCTACCTGGACAAGGTCAGCATCACGATCGATGAGTTCTATGAAGAGCTCGAAGTCAATCCGAACCACCCGACCACATCGCAGCCGGCACCGGGCGATTTCCGCCGCCAGTACCAGTTCCTCGCGAGCCATTTTGACGACGTGATATCGATCAACCTGACCAGCGCTGCCAGCGGCACATACCAGGCGGCGGTGCTGGCCGCCGATCGCACGAATGCGCCGGGCAAGATACACGTCGTCGATTCGCTCAATGCTTCGCTGGGACAAGGGCAACTCGCTGTCCTTGCTGCGGAGTGTGCCGAGGCCGGACTTGACGTCGAAACCACACTCGCCGCCGTACGCGAGCAGGTTCCCCTGACGAGGACATACGCGATCCTCAGCGACCTGCGCTACGCGGTACGTGGCGGGCGTCTGCCACGCTGGGTGAAGTCGATCGCCGATTTCCTGCGACTTAACCCGATCATCTGCACGACGCGGGACGGCCGCGTGAGCCTGGGCGGCTTCATGCTTGGCTCTCACAACCGCATCGAACGATTTGCCCGGTACATCGGCAGGCGCCTACCGAAAGGGCCCGTCGAAATTGGCATAGGCCATGCGATCTGCGAAGAGGATGCGCTGGAGCTCGCTGACTACCTGCGAGAACTGGTGCCCGAACTGGGCAAGCTCGTGGTGACGGGCCTCGGAACTGGCATCGGTGTACACGGTGGGCCGCATACACTGCTTGTATCGGTTCGGCCGTTTACGTCAGCGCAGGATGTCGCCGACAGCGTTAATTAGATCCGCGCCTTCGTTGCGCGCGTTATTCACGCGCCGATCAACCGGCCAGGCCTGTAGCGCCGGCGTGATCGCCGCGACATCATCGAGCATATCGTTCGAACCTGCCAGCCACTCACCTGCTGTGCCCGATTCGAGAATCACGGGCATACGGTGATGCAGCGGTGTCATGAAGTCGTTTGCAACGGTCGTAATCAGGGTCGTCGTCTGCAGACTTTCGCCGCTCTCCTTGTCGGTCCAGTTCTCCCACAGACCAGCCAACGCGAACGGCTCGCCGTTAGCGAGGGAAATTAAATAGGGCGTCTTGGTATCGCCATCGCGTTGCCATTCGTAGAAACCATCTGCAAGCACGACACAACGACGGTGCCGGTACGCTGCCCGGTATGAGGGTTTCTCCGCGACGGTTTCGGCGCGCGCATTGATCATACGGTTGCCGATTGACGGATCTTTGGCCCAGAACGGCACCAGGCCCCAACGCAGCATGACGAGCTCGCGCTGTCGATTCTCATCGTCGCGAACCGCTGCTATGAATTGCGTCGGCGCGATGTTGTAGCGAGGTTCGATGGCAATGGATGTGGACACGCCGAACAGCGCAACGGCGGCTTCACTCGGCGAGTAGAAAGCGAAGCGACCACACATGTCAGGGCCTACTCACGAATTCCGATACCGCGACGCATCAGGTACATGCAACCGGAGAATAACAGAACGACAAACACGAGCAGGATCACGTATGCCTGGCCAATGCCGATATCCGAGGTCCCGAGGATGCCGTAGCGGAACGCATTGACCATGTACAGGATCGGATTGAGCCTGGAGACGTTTTGCCAGAACTCCGGAAGCATCGAGATCGAATAGAACACACCACCCAGGTAGGTCAGGGGCGTCAGAACGAAGGTCGGCACAATTGAAATATCATCGAACTTCTTGGCAAATACGGCATTGATAAAACCGGCGAGCGAAAACACAATCGAAGACAACAGCACGATCGAGATCATGATGAACGGATGGGCAACATCGAGATCCGTGAAGAACAAGGCGATGATCGTTACCAGCAGGCCGACGAGCAGTCCGCGCAATACGCCACCCGCCACATGACCGATAATGATCGTCGCGTATGACATCGGCGCCACGAGCATTTCCTCGAGATGCTTGCCGAACTTCGCTCCAAAGAAAGACGACACGACATTGCCGTAAGAATTGGTGATTACGGACATCATGATCAGACCCGGCGCGATGTACTGCATGTAATCGAAACCGTCCATCGTGCCAATGCGACGTCCGATCAGGTTGCCGAAAATAATGAAGTAGAGTGTCATCGTGATCGCGGGCGGCACGATCGTCTGCACCCAGATGCGAAGTACTCGCACCATTTCCTTGCGGATGATTGTCTTGGCCGCGACCAGGTTCAGCGCGAGATTCACTTCGCATCTCCCTTGCTTTCGACGAGGTGCATAAACATTTCCTCGAGCCGGTTCGCCTTGTTCCTCAGGCTGGCTACACGAACCCCGCACCGCTCCAATTCCGCGAACAGGGAATTCATATTGGTCTCGGGCCCTTTCTCGACTTCGAGTGCGCCGTCATCGCGCAGTCTCGTGACGAAACCCCGCAGTTCCGGCGCCTCTGTCAGCTCGCCATCGATGCTGAGCACGAACACCTCGCGGTGCAGGCGGCGCAGAATCTCGCTCATGGGCGCATCCTCGATGATGGTGCCCTCATCGATGATCGCGATGTGTCGGCAGAGCGACTCCGCCTCCTCCAGGTAATGCGTGGTCAGGATAATCGTCGTGCCAGCTGCATTGATATCGCGCAGGAAGTCCCACATCGATCGCCGAATCTCGATGTCGACGCCGGCAGTCGGCTCGTCGAGAATCAACAGCCGCGGTTCGTGCACGAGCGCCCTTGCAATCATGAGGCGACGCTTCATGCCACCCGACAGGCTGCGCGCATTGTCGTTACGACGATCCCACAGGCGCAGCACGCGCAGATACTTCTCAATGCGCTCCTTTGCCAGTTTGCCGCTCAGGCCGTAGTAACCGGCCTGGTTTATCATCGTATTGCCGACCGTCTCCCAAAGATTCAGGTTGATCTCCTGGGGTACGATTCCGAGACATTCCTTGGCGGCGTCCAGATCGGTGTCGATGTCGTGGCCGAAGATCTCAACCTTACCGCCGCTCTTGTTGACGAGGGAGGAGATGATGCCGATGGCCGTAGTCTTTCCCGCACCATTCGGACCGAGCAATGCGTAGAAGTCGCCGGCTTCAACCGACAGGTCGATGCCCTTGAGCGCCTGGTTGCCGTTGGCGTAGGTCTTGGTGAGGTTTCTTATTGTCAGGGCTTTCATGGAGCGGCGTATTGTAACCGCGTGCCGCTCCCAGTCACACCTCGTCAGCCACTTGCCTTCCGGATTGCGGCATCCGGCACGCTGCGGCTGACAAGCGACCGTATTGCGCCGCCTGGCCATTCGTCAACATAGCCTGCAAGGCGCCGATCTGCGTGAACACCCGCATTTCCCGTTCCAGCGCGCTACCCCTGGCCAGAAAGCGACGCTTGAGCGACGTGTTGTCCTCGAAACGTGGTTCAATCATCCTGTACTTTGCGCACTCGAGGACTTTGACCAGGGTGGAAGCCGCGACCCGCTCGCACCAATGCGACGATGCGTTGCTGACGATTCTCGCAACGTAGGGATTCCGGCGAACAAGCTCCCAGAGAAACCCCAGCCCGGCCGCCTGCAGCTCTCTCAGACCCGCGGAATCGACGGTCTCGCGCTCCAGCATGTCAAGCTGTCGCCGCTCACCAAGCAACTCCGACCACCGGACATCGTCATGCTCGCAAAATGAGAACAATAGAAACGGCGTGTTGGCCAACCGTTCCAGTCGCTTTGCTGACAGGCCCGGCTCGGTGCTGCGATGCAACTCGAGCCAGACGCGATTCAGTGCCCGAACGTTGTCCAGGTCATCCAGGGAAAGCCCCTCATACTCCATACAACCTCCCTCGCAGCGGTTCATCTGCGGCTATTCGGCCCTTTTTCGTCTGTTTTTGGATTTACTATATATTTGATTGTCGGACCATGTATGGATGATATACCCTATAGGAATACTATATATGGTCTTTTTCTATCATAAGAGGCAATAAATGAGACTCACCGACGACCGCTATGCCGACGAACGCAGCCAGTTCGAACTGGCACTTCGCATGATTCGCCACGAAGCACGCACGCGCACCATACGGGAGTGTACGGGCTTATCGGACGACCGTATCCGCAAGGTCTTCTCGACCTATTTTCGAAACGGCGGGCAAACCGGCGTGAAGCGCCGCCGCGGCAAATCGCCAAGGCAGGTCCAGCGCTACGTGAAGAATCCGGCGAGTCAGTTGCAAGCGACTACCCTGGTCGCACTATTCTGTGCCGGCCTTCTCGTCCGGATCGATGAGAATAACCACGTGCACGCATGCTGGCCGCGCCCGGACGTCGAGTTCGGGCATCGATTATGTCGCGCTTACGAAACCTACCTGCTCCTGCACGACGACGCGAAACTCAACTTTGAATGGGCATGGAACCTCTTCCATTGCATCTCGTACAACGACGAGCTTTACCTCGCTACCTGCAGCGACTGCTCCGCGCGTTATGTACAAGACGCCTACGCGCTCGATAACAATACCTGCCCGACCTGCGAGATTAGTATGACTTCCGGTACACTGCCGGCGCATGGAAGACCATAATGTTTTTGCGGGCGCATTTGTCGACCGTAGCGGAGAGCGCCGCAAGGATCCCGATTGGCTAGCCGAAGCGCTGGCAAACAATGCGACGCGATTTGTGCCGGTCTGGGGGGATCGTTGCCTGGTCGGTGGTGACCCACCGGGGGCTGTCTTGCTCACTCGCGAGCAGCTTGGCGACTTTGTCACTGCTGACAACGTCATCTTCCTCGGGCTGTTCCGCAATCAGCCAGCATTCGCTGTTCCCCTGGCGCGCGAACTTGACCCACCGTTTGCGGAGCTGGGCGAATTCAAGGATCTGCGCTTCCTCGGCACTGTACTGCCACCGGACGAGGCCAACCTGGCCGCGCATGCGCGCGCGCTGGTCTTGTGGCACGAAGCCACACTCTATTGCGGCAAGTGCGGTTCAGCCTCGCAACCTGAAGCCGGCGGTAATACGCGACGCTGCTGCAATCCGGACTGCCACAAGGAAATTTTCCCACGCACCGACCCGGCGATCATCGTATTGGTGGCACAGGGCGACAGATGCCTGCTCGGCCGGCAGGAGAATTGGCCGGAGGGGCGCTATTCGACCATCGCCGGATTTGTCGAGCCGGGCGAAAGCCTCGAGGATGCTGTTCGTCGTGAGGTGTACGAGGAAACCAACATTCGCGTGGGCGCAGTGTCCTATCACAGTTCCCAGCCGTGGCCGTTTCCATCTGCCCTGATGCTGGGATTCGTCGCCGAGGCAAGCTCTGATGAAATTGTCCTCAATGACGGAGAACTCGAGGACGCGCGTTGGTTTACACGCAAACAGCTGCAGTCGGATGAGGTCGGCCTGCCGTTCAGAATATCGATCGCCAGGCGACTCGTCGACCATTGGATTGGTGGCGGTGGAAAATGTGCCTGATCGCGCTTTCGTTAGGCCAGGACGATCAGTACCCGTTTGTCCTCGCAGCCAACCGCGATGAGTTTCATGCGCGCCCTACGAAGAGCGCCCATTGGTGGCCCGACAAGCCTGACATTCTCGGTGGACGGGATCTGCAGGCGGGTGGAACCTGGCTGGCACTGCACAGAAGTGGACGATTTGCCACGGTGACAAACTTCCGTGACGCCGCACCTCCTTCTCCCCGACTCCTCTCACGTGGCCACCTCGTGACCGGGTTTCTCGAGAGCAAACTGGGGCCCAGCGACTACCTCAACACAATCCGGGAGAGTGCTTACGCAGGCTTCAACCTGATCGTCGGCACAGTCTCCGAAGTCGCCTACCTGTCCAATCGCGAGGACGGCACTCGTTCGCTCGGGCCCGGCACGTATGGCCTCAGCAACGCCCTTCTCGACGGACCCTGGCACAAGGTTGAGCGCACGCGGGAGCAGCTGTCGTCGCTGGTGGATCGATCCGATATCAACGAGACAAACCTGATGCGTCTCATGAATGATCGCGGCAAAGCACCGGTCTCGGAAGTTGAAAAAGGCCACCTCGATTTCGAGACGGCCCATGGCATTACGGCTCCTTTTATCGTAATGCCCGACTACGGCACACGCTGCACGACCATTGTCCTCGGGGATAAGGAAGGTAACTGGCGTTTCACAGAGCGCCGCTTCGACCCGGCCGGCCAGAAGGCCGGCGAGTCGCGCTTTTCATTCACGTCCTGAACGCTATTCGTAACGTAACGCCAGGATCGGGTTAGAGCGAGCAATACGGATCGCGTGCCCTGCCACCGTACTCCACGCCAGTGCGACAGCCAGGGCGCCGGCAACTACGAGTATCAGGACCGGTGACTCGAGGCGTTCGGCGAAGAAATTCAGAAACTGGGACGAGGCAAAGTAGGCAGCCGGCAATGCGACGGCCAACGCCCACAGGACCGGTGTCGAAAACTGCCACACGAGCAAGCGGGCGATCTGAGTCGTGCTGGCACCCAGTACCTTGCGCATGCCGATTTCCTTGGTACGCTGCGCGGCCATGAAGGCTGCAAGTCCGAACAAACCTACCGATGCCAGCGCCAGTGCTATGAATGCGAAGCCGGCGAGCGCCATGTTCATGTACTTGAGGATGTTGTAGACATCGTCGAACACTGCGTCGAGGAACTGCCCCTGGATCGGGTACTCGGGAACAACGCGCTTCCAGGCGGCTTCGATCTGCTCCACCGTGCTCATGATGTTGCCGCCGGTAATGCGAATGGAGCCGATACGAAGCGATTCCGGATCGTAGGTGAACATCCAGGGCTTCACTTCATTGAACAGGCCAACGATGTTCTGCGTCGGGACGACACCAACGACGATGTACTCGGTGTTATTGCCATCTTCGTCGAGCCTGTAGAAACGCTGGTTGATCGCCGCATCCGGCGTATTGAACTGCAGGTTCTCGACCGCAAGTTCGTTGATGACAACATTGACGGACTCGGCGTCCTCTTTCCAGACATCCTGCGAGATATTCTTGTCCAGCCCCCGGCCGGCAAGTAGCGGAATGTCATAGGTACGGAAGAAATCCGGCGACATGTCCATCGTGTGCAGATTGACCTGCCCGGCCTCGTCACCAGGCTCCAGCGAGACGCCCCGCTGTGAGTTATTCTGCTCGAACGGCACCTGCGAGGAGTACGCAACACTGGAGACATTCGGCAATGCCTCGAGCTCATACTTCAGTGTGTCGAGCCGATCCTGGATACCTTCGACAAACAGGCGGTCCATCGTATAGATCTCGGACCGAGGGAACTCGTAGCTCGACTCCTTTACCTTTTCATTCTGCATGTAGACGATCGACACGATGGCGAGCATAAACGCCGAGATCGCGAATTGTGCGCCGATCATGATGGAGCGCATTCTTGCGCCCTTCCTACCCTTGCGCGCCATATCGCGCAACGCATCAATCGGGCTCGCCCGCGTAATCAGCCAGGCGGGGTACATTCCCGCAAGCAGGCCGACCATGAGGGTCGTAATTACCAGCCAGGGCATCGTAGCCAG
>Ga0316194_10000028_pt1 | contig 60043 bp, 56 predicted proteins | sample CroRivsedime1_MG_FD_204936 | JGI IMG/M metagenome (GOLD analysis project Ga0316194, IMG submission 204936) | Coastal sediment microbial communities from Maine, United States - Cross River sediment 1 | ecosystem: Environmental > Aquatic > Marine > Coastal > Sediment | place: USA: Maine...
TAGCGAAAAGGACTGGGGTCGGCCGAGGGTGTGTGAAAACTATTTAGCCTTCACTGATATTGGGATAGCACCCAAAAATTGACTCGGCATACCGTTTAATCAGACCCATAAACTCCACATATTTAGCCGATATTCCGTGAATCGGCTTTGATTTCCCACTTTGAGTTTTCGGGTTTGAGTTTTCACACAGCCTCGGCCGCTGGTCGTGACATCAAGAGCCAAATCACCTGGGTTGCCGAGTGCTATTATAAACACCCAAATTCTGTAATATTTTGGCCAATTTTTAATGTCAATAAGGTAGATATGTTTTCTAAGCTATTAAAACCTAAAGCACTTCTCGACGAAGAAACGACACTCTGGTTGTTTGATACATTTACCTGGGCATTGAGAAATCTGGATGCGAGAGTTTTTTATGATGAGACTATTCTGGTAACACCATCTAACCAACATTTTCCGGGTAGGGAGACCAGTGTTCATGGCATGGCTAATCTGATCTTCAACCAGGTTAAAGAACATGCTGGACTCAAGCATTGGCCAACCAAACTAACAAATATGGCTGAAGGCATGTCCGTTAAGTCACCTAAAATAGAGATAAAGGGAGCATTGCGTGGCTCAAAAGGAGTCATGCCTACTGATGGGGCATTTCATCAGCTAGTTATTGCCTATAATCCAGATCAATTACGAGACTCCGAAGTTCTCATTGCCGATTACGCCCACGTACTGGCGCATTATCTGGGTGGCATGTCGCAAGAACCACCACCCGGTGGAGTAGAGAATTGGCCTCATATTACTGAGGTTGTTGCTGTCTTCATGGGGTTTGGTTTAATGATGGCAAATAGCGCCAATACGGTAAAGATACGTTCTTGTGGGAGTTGCTCGGGCCCAGCGGTAGAACGCAACAATGCCCTGTCTCAATATGATATAACTTATGCATTGGCAATTTTCAGTTGCCTGAAGGAAATCCCAACAAGGGAAGTCTTGGTGTATTTGAAAAAACCATTGCGACCATTTTATAAAAAAGCCGCAAAAGAAGTAATGAATAAAACAGAAGAGCTTAACCGAATTAGGGTGAACTCACTCCCAACACGACATGCGCTGTCTTCTGCAACGTAATCGTCGAGTCGTTCGCGGAATAAGGTAGCTTGAAAGCGATCCTCGCCTTGAACAAATCCACCTATACCATGGGTCCTTCAGCGGGTGAGTGTGATTATATCGTGAGTGGAGTTTTCACACACCCTCGGCCAAAAGCAGAGATGTTTCGACTTATGTTTATCAGCTTGGCGGCTCATCTTGGCCTGCTGGAAACACACAAGGAGTCGAGGCGATTTCCTTGTACCTTAACCCATATACATGCCATCGATGATCGCCTTGTATTTGGTGTTGATGATGTTGCGTTTGACCTTCAAGGTCGGCGTGAGTTCACCGCCTTCGACGCTCAGCATGTGTGGTAGTACCTCAAATTTCTTGATCGTTTGGTAGCGGGCCACCTTGCTGTTGCAGTCCGACTCGACGCGATCAGCCAGGAAGGCCCGAATCTTCTCGTTGCTTGCAATCTCGGCCAGTGGCGCTTCGGGTACGCCGGCAGCCTTGCACAGGTCGGGGAGCGCCTCTTCTTCCAGGGACAGTATCGCGCAGAGATACGGCTGACTATCGCCAACCACAACGGCTTGACCAACTCCCGGAATCCCCCGGAGGTGGTTTTCCATCTCTGCGGGTCCGATGTTCTTACCCCCAGAAGTAATCAAAAGGTCCTTCTTGCGCCCGATGATACTGAGAAATCCATCCTCATCAAGGGTTCCGAGGTCGCCCGTGCGCATCCAGCCGTCGTCTGTGTTAAGCGCAGCACTCTTATCTGGCATGTACAGATAGCCAGAGACCATGTTGAGCCCACGGAGAAGGATCTCGCCGTCATCCGCGATCCGAATTTTCACGCCGGGGAGCGCCTGCCCAACACTTCCAAAGCGTGGCATCCCTGAAGGCTGCGCCGTGGCCAGGCCGGTGGTCTCGGTCATGCCGAAGCACTCGTGTATAAGGATGCCGATCGAAGCAAAAAACTCGAGTGTAGAAAGCGCTGCAGGAGCTCCGCCTGAACCAGCGTCACTGAGTTCGTCGAGGCCGATGGCACTCTTGATTTTCGAAATGACAAGCTTGTTCGCGAGCCGCCGCTGGAATGTGTCGACCGCCTTACCTGTCTTCATCACCCGCGTCACGCTCTCGAACTCGACGCGCCGCGCCCACCCCACAAGTTTTGCTTTGAGTCCCGTCGCTTTCGAAAGCTCTGCGCCGAGGCTGGCCTCGAACTTCTCCCAGACCCTTGGCACGGCGACGAAGAAATGCGGGCGTGCCGCAACCAGGTAGTCTCTGATTTTCGTCATGTCAGGACAGAAGTAAGTTTCGTTGGCCACGCGCAACCCTGTGAAATTGGTAAACATCTGCTCGATGGCGTGGCACAGTGGCAGATAACTGACGTAGCGGCTCGGATCGATTTCGAGCATCTGCGGAAGGGTATCGATGATAGCCTGCCCCAGCGCGTCGATCCCGCGGTGAGTACACATGGCGCCCTTGGGGACGCCGGTCGTGCCGGAAGTATAGATGAGGAGTGCGAGGTCATCAGGCTCGACTGCGGCCATACGCCGATTGAGCTCGTCGTCAGGCTCCAAGCTACCACGAAGGATGACGTCGGCAAGTGAGGTCACCATCGGGTGCTCACAGTCGAGCTCGTCCATCGTGATGATGTGCTCGAGCTTGATCAAACCATGGTCGAGTGCCGTGAGATACTTATGAAGCTGCTCCTGATTATCGCAAATCGCGATCCTGGCGCGACAGTGATTGACGATGTATGCCATCTGGTCAACGGTGTTTGTCACGTAGATCGGTGCCGGGACGCCTGTAGCGGCGCTGATACCCATCTGGGAGATCACCCAATCGCAGCGGTTGTTTCCAACGAGCGCAACGCCTTCACCGGATTGCAGTCCGAACGAGATCAGTCCCTTCGCGAGGTCGCATATGGCCTGCCAATACTCACCCCAACTGGTCGAAATCCAGTCACCATCCGTACCCATTTCGACGAGCGCCTTGCGGTCAGACCGTTCCACCGCCAATCGTGCGATCTGTCCTGGTAAAGTCAGAGTTTCGGTCATGGCTACCTCCACAGTGAGTCCTGACCTTACCCGAACTTGCTCCGCCTGTCTTCAGCAGTCCGCCCCTTATTCCCTGGCCCCAGTCAGAAATGGTCGGGAATTATTCATCGGACGTATAGCCGCTGTTGGCCGCTTTCTGCTATTCACAACAGCGGAATTTGCACGAATCCTATAACCGCTAAGTGGCCCGAAGCGGTCCCTCAACTCTGGTGGCGGCGTATAGGAGGTATCGGCCAGATGCGGACATGGGGAGGGTCAGCGGATTCACTCATTTTCTTGTGAATATCTATCGGCCCAGTAGTCGAGCTTGATATCTCTTAGCAACTTAATAAAACGCGGATTTGAGCGTAATTCCGATTCAATAGCATTGATGCCCATGTAAGGGACCATGGGCCCCGTAATCTGGTAACCCACTTCATACCAGTCAATGGCCTGTTCATATTCACCGGCAGCTTCATAGAGCCAACCGATCTCTAATGGTTCGACATGGATGGTTTTTGAGCGCTCTTCAAGGGCCTTGGCGGCTTGCAGCATCGCGTGGGTGTAGCCGCCTTCGGCGTAGGCTGTCTCGAGCACAAGTGCACCTTCCGGGAAGTTCTTTGTAAGACGAAAGTCAGTGGCCATGGCAGCGATGGATTTGTCTTCTTCACCCAGTTTGCGATAGGCGTACCTAAGCGCGCCATGACCAAAACCAAATCCTGGTGTAGAAGCAAGGACATCCTCAATCACGCGGATGCAACCCTCGAGGTCACCGGCCATGCAAAGCTGTACACCGTGCAAACTCAGCACAAATGGATTCAATGGATCGAGTTCGACCGCAAGCCGCATCTGTTCCGTGCCTTCTTCGATCCGTCCCAGCAATGTCAGTAGGTGCGAGTAGAACATCCGTGCTTCGGCAAAGCTGGGGTTCAGCTCAATTGCTCTTAGGAACGCGGCTTCGCCTTCTTCCCAGTTGTACCACAACCACGTCATGTGAGCGGCATAGGCCAAATGAGCTTCAGGCAGGGTATCGCCTATATCCAGCGCCTTCACGATCTGCGGCAAACACTGTTCCCGGGCGTCCTGGGGTCTGATCATGCCCAACTGGGCCTGGAATGCACACAAGGTGGCCAGCCCCGCATGCGCCAGGGCAGAATCTGGATCAAGAACTACAGCCTGTTGGTAATACTGCGCAGCAAGCTTCATATCCTGTGGTGTAAAGCGCTGCGAATGAAACTGCCCTTTCAGATACGCTTCATAGGCGTCAGGATTGATGCTTTCAGCATTCTCGAACTGGTTTTGCTCATCCGGCTGAATTGCAACTTCAACCTGCTCTGCAATCGCTTTGGCGACTTCGTTTTGCAACGACATCACATCATGCATATCTCTCTCGAAAGTTTCCGACCAGATGTGCTCATCCAGTATTGCATTCATCAGCTTTACGTTGATCCTCACCCGGTCGTCGACCCGGAATATCGAGCCTTCGATCAGCTTGGCTACGCCAAGTTGCGCGGCGATTCTCGGTAATGATTCAATCGTGTTTCTGTAGCGCAAGGTCGATGTCTTGGAGGTGACCTTCAGGGCACTGATACGAGACAGGCCGGCTATCAGGGCATCCTGCATCCCCGAGACGAAGTAAGCCTGCTCTGGGTCACCGGACAGATTTTCAAGTGGCAGCACGGCAATAGAGTAGGGATTGGCGTCGTGTTGGACGATCTTCTCTATCCCGGGAACCCGGGAATCATTGATTTGAAGCGTGATCTGATAGATAACACCCACGGCGACAGCCATGAGTAGTGCCAGGATTGTGTAGTCTGTACGGCGTAGCGAAAGGTCGATTTGTGTCCCGGTATCGGAAGGCGGGGTGCGCACGATTCCGTGTGCGGTGATGTCGTAGCGCCATCCAAATATCAATGCAACCGGAAAGCCAAGAATGGCGCCGAGCCAGATGTAACGAAGTGACGAAGAGCTTATATTCCAACTTTCGAAAGCAAGATCAGCAACCTGCAAAACTACCCAAGCGCCGACAATATACAGCGCCGCAAGTCGAAACACCTTACGTCTTCGGAGCTCTTGCAGGATAGACACGCTTCTCCCCTTGAGATTCTTTGACCCATGTTACTACTGCATCGGCAATAATCCTATTTTTGTACCAATAGAGTTATACAAATATCGACCATGTATATGGCTGCTATTGGCCGAGGCTGTGTGAAAACTCAAACCCGAAAACTCAAAGTGGGAAATCAAAGCCGATTCACGGATGATGGGCCAAAATATGTGGAGTTTATGGGTCTAATTAAACGGTATGCTAGGTCAATTATTGGGTGCTATCCCAATATCAGTTAAGGCTAAATAGTTTTCACACACCCTCGGCCGGTTCCAGCAGGTCATGCTGCTGAAATTCAGGTACAGCGTATAGCTGCTATGTGGCGAATAGCGGACGAATGAGTCTGACTTTATCGGATACCGTTTACCAGATCACGTTTGAACTATTTCAGTTCAACTAAAATAATCCCCGCTTTCGCGGGGATTATTTTGCTTCTGATTAACGGCTGTGAGCAGTTAGCGGTTCATTCTGCCCTCGACCAGGTTTTTGACTACTTCTGGTTCGGCCAGGGTTGATGTGTCGCCCAGGTTGGAGTAATCGTTTTCGGCGATCTTGCGCAGGATTCGGCGCATGATTTTGCCGGAACGGGTTTTCGGCAGACCGGGGGCCCATTGGATCAGGTCGGGTGTGGCGATCGGGCCGATTTCCTTGCGTACCCAGTTGCGTAACTCGGTGCGTAGCTCATCACTGGGCTCTGCGTCGGCAACCAGGGTTACATAGACGTAGATACCCTGTCCCTTGATATCGTGCGGGTAGCCGACAACGGCTGCCTCAGCGACCAGGGCGTGAGATACCAGTGCACTTTCGACTTCGGCGGTTCCCATGCGGTGTCCGGATATGTTGAGTACGTCATCAACACGGCCCGTAATCCAGTAATAACCGTCTTCATCACGTCTGCAGCCGTCACCTGTAAAGTACATGCCTTCAAATGTTGAGAAATAGGTATCGATGAAACGCTGGTGATCGCCATAAACACTGCGCATTTGTCCAGGCCAGCTATCGGTGATAACCAACTGGCCTTCAACTGCTCCGTCAAGCACGTTGCCCTCGTTGTCCACGATATCCAGCATGATGCCGGGTAACGGGAAGGTGGCTGAACCGGGCTTCAATGGCGTTGCCCCTGGTAATGGGCTGATCATGATGCCGCCGGTCTCTGTTTGCCACCAGGTATCAACGATGGGGCAACGGCCTTCACCAACCACGTGGTAGTACCATTCCCATGCTTCTGGATTGATGGGTTCGCCGACACTGCCAAGCAGACGCAGGGATTTCCTTGATGTCCGTTTGACGGGTTCATCACCATCACGCATCAATGCGCGTATCGCGGTAGGTGCGGTATAGCAAATATTGACTTCGTGCTTGTCACACACCTGCCAGAAACGGCTGGTATCGGGATAGTTGGGCACACCCTCAAACATAATTGTGGTCGCACCATTGGCCAGCGGGCCGTAAACAATATAACTATGGCCTGTTACCCAGCCAACATCTGCCGTACACCAGTAAATATCACCATCCTGGTAGTCAAAAACCATTTCATGGGTAAATGAGGCATACACCATGTATCCACCGGTGGTATGCAGAACGCCTTTGGGTTTTCCTGTTGAGCCCGAGGTATAGAGAATAAATAAGGGATCCTCTGCACCCATTTCTTCACAGGGGCATTCATCGGAGACTTCGGCTTCCGACTCATGTAACCAGTGGTCACGGCCAGCATCCATGGATACGTCGTTTCCGGTGTTACGAACCACCAGTACTGACTCGAGGATATCCATGACCCCGTCACGCTCACAGGCGGCATCAACGTTTTTCTTGAGGGGGATGGCCCTGCCACCACGTAAACCTTCGTCCGCGGTGATCAAAATGTTGGACTGGCAATCTACAATACGTCCGGCCAGTGCGTCCGGTGAAAAACCGCCAAACACAACAGAGTGGACAGCACCGATACGTGCACAAGCCAGCATTGCGACAGCTGCCTCAGGAATCATTGGCATGTAAAGAGTGACCCGGTCGCCGCGTTTGGTTCCCAGTTTCTTGAGTACGTTAGCCATGCGGCAGACGCGTTGGTGCAGTTCGCGGTAGCTGATCTTCAGGTCGCGATTCGGGTCATCACCTTCCCAGATGATGGCGGTCTGGTCGGCACGTTTTTCCAGGTGACGATCGATACAGTTATAACAGGCGTTAAGGGTACCGTCTTCATACCAGCGGATATATACGTCCTTGCGATCCCAGGAAACATCCTTCACCTTGCTGAAAGGCTTTATCCAATTGATTCTCCGTGCCTGTTCAGACCAGAAGCCGATATTGTCCTCCACCGACTGGCTGTACATTTCTTGATATCGTTGTTGGTCAACGTGGGTGCGCTCACTGGCTGCAGGGATTACAGGATAAGTTTTGCTCATAGTCTCTCTCTACTTTTTTAGGTTTCCAAATCTGACAGGCTGTTAATTCCAGGTCATACCTGGCCGCCAGCCCCATCGCCACAATAAACCGGCACCGAAAAGCAAACCCCCAAGGTGGGCATAATGAGCCACTTGTGGCATTGCGCCGGTAACGCCGAAAATTAATTCGGCGGCACCGTAAATTAACACAAACCACTTTGCCTTGATGGGTACCGGAAAAAAAATCAGAAATAATTTAGCGTTTGGCCACGTGACCCCATAGGCCAGCAAGAGCCCGAATACTGCACCGGATGCACCAATGGTCGGGTAGACGTTGCCGCTGATGTACTGAACCACGAGCTGAACCAGCCCGGCGCCAAGGACGCAGATGAAAAAGTATTCGGCAAATTTGCGGCTGCCCCACAGCTTCTCTATGGGTAAGCCAAACATCCATAGGGCAAACATATTGAAAAACAGGTGGTTAAAGCTGCCATGCAGAAAAGCGTAACTGATCAACTGCCAGGGTTGAAAGTAGTTGCTATACAAGGGCCACAATGCCAGTTGGGCCGAAATGTTGTGCAGTAAAAACACCGCGATGCAAACAACTATAATGCCGATTGAAATCGGTATCCGTGTAACTTGCTGCAGTGTTAGCTGCTGATTCAAATATACTCTCCTGAGAGGCCTAACGCTGGGCTACAATATTACAATGACTAAAAAAAACAACCTTGACACACATCATATAAAAATGGTGACGGTATACGCATCTTCGAGTGCAGCACTCAGAACTGGTTACTATAACGCAGCCAGACGAACAGGTGAAATCCTGGCTTCTGCCGGAAAGTCTATCATCTATGGAGCCGGAGGCGGTGGCCTGATGGGTTCAGTGGCTGATGGCGCGCTTAGCAAAAATGGCAAGGTCTATGGTGTGGTGCCGGGTTTTCTGCGGGATCTCGAATTGACACATCGTGGACTGACAGACCTGAAAGTCGTCGAAGATATGCGTATACGTAAGCACCTCATGCTGGAAGGTTCAGACGCTGTAGTGACATTACCCGGTGGCTCGGGTACTTATGAGGAATTGTTCGAAGCCCTGACCATGAAGCGTCTGGGTCAATGGCTAGGTCCTGTCATTATCGTCAATACCGACGGCTTTTATGATGGCCTGTTGAAATTCATGAGACACAGTGTCGATGAGCGTTTTATGGGTCGCGGCCATTTGAATATGTGGACCGTCGTTGATGAACCGGAGCAGATCATTGAGGCTATCGAAAATTCTCATGCCTGGGATCAGGACGCGCTTCAGTTTGCCAATGTGACATCTGCAAACGCATGAGCGATCAGGTGACACCCACTATTCAAAAGTTGCCGGCGGCACGTGGATTGGCTTGGGTTTCGGGCAGCTGGGGGCTGGTCAAGAGGCAGCCTCTGCGATTATTGCTGATCAGTCTCTTTTTTCAATTTCTTTTGAGTTTTTCGCAGACAGGTGCATTGGGCCTGGTGGTCATTCTCTGCCTGCCCGTGTTGAGTGCCGGATTATTGCAGGCATTTTTCCTGGTTGAGCAAGGTGAAAAGCCCATGCTGGCGGTGTTGTTCAAGCCGTTTATGGCAAAACAAACCATCGGTTCTTTGTTGCTGTTGGGTGGAATCGCAATGGCTCTTGCGCTGTTGATTGTAACACTCGTGATGGCCGGGCAAATGCTTGATATCGACCCGGATATTATTGTCCGGATCGAGCAGGGTGACCTCGATGCTTTGCAGCTCATCGACCCGCAAGTATTGGAAAGTGCTGTTCTGTCGATGGCCCTGGGTGCTGCCATCAGCGGCACGATTACCTACTTCTCGGTACCGTTGATCTGGTTCCGGAAACAAAAGACGGGCAGCGCCCTGGTAATGGGCCTGAAAGGTCTGGGCCGGAACTGGAAACCATTACTGGTGATTGGTCTGTTACTCGGCATATTGGCGGTGCCAATTGTCTTGCTGTTTGGTTCATTTTATCTTTCAGCACTCAGCGAAGGAACCGCATCTACCTTACTGGGATTCCTGTTACTGATGATCGGCCCGATGTTTCAATTGCTACTGTTTGGCACCCAATACCTGGCCTTCAGGGATATTTTCGGTCTGGATGAAGTGACTGCGGGACCCGCCAGTCAATCGAATGATCAGCTGGTCGCCTGATCTGCTTCCGTTTCGTCTTCTGTTTCTTTTTCAGGGATGAGGATGCGGGAAAATATGATGCCTACTTCAAACAGCAGCCACATGGGCAGGGCCAGCAGGGTTTGCGAAATGACATCCGGTGGCGTCAGGATCATACCTATGGCAAAGGCACCAACGATAATATAGGGTCGCCAGCTTTTCAGTTTTGCAGTTGTAGTCATGCCGGTGGCTACCAGGATGATAGTCGCAATCGGTACCTCAAAGGTAATCCCAAACGCAAGAAACAGCGTCATGACGAAATCCAGGTACTTGCTGATGTCTGTCATCACCGCCACGCCTTCAGGCGCAACGCGGGTCAAAAAGCCGAACACCAATGGAAAAACGACGAAATAGGCAAATGCGCAGCCGGCATAAAAAAGAAACACTGAAGAAAATAATAGAGGCCGGGCCAGCCTTTTTTCATTTTTGAATAGAGCCGGTGCCACAAAGGCCCACAATTGATACAAAACCACCGGAATCGAAATCATCACTGAAATCAGCAGTGTCAGTTTAAACGGTGTCAGGAAAGGTGATGCCACATCGATGGCGATCATGCTGCTACCTTCCGGTAACTGCGCCATCATCGGTGATGCCAGGGTTTCATACAGGTGGCGGGAAAACGGCAGTAGTACGATCAGAACAACGACGATGGACAGGCATGCTTTGAGCAGGCGGCCTCGAAGCTCGACCAGGTGCTCGAGAAAAGTTAACTCATGGTCTTCTTGAGGGGTTTCAGACATCTTCCGGCTTTCCGCTTTCTGGTTTCTTTGACGGGTCCGGGTTGGATTCGTCTATTGCCACCGGGTCAGGCTCGGTTGATTCAAATGTGGACTTTACAGAATTAAAAGCGGGTGACTCAGTCAGGTTTTTGCCGATTTGTTTCAGTTCTTCACTGGTTTTTTTGATAGGTTCAGCAAGATCGGCTTCCGCCAGTTCTGATTCAATGGTGTTACGCAGGCTGACCCAACTCATTCTTGCCTTGCGCACAAAACCACCCACGGTGCGGGCCACACCGGGTAAGCGTTCCGGGCCGAGCACCAGCAGGCCGATCAGGGCCAGAAGAAAAAGCTCGGCAAAACCAACATCAAACATCGGTATCGGTCGGGCGTGTGGCCGTGGCTTTTTCCTCTTTATCTTGTGGCGTAGCAGAAGTTTTTTCCGCGGCTGTTATTTTTTCAGGTTCCTTGTCTTCCGGCTCGTCCTCGATTCCTTTGCGGAAACCTTTGACTGCGCTACCGAGATCTGACCCAATGTTACGCAAACGCTTGGTGCCGAAAACCAGCATGACAATCACCAGCAGGATTAGAAGCTGTGTGACACTTATTCCACCAATCATGTTTTAACTCCGGGTTGTTCTGGATGTATGCAGTTTAGCCCAAACCAGGTGTTTTGGCTTTAAAAAAACGGGAAAGGTCTTTAGTTCAGGAAATACGCCTGCGCAGAACGAGCATTCCGACAAGCAACAATACAAATACTGCCAACAGCTGACCCGCCGTACTGAGTGTGGGAATATGCGGGATATCATCACCTGGTTCTTCGACTGGTTCTTCGACTGGTTCTTCGACTGGTTCCTGGGAATCACAAGCAATCGGCTCTGCAATGGCGAGGCTCTCGAATCCGATCTCCTCGGTGGTCCAGACAACTTCTGCTGCACCGGTTCCTACATCAATACGCAGTATTTCACTGGGCTGATTTGCTGCTCTTTGATCGTTGATGACACGGCGGTCTGTAATTGCCCATAAAACGCCCTGGCTATCGAATGCCAGTCCGGCCTGATCATAATCACTGATGGTCGTGCCCATGCCCAGTGGCCCAATGACCGTAGTAACTCCTGTAAACAGGTCAATACGGTACAGGTTGGGCGAATCCATAGCGCCATTATCGTAGGTTCCATTACCTACGGCATAAAGAAAATTTGGATTGCCATTGGCTGCAATTGCACTGATGTTCACGCCGAGTGAGCCTATTGATCCCACAATTTCACCACTACCATCGCTGGGGTCCAGTTTGTAAAGGGTCTGGGTCTGAACGGTGGCGGCATATAGCGTGTTGTCACAGCTGAATGTCATGCCAAAATCATTGCCGCCCAGGGATGGAATATACGGAAAGCTATCCAGGGTTTCTTCTTCCGAAACATAACCAGCACTCTTGTTGATCTTGAATATGGTTCGGGAATCATCATCGACGCCCCATAAATTGCTTTCGGCATCCATTGCGAGACCTTCCGTGTCATCACGGGTCTCTGAGCCGGTGGACAGCTCACCCAGGCGTTCTTCTTCACCTGTGGCGAGGTCGATCCGGTACAGGCTGTCCTGGTTTGCACTGCCACTGTCAGAATTGACGCTATATGCCACAGGCTCACCATTTGCACTGACGGCAAATAGTGAAGCAACCATTAATAAGGCAAAGCGGTTTTGTTTAGTCATTCAGGCAACGTCCAGCCTTGTTGCATTAGCAACTGGAAGGTCATGCTATCAGAAAAAACAGTAATTACAAAGCCTTATATAAGTTTTTGCGAGCGCATTAAGTGGCTGTTGTAAAATTACAACATGCTGATTTTGAGTTTCCATCCCGAACTGATAATAGAGATTGAAGTTGAATGCTTGAAGCAGTTGGGTTTATTCAAAGAATGATGCGTGAAGTTGGCTAACACCATCGGTTTGCTGATGGTAAAGTTCTTAGCGATGTCGTTTTTTGACAACATGGAAATTTATCACCTTTCAAAATAGATTAGCAGACGTATCCCGTGGGGATTGCGCGAAACCTCTGCTGCAGTCACAATTTAATAATGGATATTTTCAGAGTTTTTCAAGTTGAAGCGGCTCATCGCTTACCAAACGTTCCCGAAGGTCACAAATGTGCACGTTTACACGGTCACTCATTTCGAATTGAAGTACATGTGTCAGGTCCGGTCGGCGAGCAGGACGGCTGGGTAATGGATTTTGCGGAGTTACGGCGTATTTTCCAGCCGGTGTTCGACCGGCTTGACCATCATTACCTCAATGAGATTGAAGGGCTTGAAAACCCCACGAGTGAAAACCTGGCACGTTGGATATGGCATAGACTCGCACCCGGGCTTGCCGGGCTAAGCAAAATTATCGTTCAGGAAACCTGCAATGCCGGTTGTATTTATCGCGGTGAATAAGCCGGTGGCGTATTTACCGTAATCTGTTATTCATCAACCGGAGCAGCACTGTCCCTTGTTTTCGCAGAATGGCTTCCTGCTGGACTTGCCGCAACGACACAGCGCACCATTCATGGTGATACATTCCTGGCCCCGCTTATTGTAAATACGAAGGTAGCCGCGGAATTTCAGCGGACCGTCCTTTACACACGTCACCGTAATGGTCTGCGGCCTGCTAACCGGCATCCAATCCGACATCTGGCCAATGGCGCCATTATCAAAAAACTCGATGTCCAGGTGCTTGTCATCGCAAATGGGGCCGTTCTTTGACGAACCACAACGACACAGACTGAGATTGTTCGAGTGTGTCACACTACCTTCTTCATCAATCAGTGTTATGTTGCCGGTCATTTTCAACGGACCACCGGCGGTGACCAGTAACTCGTTGGCTACATCCAGGCGTTTCGGAACACGCTTGTTTCCACGCTGTTCAAGAAACCATCGATCCAAGGCTTTGTCGCCGGTAGATTCAGGCTTCTTTGCGGCTGGTTTGTGTGTACCTGGGATGTCCAGATTCGGGCTGGGTCCGGGGTCAAATTCATAAGGGTCTGAGTCAGACCAACTGAGAGGTTTGGCGTATGCTTTGCTTGCGTCATCCATGACTGAAGTCTCCAGGAAAATCCTTTTCCCTTTTATACTTGAAATATCAGAATACGCTTTCTGTCAAAAATTACAAGTTCTTAATGAAAAATTTAATAAGGATATCTGTCCTGATATTGTGGTTTAACGCAGTTGCAGCATTGCTGGATTAAAAAATAGCGAGACGAGTGTTGAGCACGGTGGGTAACTTGTTACCCACCATTATTTGTTATGAACAGGCAGCGACCCGGTGCGTAATGTCACCGCACCCTACAGGGTGCTTTGCCAGACCTCTGACAAGGTCTTTATGTCTGCGAGTACCTCTTCTGTGTGGGTATCCGGATCTACGTCAGCATAATGCCTGGCAATTTTGCCCTCGGGGTCAACCAGGAATGACTGGCGGCTTGCCAGCTTTATTAGTTTGTAGTCCCTTAACACGCCATAGGCTTTAGCCGTTTCACTGCTGTCATCCGCAAGGATGGTAAATGGAAGTTTGTATTTATCGGAAAACTTCTTGTGCGATTCAACATCATCAACACTGATGCCAACCACAGCCGCATCAATGGCTTTGAATGCGTAGATGTTGTCGCGGAAATTACAGGCTTCCTTTGTACAGCCCGGGGTGTCGTCTTTTGGATAAAAATATATGGCCAGCCATTGACCCTTGTATTCCTCCAATGTGCGCCACTCGCCATTTTGGTCCTGAAGCTTGAAAGAAGGCGCGTCTGCTCCTTCCATAAGTGGTTCGCCGGCAAATACGGGTACGCATAAAACTATAAAAAACAGAGCCACCAGAATTTTTTTCATTTCAAAGGTTCCTAATTTGAAAACACGATTCTCGGCCGGTTAAACAATGTCGCTGCGACGGCAGCAAAGCCGATACCAATCAACAGTGTACTGCCCATCGACATTATCAACCAGAGTGGACTGACAGATTCACCGCGCACGAATTCACCGATCAACAGGTTTTGTGAAAACATTGGAATCATCATCATCCAGGTTTCGGGCTTCATTGGATTGACCATGAAAATCAGGCTGGGAATCATCGGAATCATGAAAACCAGGCCCATGTATGATTGCGCTTCACGCAGACTTTTAGCCATTGCGGCCAGTGTGGTTAACATGGCAGCAGCCAGAATAACCACCGGTGCGACAGCCAGCAATATATTACCCATTGCCTGTGCGCTAAGGTTCAGATCAACACCAAGCGCACCCGTTGGTAAAAACGGGAAGGCGAATCGAAATGCCAGCAGCGTCAGAAATAGAGATGCAAAAGCATAAGTCGCGGTTGCCGACATTTTGCCCAGCATGATCTGCCAGCGTGGAACCGGATTGATTAACAGGGGTTCCAGTGACTTACGTTCCTTTTCGCCTGCTGTTGAATCAATAGCCAAATGCATACCACCGGTAAAAGCAGTGATCATCAGCACATAGGGCAGCATGATCATGACCAGCATACCGCGGCTTTGGGGTGTGGATAAATCTACGTCCTTGACCATGATGGGTGAGCGGATAGCGGGTGAGACACCACGCAGTTGTAAGCGCAACTGTCCAATCTGGGCTCCATAGGCATTCAACAGGTTTTCGACACGCTGCATGGGAATCCTGGATTCCCTGCGTGAGGGATCAGCTATCAGTTCAATGACGGCGGGTCTCCCGGCTTTCCACTGCTCTGAGAACTTTTCAGGTATAAGAATAATGATCTGAACTTCCTGGCTTTTGATCGAAGCCTCGGGATCTTCGGGTGCTGCCTTGATGATGACACCCTGTTGCTCCAGAAAACCAACCAGGTTGGGAGCGTGCTGAGTTCCCACCACCGGTACTTCAAGTACTTTCTCAGCGTCTTCCTGCTGCTTGCTACTGGCAAAGTACGCCAGTCCGATAAACAGGACTGGAAAAAGGATAGGCCCCAACAGAACCGAGTTGAAAAGTGATCGCCGGTCACGCAGGTTCTCACTGACTTCTTTTTTGTAAACTGTACCGAGTCCACTCATGCCAGCAACCCCTCCTCACTACCGATCAGGTGGACAAAAGCATCCTCAAGGCTGTCGCAACCACTCTTTTCGAGCAACTCCCGGGCACTGCCATCGGCTGCAATCTGTCCATTGGCGATGATGATAATGCGATCGCACAAAGCCGCGACTTCCTGCATGATATGAGTTGACAAAATCACGGAGTGGCCTGCTTCTTTAAGACCGAGAATATAGCGTCGCAAGGCACGTGTGCTCATTACATCGAGCCCGTTACTGGGCTCGTCGAGTAAAACCGTTTGTGGCCTGTGCACCATTGCACGGGCGATGGCAACCTTGACACGTTGCCCCTGGGAAAAGCCTTCGGTGCGCCGCTCGATGAAATCCGCCATATCCAGCGTCTCTACCAGTTCTTCTATCCGTGAAGAAATATCCTTGCCGGACATGCCATGAAGTTTGCCGTAATAACTGATGTTTTCCCGGGCGCTCATGCGTGTGTAAAGCCCGCGACTGTCCGGTACCACACCAAGTGTGTGCTTGATTGCCATTGCATCCCTGGTTGGATCCAGGCCATCAATGCGAATTTCACCTTCATCAGGCGGCAGCAATGAGTACAGCATTCTCAGGGTAGTGGTCTTTCCGGCACCATTGGGTCCTAGCAAACCCGTGATTTCACCATCCCGGACTTCAAACGAAATCCCCCTGACAGCCTTGACCTTGCCAAATGACTTATGCAGGTTGCTTACTTTTATCATGGTTGGAAACCTATAGATGCACCAAGAGTAGGCGCCATCAGGCGAGATACAGGATTCATTAACATTTCAGAGGCTCCCTAGGGGTCGGGTCCAAGCAGGCTGGTAAAAAACGGCGAGGGCTGAATATGCTCCACACAACTTGTATCCAGGTCCTCTACAGACCCTTTCTGGATGAACTTGGTTGTAATGTCGCGCAGACAGACGTTTTTCATCACCGAATGGGCTTGCCCACGGGCCACGAGGTTCAGGCTGTTAGGGAAAGTCTCCGCGGTTTGCGCGGCGTATTGAGGCGGCGTCACCGGGTCACGTTCACCCGACATTAATAGGACCGGCAGATCTGATTTCACGGGCTGATGAAAACCTTCAGGTACTTCGCCTGCCGGCCAGATCTTGCATTGTAAATCTACGATTTCCAGCAACAGGTTACCCATCAGCGTTTGGCTATAGTCTGCAGACAGGTCATAGAACGGGTAGTCCTCACTGCACATGACAGAAAGCTCCATACCTTTACTGAGCATCTCATTCAGACCTGCCATGGTCAGAATAGCCTGCGTGGCCAGGCGCGACAGGTTGCCGGTGGTTAGTGCCTCGTGTACCAGCAAGGGGATCATGGCCTGGGTTTCACTCGCGTAGCTGAGGAAACGGATGGCCACCCCCAGGGTATCCGCGGTCAAACGCATTTCCTGCTCTTCACCGCTGACGGGGTTGATGACGGTGATTTGCTGCGGTTCATCACGCAACTGAGCAAACAACTCATTCAGGGTACCGACCTGGAGCGGGTATAGTGAATTGCAAACCTCGTCATTTGCACAATCCTCAAATACGGTCTGCACACTCCGGTCAAGCATCAAGGCATGGTCCTGGCCCAGGGCCAGTTGCATGGGAGCAACGCTGTCGAGTGTCACGGTGCGGACCGTTTCCGGGAAAAGTCTCAGGTAGACCTGCGCTGAGCGCGTGCCGTAAGACACACCCATGATGTTGATTTTTTCGTATCCCATCGCTTCGCGCACAAGGTTGTAGTCAGCCATGGCAATGGTGGTGGTGTAAAAACGCGGATTTCCATCCAGCTCTGCCAGGCATTTCGCGGTTTCAGTACGGACCAGTTCAAGGTCAAGCTCCTTGTTCAGGTCCTCTTCAATTTCAGATTTGCACTCAAGTTTATTCGAGCCGCCTGTGCCGCGTTGATCAATCATTACGACATCGCGGCTCTTGCGAATTTTGTTCAGGGTGGGTCGAATCATGACCCAGGTTTCAGTGGCAGCCTGCCCCGGCCCACCGGCAAAAAAGAAGACCGGATCAGGCTCGGTGGTCTTGCCTGTCGCGGGCGCAACAGCCACGTTCAGATTGATTTTCCGGCCTTCAGGGTCTTCCGGGTTTTCCGGCACTTCCAGGGACCCGCAGCGGGCATTCGCCGTTAGATTGGTGCCGGGAAGTGCAAGCGAACAATTACTGAACTCGATTGTGTTCGAATCAGGTAAAGCCAAAACCGTTGATGGCAGTGCGAGCAATACAAACGTCGCGATAAGCAAATGTCTATTCATCTAATTCATGTCTTCTGACCGATTGCACAGGGTAAACAGCCAGCCGGTCTGCGTCCATAGGCTATTTGTCACGATTCGCATTCACTGCATTGCCACATTGAATGACGGCAGCTGAAATTGCCTGTGAATCCATTAAGGAGTTTCATTCACACAAAGGATTTTTCGTCCGTATAATAAGTACTCTCAAATCCCGAACCGGCCACTTCATGCACGCACTGCAAGTCAATAATCTGACCAAAACTTATGCCAATGGCGTCGAGGCACTAAAAGGTATTTCCCTGGAAGTCGAGGAAGGCGATTTTTTTGCCTTGCTCGGGCCAAATGGGGCCGGCAAATCCACCCTGATCGGTATCATGAGTTCACTGGTTAACGCCAGTTCGGGAGATGTCAGGCTTTTTGGCACCAGCGTGCAGAAGCAACGTTCAAAAGCCATGTCCTATATTGGACTGGTTCCGCAGGAATTGAACTTCAACCACTATGAAAGGCCCCTGGATATTATCGTTAACCAGGCAGGTTACTACGGTATCAACCGGAAAATCGCACACCAAAGAGCTGAAAAATATCTCAGGCAGTTACGGTTGTGGGATAAGCATGACAAAATGTCCCGGTTTCTTTCCGGCGGTATGAAACGACGCCTGATGATCGCACGCGCAATGGTCAATGAGCCTAGGTTGCTCATCCTTGATGAGCCAACTGCCGGTGTGGATATAGAGATCAGAAGATCGATGTGGGAGTTTATTCGCGAGATCAATGAAAATGGAACAACGGTAATACTGACCACTCACTACCTCGAAGAAGCCGAGGAGTTGTGCCGCAATATTGCCATTATTGATCATGGGAAAATTATCCAGAATACGGACATGAAGTCCTTATTGGGAACATTGGATATAGAAACATTTGTGCTCGATCTTAAGGAGCCATTATCGGTAGTTCCACAGGTAGAGGGCATGGAATTCCGGCTGCGTGACCCTTTCACACTCGAAGCTTCGTTGCCAAAGAGGAAGTCGCTTAATGCGCTGTTCTCTTCACTGGACAACAGGGGCGTGCTTGTGCAGAGCATGAGAAACAAGGCCAACCGTCTCGAAGAGTTGTTTTTGCGTCTGGTTGATAAGGGGACGATGACATGAATGCGCGGGTAAACTGGGTGGGTTACAAAACCATCGTGCACAAAGAAATCACACGTATCCTGCGTATCTGGGGCCAGACTGTGGTGCCCCCGGCAATCACGATGACACTTTACTTTATTATCTTTGGCAATCTGATTGGCCGCCGTATCGGAGATATGGGTGGCTTCGATTATATGCAGTTCATCGTTCCGGGACTGATCATGATGTCTGTCATCACCAGTTCTTATGGCAATATGGTTTCATCCTTTTTTGGCGCGAAGTATGGGCGTCACATAGAGGAACTACTGATTTCACCGCTGCCGAACTGGGTCATCCTGGCGGGTTATGTCACCGGTGCAATGACACGTGGCATTATGGTCGGTTTGCTGGTCATGGTAATTTCGCTGTTGTTTACACGTGTCGAAGTTCAGCATCCGCTGGTTATGGTTTCCGTACTGTTGATGACTTCCGTGATTTTTGCCATGGCAGGTATGGTCAATGCCATATTTGCCACTAAATTTGATGATATTACGATTGTTCCGACATTTATTCTTACACCGCTGACCTACCTGGGCGGAGTTTTCTATTCGATCAGCCTGCTTCCGGAGTTCTGGCAGAAAATTTCCATCTTCAATCCGATCCTGTACATGGTCAATGGTTTCCGCTATGGAATCCTGGGCGTGTCTGATGTCTGGATTGTCTATGCGTATATCATCATGGCCGTGTTCGGAATAGTGCTGGCCAGCCTGTGTCTGTGGCTCTTGCACCGGGGTACGGGTCTGCGAAGCTGATGACCTTCTTGAAATCTTAACGACTCATTTGACACTCTGCGATAGAATACGAGGTTCTGCTTGATCAATTTATTGAGTGACTATTAATGACTAATGATTATAAAACTGAAAAGGCCAGTATCAACTGGCCTGTCACACTGGTTCTTGGCCTGACATTTCTGGCCGCTGTGACCATCGTGCCCTGGTATGGTTTTGTCTATGGGTTCAGCGGTTGGGCCTGGGCCTTCTTTGCGATTTTCCTGATTACCAGCGGAATCGGAATAGGAAGCGGGTACCACCGTCTGTGGTCGCACAGGGCCTATGAAGCTAACTGGGTTATGCGTCTCTACCTCGCCATTGTCGGTGGCATGGCGGTGCAAAACAGCATACTGGTATGGTGTATTCGACACCGTTTTCATCATAAAGACGTGGATGACAATGACAAGGATCCGTACTCCATCGGCCGTGGATTCTGGTTTGCACATATAGGCTGGATGCTGAAGGATTACCAGAGCGGCAGGCTGGACTGGAGTGTTGTTCCCGACCTGGAATGTGACCCGATCGTTGCGTGGCAACATAAGTATTACTGGCCGTTGGTGCTGGTGACCAATGTTGGTCTGCCCTTGCTGCTGGGCTGGATGGTTGGTGATATCTGGGGTGTACTCCTGTTGGCTGGTGTATTACGTCTGGTGGTCAGTCATCACCTCACATTTTTCATCAACTCACTGGCCCACATGTGGGGTAGCCGTCCTTACACCGATGAAAACTCTGCAAGGGATAACTGGTTTCTTGCCATCGTTACCTACGGTGAGGGCTACCACAACTTTCACCACCTGTTTCAGAGCGATTACCGTAACGGTATTCGCTGGTGGCAATACGATATCAACAAGTGGTTTATTGCCACCTGTGCATGGCTGGGTATGGCCAAAAACCTGAAACGCACACCGGATTTTAAGATTCAGCGTGCCCGCCTGGCGATGATATTTAAACGGGCACAGGCAAAAATTGAAAGATCTTCCGTAAACCCGCGCTGGCGTGAAATGCTTGAAAACGAATATGCCCAGTTCAAGGAAACGGTTAACCAATGGCAGCAACTGCAAATGGATCGTATGCAAAACAGCCGGCAGAAATTGGCCGATGCCATTGACCATAGTGCCCTGAAAGCACGTTACCGCGAGTTGGAGAGAGAGCTTAAGATGCAGCGCAAACGAGTCACTATGTTGACGGCCCAGTTTGTCGGCTGATTTGATACGACATAATGAGAGAAAGGAGCCCGTTGGCTCCTTTTTTTTAACCGTATGGGCGCCAAGGCTGCACAGTACTTTGCTTCGGGACACGCTGTGAACACATCCATGTGCACTCTTCCTCGACGTCCTGTCTCGTAAGGTCCCGAATCAAAGTACTGTACATCCTTGGCTAAGTGCGTAATCAAAGGCCAATGGTCTCGATTGGGATTGCTGAACTCATGGCTGAAGCTGGGGTGTGGGTATTGACTACCAGGACCGTACGAGGCAGGAAGCCGAGTCCGAGCGCCACATGGATGTGACTAGCGAGTCCTGGTAGTCAATATCTGCGACCCAGCGCCCCTCCCCTCAGTACAGATGGACTATATTTGGGAGCTTTCCAGTAATCGGGCTCGCAAAGATCCAGGCGTTTAAGCGGCAACCTCAATGATATTTTTTACGTATATAAGCCACTGATTCTTTGACCAGTTGGGCCAGTGCCGAACGGTCCACGTCATCCAGTTTCTTCACGTAGAGACAGGATTTGCCCGTTTTGTATTTGCCCAGTTTTTCCATCAACTCCGGATTAATGCTAAAACCGGAAACAATATAGATGGACAGGGCCTGTTTTCGTGGTGAGAAGCCGGTCAGGAAAAAGTCACCTTCGCGACCGCTTTCATATTTGTAGTGGTACTTGCCGTAACCGACAATGGCCGCGCCCCACATTTTTGCGCGGTTGCCGGTGATTTTTGACATCAATTTCATCAATTCACGACAGTCATCACGCTTGATCTTGTCTTCGATACCGGAGATGAAATCTGAAACCTTCAGCTGTGTCGGCTGTGTCTTGTTTTGTGCCATGGTATTGATACGCTCCGCTTTTTTCTTAGCATAGACGAAAAAATGCCCTTGCGTTACGGGTGGTAGCTTCCGCCAGTGCCTCGGGGTGTTCATTGCGGCAGGCGGCCAGGGTGCCGAGTATCCATGGCAGCAGGCGGGGTTCATTGCGATGACTTTTGATTTTTGGTCGCAGGTTGCGGGGTTTAAGATAGGGCGCATCGGTTTCAATCATCAGGCGGTCTATCGGGATATCAGCCATATAATCCTTCATGTGTGTGCCGCGCCGCTCGTCGCAAATCCATCCGGTGATACCGATATGACAATTCAGATCAAGACACTCGTGTAGTTCGGATTGAGTACCAGTGAAACAATGCACAACCACTTCGCTCAGCTGGTCACGGTACTCTTTTATCATTGCGATAAAATCTTCATGAGCATCACGCTGGTGCAGGAAGAAAGGCAGACCGGTCTCAATAGCTATCTGAATCTGCTGTTCGAATGACGATCGTTGGTCATCACGTGGAGAAAAGTCCCGAAAATAATCCAGACCGGTTTCACCGATTGCCACAACATTCGGCTGACCGGCCAGTTCGCGTAATAAGCGATCTGTGTCACTTTCGTATGTGGAGGCCCGGTGTGGATGTACACCGGCGGTTGCGAATAATTTCTGTGGCCATTGATTGGCCAGTTGCAGCGCTTGCTGGCTGCCTTCAGCGCTGGCACCGGTAACGATCATCTGTACCACGCCTGCCTGAAATGCAGAATCAATTACCTTGTCACGGTCTACATCAAAAGAGTCATGTGTGAGGTTACAACCAATATCGATAAGTTCCATGGCGCGCATTGTAATAGTTTTTTTGCCAGAGATGCTTACACATGCCTTCGGTTGCCATACAATCCCGCAGATGCAAGTGAAATGGAACGCTTTGTGGCGATTGATGCGGTTTGACCGGCCGATTGGCATACTGTTGTTGTTGTGGCCGACGTTGTGGGCCCTGTGGATAGCAGGTGATGGGTCTCCTTCGATCAAGAACATACTGATTTTCTGCACCGGCGTTGTACTGATGCGGGCTGCGGGATGCATCATGAACGATGTCGCTGACAGGGATTTCGACCCCCACGTTGAGCGTACCCGTAACCGCCCACTGGCTTCCGGGGAACTGACCATACGCCAGGCCCTGTTGACCTTTTTTGTGTTGATGTTACTGGCATTCGGACTCGTACTGATGACCAATGCACTGACCATCAAGCTGGCGTTTGCCGGTGCCTTGCTGGCTTCAAGCTATCCGTTCTTCAAACGCTGGACGCATTTTCCACAGGTGGTGTTGGGGCTGGCTTTTGGCTGGGGAATCCCCATGGCCTTTGCCGCCGAAACAGGCCAGGTGGCACCTGTTGCATGGCTGATTCTGGTCATCAATGTGATCTGGTCGGTCATCTATGACACCTTGTATGCCATGGTAGACCGCGATGACGATATCTCGATCGGGCTGAAATCCACAGCCATTCTGTTTGGCCACTATGACCTGTTGATCCTGCGCCTGTTAAAACTTTTGATGATTGCCTTGCTGACGGTTCTGGGGTTACTGCTGCAATTGGGATGGCCGTGGTTTACCGGTGTGGCGATTGCCGCAGTCCTGTTTGCATGGCAGCAATACCAGGTCAGAAACCGTGATAGAAATGCCTGTTTCGAAGCCTTTCTGAACAATAACTGGGTCGGCGTGGTTATCTGGGCCGGTTTGCTTGCCACTTACATTTTAGGCTGATAGATGACGCTCTCAATACAAGGGTTCAGAACCCGCATACAGCCACCGGGTGCGGCAGATGAAGAAGCTTTTCTGGCCGCGATGCGGGATAGCATTGGGCTCCATCATCCCTGGGTTTCCGCTCCCAAAGACCACGCAGGTTGGCAACGCTATATGACCCGGCTGGAACGGGACAACGAGGCCGGATTCCTTGTCAAACGCATACAGGACAATGCTATTTGTGGCGTGATTAATCTCAATGTCATTACCTACGAGGCGTTGTGCAGTGCCTATGTCAGCTATTTCGGTGTTGCCGGCCAAACTGAGAAAGGCTATATGAAAGAAGGTATGCTGCAGGTGATTCGCCATGCTTTTGACAAACTCGGTTTGCACCGGTTGGAGGCAAATATACAACCGGGGAACCTGGCTTCAGTCGGACTGGCACAGGGTACGGGTTTCCAATATGAAGGTTATTCCCCGCGTTTTCTGAGGATCAGGGGCGAGTGGTGTGATCATGAACGTTGGGCTGTGTTGGCTGATACTGATTGATTTTGGCTGATACTTTGTGAGGCACCACCCCGGCGATTGGCCGGAATTGCGCGTGCTGCAACCCACACATCAACACGTTTCGCACCGGCTCTTTTCAAAACCCTGGAACATTCAGTGACCGTGGTTCCGGTGGTCATCACATCGTCAATCAGGGCAATATGACGAGCAGGTTTACCGGCGTCACGCCAGTAAAATGCCCCCCGCATGTTGTTTCGGCGTTGTTTGCGGCTTAGGCCTGACTGGGCTTTTGTGTTTCGCTGTCGTCTCAGACCGCCTGTAGCCACAGGAATACCCAGAACCCTGCCGGCATAGGCTGCCAGTTCATAGGCCTGGTTAAATCCGCGCTTCAACAGTCGCAGTTTATGCAAGGGTACCGGGATGAGCATTTGCGGAATACTAAAATCCTGTTGGCTGACAGATTCACAGATCAAGTGACTCAGAACCCGGCCTGCAGCCAGTTGCCGCTTGAATTTGAATGCCTGGACCAGGCGATTGGCCGGAAACTCATATTGCAAAGGGCTTAACGTGCGGGAGAAAGGCGGTGGATTTTGAATACAGGCACCGCAAACACTATCCCTCGGCGATCCCAGTGGCAGTGCGCATTGAAGACAACGGGAGCCCTGCCATGGCAAGTCTGCTTTGCATGCTTCGCAGATACATATGGGTCCTGAAGGCTGGCCGCAAAGTACACAACGGGGCGGCAGCAAAAGATTCAATGCCGTGGACCACCAGCGGCTGTCAACGCTTAGCGTCTTTTCAGGTTGACAGGTCATCATGTGCTTTTCATACTGCATGCCCCGGTTGGAGCTGTTACAGCAACCGACAGTAAACTTGAGGCAGGAGTCTGGAAAATATGAGCACCCCCACAGCTGACATCCGTCATGACTGGTTGCAGTCCGAAGTGATGGACCTTTTTGAACTGCCGTTCAATGAATTGTTGTTTCGTGCTCATCAGGTACATCGTTTGTACTTCAATCCGCGTGAAGTTCAAATCAGCACTTTGCTCAGTATCAAGACAGGCGCCTGCCCTGAAGATTGTAAGTATTGTCCCCAAAGTGTCCGCCATGACACAGGCCTGGAGCCTGAAACTGTCATGGATGTCGAGGCTGTTCTGGATGCTGCCCGGGCGGCCAAAAATGGCGGCGCTTCACGTTTTTGCATGGGTGCTGCATGGCGCAGCCCCAAGGACCGGGACCTGGACAAGGTCATTGAGATGGTCAAGGGCGTCAACGCGCTGGGTATGGAATCCTGTGTGACCCTGGGAATGCTCAATGCCCGGCAGGCGGAACGGCTCAAAGGTGCCGGGCTGGATTATTACAACCACAATCTCGATACCTCACCGGAATACTATAAAGAGGTTATTCAGACCCGAACCTACGAACATCGCCTGGAAACACTGGAGAATGTTCGTTCGGCCGGTCTGAATGTCTGCTGTGGCGGTATTGTAGGCATGGGTGAGACACGGGAAGACCGCGCGGAACTGATCGTACAACTGGCCAACCTGCCGACCCATCCGCAAAGTGTCCCGGTCAATAACCTGGTGCAGGTTCCAGGCATACCGCTGGATGGTGTAGAACCGATAGATCCGCTGGAGTTTGTCCGTACCATTGCCATCGCCCGTATCGTCATGCCGAAGTCCGTGGTGCGTTTATCTGCAGGACGCACGGAAATGAACGATGAAATGCAGGCGCTGTGCTTTTTTGCCGGTGCAAACTCAATTTTTTACGGTGACAAACTTCTCACTACGGATAACCCTGAAGCAGCCAGGGACATGGCCCTGCTGAAGCGGTTGGGGATGCAGACCACTGAACCGCGGCAGACCGCCACAGCCTGAATGATGGTCGATTCACCCGATCATCCTGCGGGCTCGATGAACCGGTGGTTGGATGCCCGTGCAGCAGAAAGGCAAAAGCAACACCTCGAACGTCGCAGACGGGTGTTGAACGGTCATCATCCTGTCGAGATACCGTCGGATGGAGCATCCTTACTCAACTTCAGCAGTAATGACTACCTGGGTCTGGCGTCACACCCTGATCTCGTCAAGGCACTTAAAAGTGCAGCTGACCGCCATGGGGTGGGTAGCGGCGCATCGGCACTGGTTACCGGTTACCACAAGGAGCATCAACTGCTGGAACAGGAGCTTGCGGAATTTCTTCAACGTGAGAAAGTCCTGCTGTGTTCATCGGGCTACCTGGCCAACCTGGCTGTGACCACCAGCCTGGCGGGGAAGGGTGACGTGGTCATCCAGGACAAGCTTTGTCATGCCTCGTTGATTGATGCCGCAAGGCTGTCTGGTGCACAGTTGTCACGCTATGGACACGTTGATATGGCCGCCCTGAAACGACGGCTGGCCGCAGCAAATGAAGGCACCACACTCGTGGTCAGTGACGGTGTTTTTTCAATGGATGGTGATACTGCACCTCTGAAAGAGATGGCGGCCCTGTGCCTGGAGCACAAGGCATGGCTGGTCGTGGATGACGCGCACGGGATCGGTGTCAGCGGTCCCCAGGGCCGGGGCAGTGTGGCGGCAGCAGGGCTAAACAGCGAAGAGGTACCCATTCTTACGGGTACGCTGGGTAAGGCGTTTGGTTGTTTTGGGGCATTTGTCGCTGGCTCTGAAAGACTCATCGACCATCTCGTTAATCAGGCCCGCAGTTATATTTATACCACCGCAATACCGCCGGCACTGGCGGCCTCGGCACGCGCAGCATTGCGCCTTGTAATTGAAGATAACTGGCGGCGAGATCACCTGCAGTTCCTTATCAGGCATTTCAGAGAGGGTGCAAAACGTCGCGGCCTGGTATTGATGGCCTCAGACTCACCAATCCAGCCAATGGTCATTGGTGACAGCCGGGCGACGCTGGATCTGGCTGCGTTTTTGCAGCAGCAGGGATACCTTGTGGTCGCCATGCGCCCGCCAACTGTGCGTAAGGGCACCTCCCGCTTAAGAATTACCTTAAGCGCTGGGCACCGGGCTGAACAGCTCGATGGCCTGCTCGATGCCATAGCAATGGCTACCCGTCATGTCTGAAAACCTGAAAATCAGCACACGCGGTCAGGGTCCGGATTTGGTGCTGTTGCATGGATGGGCCATGCACAGTGGAATCTGGGGCGGGCTTGTGGATGTCCTGGCTTCCGAGTTCCGAGTCAACCTGGTGGACCTCCCCGGTCATGGTGTCAATCGGCATGTCCCTCTATCCGGTGACCTGAATGAAGTCGCTGAACTGATCCTGTCCAGGTTGCCTTCTGCAATCTGGTTGGGCTGGTCGCTTGGCGGCCTGATCACACTGGCAGCTGCCCTGCAGCAACCGCACAAGGTGCAAAAGGCAGTACTGGTGGCAGCAACGCCCTGCTTTTCAAAGCAGGACGATTGGGACTGTGGTGTAGACGCTTTGGCACAACAGGCATTTGCTGATGGGCTTGAGAGTGAATACGATGAGACGCTCAATCAGTTCTGGCTTCAGTGCTTTGGAGCAGCATGGGTAGATGAATCATTGCATCGATTAGGTAATTCATCAGCTACCGATAATGTTCCGGCTAAGATCGTCATGCAAACCGGTTTGCAGCTGTTATACAGTAATAATCTTCTGGGGGATCTGGGAAACTGCAAAGTGCCGTCGCTGTTTTTGGGTGGTACACGTGACCGAACCATCAGACCGGAGTCTTTTGCCCGGGCTGCGGCCAAAATGCCGGTTGCCGAGTCCTGTTTAATCCGTGCTGCCGGTCACGCACCTTTTATCAGTCATCAGGACAGTTTTCTGGATATTATTCGTGGGTTTATACAGGGAGATCAGACGGCATGAGCCTGACGCCACTGGACAAAAATGCGATCAGGTCATCCTTCGATCGCGCGGCATCCAGCTATGACCAGCATGCGGTATTGCAGCGTGAAATTGAATCACGACTGCTTGAGCGGCTTGAGTTTCAACGTCTTGAACCTTCCATGATACTGGACCTTGGTTGTGGTACCGGCTCGGCCAGTCGTACCCTGGCGGGGCAATACCCGCAGGCCGGTGTCATCGCCCTGGACTGGGCACCTTCCATGCTGGCAAAAGTCGGAGCATGCCGGAAAACCCCGAGCGGCTTAAGCACCCTTTGTGCTGATATGCACTCTTTGCCCCTGGCAGCACGTAGCACAGACCTGGTTTTTTCCAGCCTGGCATTGCAGTGGAGCTACGATTTGCCCGCGGCTTTCAGTGAGTTTCGACGTATAATGAAAGCAGATGCGATGTTGGTTTTTACCTGTTTCGGACCGGATACGCTTTATGAACTCAAGCAGGCGTGGCGTGCGGTGGACGATCATCCCCATGTGAATGACTACCCGGATATGCATGATATCGGTGATGAGTTACTGGCTGCAGGTTTTCGCGAACCGGTGATGGATACCGAGCGTCTGACGCTGGAATATCCGGATGTCATGTCCCTGATGCGCGAGTTAAAAGGCATAGGTGCACACAATGTTGCCAACCAGAGGTTACATGGACTGACCGGCAAGACCCGCCTGAAAAATATGCTACAGGCCTACGAACCGTTTCGTCGTGGAGACCGCTACCCGGCCAGTTATGAAATTATCTATGGAACTGCATTCGCCCCGCGAGACGGTCAACCGTTTAAAACTGCTGAGGGTGATGTCGCGACATTTTCAGTAGATATGCTGCGCTCACGTTCCAAAGACAGGAAAACATCATGAAGCGCCTGTTTATTACCGGTACCGATACCGAGATTGGAAAAACCCTGGTTGCGAGTGCATTGATCCGCCACCTGGTGGCTGCAGGCTACCGTGTGGCAGGTATGAAACCGGTAGCATCCGGTTGCGAAAATACCGATGAAGGCCTGCGCAATGATGATGCCTTGAAGTTAATGGCGGCGGCTAATGTGGAGCTGCCGTATGAGGTGGTCAACCCCTTTGCTTTTGAACCCGCGATTGCACCTCATATTGCTTCGCAGCAGTCCGGACGGTTGATTGATATCAGCAGGATCAGCCAATTGGCAAAGACTATCGAGGCGGATTACCTGGTCGTTGAGGGTGTAGGTGGCTGGTGCGTACCATTGGGTGAATCCCGGCTGCTCGCTGAACTGGCAAAGGCGATGGCAGATGAGGTCATTATTGTTGTTGGAATGCGGCTGGGTTGTATCAACCACGCATTGCTGACCGCTGCCCAGGTTGAGAGAGATGGTCTGTCGCTGAAAGGCTGGATTGCCAATCACGTTGACCCGGATATGCAAGCGCAATCTGAAAACCTTGCAACGCTTCAAACGCTTATGCCCTGTCCATTATTGGGTACGATGCCATGGCAGAATTCAGTCCGGCAAACTCCCAATTTGAAAATGCAATCGATGAATTTATTTTAAAATGGCTTAAGTTACAGTAGACTTTTGGTATTATTGAAGTAGACTTTAGATATTATTAAAGTAAACTATAGATATAAATGGGGTTTTTTTCACCTGACAGAACATCCGAATTGACCCAAAAAGGGTCTTTAGAATCGAAAATGGCATCCCCCCTTATGTCGTTTTCGTATTGAGGCTCAACACTCCCCTTGTGTAGAGCTTCGATGAAAGGGTCGGCTCACCCCTTGCCGGCCCTTTCTTTTGTGTGGAATAAACAGAGCACATAAAAATCAATTTATTTCATACAGCAAGCGTGAATGAGCTAGGATGGTATTCAGATTTCAGAATCTTCAGGAGAAAACTATGGCAAAGGCCGATCATGACAAGGCCCAGGCTGAACTGACCCGGGCGATACACGAAGACGCGCCGTTTACCTTTGATGAGCCTATTCCGGTGCTGGTTTCACTGGATAACGGTGTTAATTATGAAGGAGTTGCCTTTGAAGTACAGCCTAAGAGCGACACGTTTCCAGATGGACTGGTGATGGTGCGTGCCGGTAATACGGATATTGGCGTTCCAGTCAGTTACCTGCGCGGCAGGTAAAAATTGTAAGTGCAGTACCCGCCTGACCTTAAACAGACTCGCCGGGAAAGTTGATTTCTACACCGATACCGCACGGGTCTTTACAAAATAACTGGCTCAAATCAATTTCAGGTACGTAGCTAAGTCTGTAACTGATGCTAGCTTTATCCAGTTTTTCGATCACCTTTGTAAGCCCGGTGGCCTGAAGCGAAAAGTGGTCAAAGTAACCCTGTTTCTTATTCCGTGAGTGTTCCAGGCTCTCTATCAGGTGGATGATCGGTTTTCCTTCCGAATACAGCCAAAAGCCCTTTCTTGAAAACTCGGGACGAAATCCCGCGGTAAGACCGATGACATCGCAATAGAAATCCCTGGTTTTCGCCAGGAGCCCCGCCGGGGCAGCGATATTGATGTGGTCTAGATGCATATCACCTTTGTCCAGGCTGTTGTCATTGCAGTCGTGGTGTCTGGCTTAATAGGATTTCTCAACTTCCTCTTTCACCAGGCGGCTCAGTTGCTGAAAACCAAAGCTGGGCAAAGGCCGGCCATTGACGAAAAACTCAGGGGTCGCCTTAATATTGAGAGCCTGGCCATCCTCTACATCCTGCTGCACTGCCCCGGTTACTTCGGGTTGATTCAAATCAGCCGTCAACTTTTCATGATCCAGAGCCATACCGTTCAAAATACTGCGGGCACGTGTTGGTTGTGATACATGGTTGACGATCCAGCGCCGCTGGTTGTTGAACAGCAATTCCAGCGCCGGGAAAAATTTACCCTGAACATGAGCGGCCTCCAGCATCTTAACGACTTCATCAGAACCGGTATGGAGCGGGGCGTAACGCATCATGACCCTCACTTTACCGGGGTACTGATCGATCAACTGCTTCACCAATGGATAGAAGTCCGCGCAGGTTCCGCAGGCCGGGTCGAAAAACTCAACGATGGTGACCCTGGCATCAACGGGGCCCTTGACGGGGGCACTTTGCCTTTCGACAACACTCTGGTTCCGTCCGCCGGATGCACCTTGCAATGTTGACTGGTGATTTTTATAAATAACCGTGCCCATAATAAAGGCCAGCAAGAGCATGCCGCCTACGAGTAAGAAGATAATGTTTTTATTCATGATGATTCCATTTTATGCGCATAAAACAGCAAAACGCCAATCAGTGTAAAGGTCAGAAGTGAGAGCATAGGAATATTTAAAAAACCGAGCAGGGAAATGTGGGTCTCAGTACAAGGAATACCCTGTACACAGGGCTGGGCCCTTTCAGGAATAATTCCGGCGACTAAAAGTACATGGAATAAAGCAATCAGCCATCCCAGGCCTGCCAGTGCTGTGGCATAACGCAGCACCCTCGGGTCATACGGCAACAGGCCAATAGCCAGGATCAGTACCAGCGGATACATCGCGACGCGCTGATACCAGCACAGCACACAGACCGGCACCTCCATGACTTCACTGAAAAAAAGGCTGCCAAGTGTTGCGATAGTGACCAGTACCCAGGTGGCGAAAAGTGGCGACCAACCGGTCCGGATACCCGGGGCTACAGCTTTTGATTCCACATTGATCCTCTGAAAAAAGTACATTGAGTAAATTGAAGCTGGCAAAGAATACCCGTAAATCACCTCGGCGCAAAGCCCTGCTCAATAACAGAAGCCAACGCGGCTCCACCTGCCCGGGTAAAACTGCCTGAAAAAAATCATGACGTTTGGCTCCTTTCCTCATAGACTTACGACGTTTACACGAAATGAGATTGATATGAGAATATTTGGTATGTTGCTGCTTGCCGGTTTCTTGTCTTCCTGGGTGATGGCGGATGAGCCTGTCATATCTCAGCACGCTCAGAAAACCCTGGAAATATACACACGTATTGTCGGCGTGGAGTCTTCCAAGAATCTCGGCAATGTACCTGAGATTGCCAACTACCTGGCGGCTGAGCTCATCGCCGCCGGTTTTCCTGAAGAAGATGTGGAAGTGGTGCCGCTTGGTGAAACGGCTTCTCTGATTGCAAAATACCGGGGTGACGGTTCTTCAGGTAAAGCCCCGATTTTATTGTTAGGACACATGGATGTCGTAGAGGCCCTGGCAGCGGACTGGGAACGTCCACCTTTTGAATTGACGACAGATGATGTCTATTTTTACGGCCGCGGCACAATCGACAACAAGTTCGGCGTGGCCCAGCTTACATCCACTTTTATCCGTCTGAAGAAAGAAGGCTTTGTACCCGACAGGGACTTGATTATTGCCTTTTCCGGTGATGAGGAAACCGGGATGTTGACAACCCGGATGCTGGCTTTTGAGCGGAAAGATCTTGCCGGCGCCGAATTCGCCCTGAATTCCGATGCCGGTGGTGGAGACCTCAATGCCGCGGGAGAGCCGGTGGTTTATCTCATACAGGCCGCTGAAAAAACCTATGCAACCTGGGAAATGACCGTGCGCAACCCCGGCGGGCATAGCTCACGCCCGAGGCCGGATAATGCGATCTACGATCTTGCAGATGCCATTACCCGGATTCAAAACTACAGATTCCCTGTCCGTTGGAGTGAAATGACACTGGCTTTTTTCGAAGAGACAGGCGAGCAACTGGGTGGGGAGTTGGGGGAGGCCATGATGCAGTTCGCCAATAACCCCCGGGATGAGGCGGCATCTGACCGGCTGGCCATTGAGTCCTCCTATGTCGGCACTACCCGCACGACCTGTGTGGTGACCATGCTACAGGCAGGACATGCGGAAAATGCACTGCCACAGTCCGCCACAGCCACCGTTAACTGCCGTATCTTCCCCGGTGTACCGGTGGCTGCGGTTGAAAACGCACTGAAACACGTTGTTGAAAATGAAGCGATTGAATTTAACCAGCTCGAGGAAGCCACGGAGAGTCCGGTTTCACCGTTACGTCCGGATGTTGTTACGGCTGTCAAAAAGGCAGTCCATGCACGCTACCCCGGTCTGAAGGTGATGGGCTATATGGAATCCGGCGGCACCGATGGCATGCACTTTCGCAAGGCCGGGATTCCGACACTGGCTGTGAGTGGTGTTTTTATGGATCCGGATGAAATGTATGCCCATGGGCTCAATGAAAGGGTGCCGGTCCAGGCGTTCTATGACGCGCTGGATCACTGGAGCATCATTCTCAGGAGTTTGGCAGGCAATTAGTACACTGCCGGTAAGGACATTCTCGAGGCTCTCGCGGGGCAACCAATATATGAGCGATCAAGTCGAATGTGTGGTAGTGGGTGCCGGGGTTGTCGGGCTCGCCATCGCACGGGCACTGGCACTTCAGGGGTATGAGGTCATTATCCTTGAGACAGAGAAAGCGTTCGGCACTCACACTTCGAGTAGAAATTCCGAGGTCATTCACGCGGGGATTTATTATCCAACCGGCAGTATGAAGGCACGGACCTGTGTCACCGGTAAAGCACTGCTATATGACTACTGCCGGCAACACAAGGTTGATTTTCAGAAGATCGGCAAGCTCATTGTCGCAACCGCTCCTAAGCAGATTGACCTGCTCAGGGCATACCAGGCCCAGGGGCGGGTTAATGGTGTGGATGACCTTGAGCTGTTATCGCAGGGAGAACTCCATCTACAGGAGCCCGATGTCAGGGGTCTGGCAGCGCTATGGTCACCCTCTACCGGGATAGTGGATTCGCATGGTTTGATGCTCAGTTTGCTCGGGGATTTTGAAAACGCCGGTGGTACGCTGGTTACAAGGACCCCGGTTAACAGCTTCAGGCAGATTGCGGAAGGATTTGAACTGGATGTCGGCAGTGAAGGGTTGTCGATGAAGCTTCAATCACGCTGGTTGATCAACTCGGCAGGTCACGGTGCAATCCCATTGGCGAAGGGTTCCGGAATGGACCAATTGGCGGATAACTATTATCCGGCAGGACACTATTTCAGTTTTCGGGGTAAATCGCCGTTCAATCACTTGATCTATCCGGTTGCCGGGACGGGAAGCCTGGGTGTGCACGGCACGCTGGATCTCGGTGGGCAATTGAAGTTCGGGCCGGATTTGGAATGGCGTGAGCGGCTTGATTACAGGTTCGAATCAAGTGAAACACGCAGGCAGCATTTTGAAACCAGTATCAGGGCTTACTATCCAGCCCTGGAAATGAACCGTCTACGGCCCGGGTATGTCGGCGTCCGTCCAAGAGTATCAGGCCCCGATGAACCACTGGCCGATTTTAAAATCATGGGTCCTGAAAGCCATGGTATGAATGGCCTGGTGCAGCTATTCGGTATCGAGAGTCCGGGTCTTACCGCGTGCCTGGCGATAGCTGACGAGGTGGTGTCACGTCTGATCGTTGATTGAGTATCCGGCCATGAGTGCGAATTTGCTTTGGATTTTCAGGTCCGACAAGCAAAGATTTTTTTGGTATTTACCTGCGAAGCAACTATGCTTAGAGGTAACAGCAGAAAAAAAAGAAACCATCTTTTGTCATTACTCAAAGAACTGAAACGCCGAAACGTCTTCAAAGTGGCTATCGCTTACGCGGTCACGACCTGGATCTTGCTGCAGCTCACCGATGTGCTGACCCAAATCCTGGATCTGCCCGAATGGGCACCAAAACTGATCCTGTTGATGCTGGTGGTGGGTTTTGTACCGGCGCTGATTCTGGCCTGGGCTTTCGAGCTAACGCCCCAGGGCATCAAGCTTGAAAAAGACGTCCAGCGCACGGAGTCCATCACACCCAGGACCGGTCGTAAGCTGGATTACGTGATCATCGTGTCGCTTGGCCTGTCGCTGGGGTACTTTATCTGGGAATCGCGATTTGAGCAGAAAACGGCGGAAATCGAATTAGCGAAGAGCGCCCCTCCCGTTGAAGAACCCGTGGTTGAAATAATCGAACCTGAAATTGACCTCACGGCAATGGATATCGACAAAAATTCGATTGCTGTTCTGCCTTTTGCCAACCGTAGCGCCGATGCCGAGGATATCTACTTCACGGATGGTATTCATGATGACCTGTTGACCCAGCTGTCCAGGATTGATGCTTTCAGCGTCATTTCCAGAACCTCGGTCATGGAGTATCGCGACACCACCAAGAACCTGCGTCAGATCGCACAGGAATTGAGTGTTGCCAATGTGATGGAAGGCTCTGTGCAACGTGCGGGTGACCGGGTGCGTATCAACGTGCAGTTGATTGACGCTTACACCGATGAACACCTGTGGGCCGAGATATATGATCGCGAACTGACCACCAGTAACCTGTTCGATATCCAGTCCGAGATTGCAAAAGCGATCGCCGGGGCACTAAAAGCAACACTGACGGATTCTGAGCTGGCCAATGTGGCCGATGTGCCTACAGATAATGTCGCGGCGTACGATCTGTACTTGCAGGCCCGGCGGTTTGCTCAGAACGAAACCATGAGCGATTACAAAACCGCCATTGACCTGTACAAAGAATCACTGGCTCTTGACCCGGATTTCAAGTTTGCCTGGATCGGCTTGGCACGCTCCCATATGACCAATTACTGGGTCTACGGAGGCGATCTGGTTAATCGTGAACTGGCCCTTGAAGCGATTGAACGCGCCCGCAGTATCGATGCGGACTTTGCCGAGTTATACATGGCTGAAGGTTACTATTGGTACTGGGGTTTCCTGGATTATGAGCGGGCTCTGTATAAACTCGACAAGGCCATCGAGATGATGCCCGGCAATGACGAGGCATTTATGTGGCGTGGTTGGGTTTCACGCCGGGCAGGTTTATGGGAACAGGCCGTGCAGTCGATGCAACAGGCGCTCAAACTGAACCCGCGTGTGCATTTTAACTGGCACGAATATGCACAAACCCTCATGTATCTGCACCGCTATGAAGAAGCGAATAGTGCAATAAAGCAAGCGCGTGTGATAGACCCGGACAGTTTTTGGGGTAGATCGACCCAGGCGTTAATTGCCCTACAGGAAAGTGGTGATACACAGACGGCTCAGCAATTGATGATTGGCGCACGATACGGCAGTGATTACGACTTTTTTGAATCTTACATGCTTGTGAACATGTTAGCGCGGCGCTTTGAAGAGGCACTGACGGCTGCAAGAGACATTCCCAATGACCTGGAAATCCGGCGTGGTCTGATTACTCTCAGGGAAGACTGGGCGGCACAGATTCTTCACTATATGAATAAGCCGGAAGAGGTCAAACAAGCGGCAGGAGCGGCATTGTTTCGTCTGAAGGGTCTACGAGCAGAACTGGGTGAGGATTATCGAATTGATCTCGCCGAGGCAAGAATCCGTGCCCTGCAGGGTGCCGGTGCAGAAGAAGTCAGAGCCCTGGTACAAAAATCCGTGTCATCAGCACCTGCGGATAGCGTAGCCGGGTTTCAATTCAAACTTTATCACGCACAAATTTTTGGAATAGCAGGTATGGCACCCGAGGCTGCTGAGATTCTCGAATCGCTATTGCAACCGCCAAGCAATGTATCGGTTTACCGGATAGACCTGGACCCGGCATTTGATGATATTCGTGATGACCCTGTGTTTGTGGCCATGATTGAGCGAAACAGGTGAGTACAGGCTTTTATAAAGCAATGAGGTCTTAATGAAATTTCTTGGAGAGTTGAAGCGCCGCAATGTATTCCGTCTAGGAATGGCCTACATTGTTGCTGCCTGGGTCGTCATCCAGATAGGTGACATCATTGCAACCAGCTACGGGGCGCCGCCCTGGGTGATGGGGGTTGTTATCACCTTTGTGATTGCAGGCTTACCGGTTGTTCTTTTTTTCACCTGGAACTTTGCGATAACAACAGACGGGGTCAGGAAAGAATCCGATCTCCTGAAAGTCGATACCCTGACCCGCACAAGCGGTCATATGCTGGATTACATCACGATGGCCTTGCTGGCGGTGGTGGTCGGCATGGTGGCACTGGATCGATATATGCCTGTGCCAATCGGACCCGAGGCCATCAAGAAGGCGGCTCAACCTGTAGTGGTGCCAGAGCCGGAACCGGAACCGGAGCCGGTCATCGTCGAGAACTCCATTGCGGTATTGCCTTTTACCAATATGAGCGCGGAGGCCAACCAGGAATATTTCTCCGATGGCCTGTCGGAAGAATTGCTTAACGTGTTGACCCACGTTGATGGCCTTGTCGTGGCCTCACGTACTTCATCGTTTGCCTACAAAAACGATACAAGGAACATCCGGCAAATCGCCAGGGCACTGCGGGTGGCCAATATCCTTGAAGGCAGTGTGCGAAAAGTGGGCGACCGTTTGCGCATAACTGCACAGCTGGTTGATACCAGCAACGATCGCCAGCTATGGTCGGATTCTTACGACCGGGATATGGATGATATCTTCCAGATTCAGGATGAGATCGCCAATGCCATTGTATCCGCCCTGACGACTGAGTTGGGTATCGGACTGGAGGCGGTTTCGGTTGATAGTGTGACCAGTAACCTGGATGCCTATGATCTCTACCTCAAGGCAAGAGAGCTTTTTATTGCCCGCGAGAACCTTCCCACCAGTTGGAAGTTGCTGGAGCAGGCCACCAGCATGGATCCGCAGTTTGCCCGCGCCTGGGAGACGCTCGCCGCAGTGCGGTCGGTTGCGACTTCATGGGACAGGGGTTCCGGAGTTGACCATAATGCACTGGCGCTTGCCGCTGCCCACCGGGCACTTGAAATTGACTCTGAATTGTCCACGGCATATGCCGTCATCGGTATGAAGCATCAGATCACCGGTGAAGGTTACACCGGAGCGATCAGAAACCTTGATGTGGCTATCAAAAACAACCCCAAAAATGCCACAGCCTGGCTTTGGAGGGGAATTACGTTCAAGAATATGGGTTACCTACAACAGGCTGTTGCAGATTTTGAGCAGTGCCTCAAAGTCGATGCCGGATACCTGCTTTGCAGCCAATACCGGGCATCCGGATTGTTAGCGCTTGGACAAATTGAGGCAGCCATCCGGCAGTTTGAAAAATCTTTTGAATATAATTTTCATGCGCTTAATGGCCAGTTCGTGTCCTACTATGTGCATACCGGACAGCGAAACATGGCATTTCTGGTTGCCGCCATGTATCCGGGTTACGAACATGTTCCCGTCAAGGAGTGGATTGAAGCGATTGAAAACCCCCTCGAAGATCACACTGATCGGATAGCCCGCTTCAATGAATGGGGTGCGGCTTACAACATCGATGTGTGCGATATGGACTCTGTGGCGATCGCCTTGAAACAGGATCAGTGTTTTCCAGATGTCGAAAATCCCGGGACGATGTGGCACCCCGATACAGCGTATTACCGCAAATCACCAGCATTTAAAGAATATGTAAATACTTATTTGCGGGAGTACTGGGAGCAAAACGGTCCCCCGTCACAGTGCCGGTTGGTGGGTGACGGTGATTATGAGTGTGATTAGTCTGCTTCAGACCACAATCGCTGAAGGGGTTATCAGAACCCTCTAATCATGATCAGGGCAGGTGCGGTGTCGCCAGGTACTCGTTACTTTGCATTTCAGTGAGACGGCTGGCGGTACGCTGGAACTCGAATGCCAGGCGTTTGCCGTTGTAAAGTTCATCTATCGGGGTTGCGGCCGAGATCAGCATCTTGACGTTACGGTCGTAGAATTCATCGATAAGGTTGATAAACCGGCGCGTGGCGTCGGCATTGTTTTCATTCAGCAACGGCACACCGGACAGTAATACGGTGTTGAATGCGCGCGCTATTTCGATGTAATCGGCAACGCTCGTCGGCTGCTCACAGAGTTCCTTGAAATCGAACCAGATAATACCGTCACCTCGCTGCCTGGCATTTAACAGTCGTCCATTGATTTCCAGGTGAGTATCCAGGGAACAACCGGCTGACATGTCCGTGAATGCTGTGTTGAGACCGGTTTCGGCATGATCATCCAGCGGTTGCAGGAATATTTCGGACCGCAATAACAGACGCAGACGGAAATCAGAGCAGCCATCCACATGCAGGCTGAGGCAATGACTTTTTAAGGACTCAATGGCTGGAAGAAATTTGGCCCGTTGCAGTCCGTCCCGGTAGAGATCGTCCGGTGCCACGTTGGAAGTTGCGATCAGCGTCACACCTTCCGCAAACAGTGCTTGAAGCAGACCGCCCAACAACATCGCGTCAGCGATATCTGCAACAAAAAACTCATCAAAGCACAATACGCGGTATTGCACTGCCCACTCCCGGGCGATTTCAGCCAGGGGGTCACGGGTGGATTGCTTTTCTCTGAGAGCGCTGTGTACCCTCGCCATGAATCGATGGAAATGGATACGTAGTTTGTTCTTTTCCGGCAGGCTGTCAAAAAACAGGTCCATCAGCCAGGTTTTGCCGCGTCCCACTCCACCCCACAGGTACAGACCCGTAACCGGTTTGCGTTGTTTTCCACGAATTTTCGCCCACCACCCCGAAACGGGATGGGTGTTCAGCTCTATCCAGACACGATCCAGCGCTTCAATAGCCTTGCGCTGTGCCGGGTCAGCTTCATAGCCACCGTTGGTGACCAGGTGTTCATAAATTGCGAGGGGTCTGCGGTGCAAGTGTTAAACGCGACTAGGGCGCCATTTTTTCCGGCAGATTTGGACGGACGCCGTTTTTAAGCAAGCCGCGTAAATCCATCAGGCGGCGATGGAAGAAATGTCCGGCCTGTTCCATCACGAGAAAGTCAGGTTGGGGATCGAGGTCTTCCATCCAGCAATTGACATCTTCAAGGGCGACCACCTCGTCTTCATCTCCCATCACCACCAGCCACGGACAGTCCGGCTGTTGCAGTTGGGAGAACGCAAAGCGGTCGACCGGCGGGGCGATGGTAATTAACTGACCCAGCTTCAGGTTCTGTGCGGCACGCTGTGTAATATACGACCCGAAAGAAAATCCGCCCAGCCATAAATCATCATGCGGCCGGGTGTGTCGTACCCACTCTACAACGGCAAACAGGTCATCGGTTTCACCATAACCTTCATCGTGTTCACCTTCACTTTCGCCGGCACAACGAAAATTGAAGCGAATGGTACGCAGGCCGAGTTCCCGCATGGCACGTTCCATAATGGTAACAACCTTGTTGTGCATGGTGCCGCCATGCAGCGGATGCGGGTGACAAAGAATGATGGTTGCGGGACGTTGATCTGCCGGCGCGGGAACGTCGGCAACACACTCAAGCCTGCCTTCCGGCCCACGCAAAAAGAACTCCTGCCGCGAAGTCGGGAATTCTTCAAGTTGTTTGGTGTCGGGGGATTCCACCATGACCTGCTTCAACCAATAACAAGTATACGTGCATCATACCGCAGTCAGCGGAAGTACTCTATGGTAGGCTAAATGCATGAATTTTCTCGCCCACTTATGTCTGGCCAATGGTGATTCCGGATTGATGCTGGGCGGGTTGTTTGGCGACTTTGTCCGTGGCCGACGCGCCTTACGCGCTTATCCTGAGCCGGTGAGGCAAGGTATTGTTTTGCATCGATATATTGACAAGTGTACAGATCGTTCACCGGTTATAAAAAAGCTGCGTCCGCTATTCCCCCGTGAATTCCGTCGCTATGCCGGTATTGTGATTGATCTTGCGTTTGATCATGAACTGGCCATTAACTGGTGGCGCTACATGCCGGGCAGTCTTGAGCGGTTTGATCTTGAGATACGTGATCTGTTACGTGACAACGCTGATATGGTGCCGGAGAAGTTGACCGGTTTTATGCAATATGCGGACCGGCACGGACTATTCAGTGCCTATCGTGAAGAGGCGGTCGTTTTATACGCATTGACAGGAGTCGGTAAACGTCTGTCACGGCCTAATCCTTTACATCGTGTATCCGAGATATGGCCGGAACTGGCACCGGAATTCAAACAATCTTTCCGGCAATTCTTTCCCCAGATTCAATCCGAGGTACTCGATTGGCGCCAACGAATGTCGACAACCACCGGATCGTGATCTGAAAACCTCAACCAGGGTTCTGGTAATTCCATATGCACAGGAAATGCGGCATTGACGTGCCAGATGTGCGCCTGTGCGTGCTCAAGCAGGGCATCAGAAGTAAAGGCGTAATCCAGCGTGCCACGTTGACCGGAATAGACAAAGCTGTACTCCGGTAGCTGATTTTTTTCCATTAACTCTGTAAAACCGGCATCGCGAATTGCCCCGATCGGATCTTCTTTCCGATAGGCGTTCATATCACCCAGTATCAGGATGTTATCCGTTCCCTTCGATGCAGCAAGCGCTTTTACCCAGGATGACATTTTCTCCGCAGCTGCTTTTCGCATGGGGTTCCAGCAACCCTGACCATCTTTTTGATTTGCATTCTCGCCGGAGTCAGGACAGGAGCCCTTTGATTTGAGGTGGTTAATGACGACCAGCAAAGTTTCTCCGCCAGGCAGTTGCTGAAATAGCTGAGCTTGCGGTTGGCGGCTGCGTTTAAATTCCGGACCACCCAGGGTTTCCGAGGGGCCGACAGCCTTTAAGCGGTCGGTACGGTAAAAAATACCCACGGCTATCTTGTCGGTACCGGTATTGTCATTTTCAGGCCGGGTCACCGACCAGGACTCTCGGGTAGCCTCGTTGGTCAGCTGGATAAAATCCTGTGCGGCACTTGCCGGGCCAAAACCGTCATTCTCGAGTTCCATCACTGCGATAACATGCGGACCGAGCACCCCGATGGCGGCGCCGATGCGATCACGCTGTTGTTGGAACGCTTGCATGGTTTCGGCGCCTCTCGGGGTTGGGAAGCCTTTCCCGCGACCATCGCCGTTAAAGTAATTATGCAAGTTCATACCCACTACCCGTAATGAGTCCTTGGTGACCGGTTCGGGTGCGGGGAAATCCCGGTTTGAAAAAGTGGAGATGGACTGCAGCGTGAGTCGTTTACCCCGGTCATCATGGGCCATCACGCCTATCAGCTGATCTGTCGAATCACCGTTCACCAGCAGGGTGGGAAAACCCAAGCTTTCCGGTAACAGAACGGGCAGGGCAGAGGCCCTGTTCTTTGCAAATTGACGGCCAGTGGCCGGACCCGGTTTGTCTATTTCGGTTGGCACGTACTGCAGTCCATTACCACCGAGGGTGAACTTACCCTGGTCAAATTGATAAACATCGGTGACTACCAGCGTATCGTTGACGCGGACTCGCATACCCTCCAGTGCTTCACGGGAAGGTTCGTCAAGCGGCAGTGAAACGTCAGTCAAGGGCAGGGCGTTTCCGGATGAGCATAGAACGGGTTCAGCAATATCAGTTAATGCGGTTTGCGGATCACGATCGTTTCCAATCTCCGACACCGTTCCTTCAACCTTTATCAGGCTACCTGTTTCAATTTCAGCGGTAATCTTTCCGGATTGAACAAAGATCGCATTTGAGGCGGTCCTGTTCCCATCGGAACCAGGCTCTTCAATATACAGACCTTCACCGTTTTGAATCAGCGTCACAAAACCCTTTACGGATACCTGCTGGCCTGAAAGGGGTGATCTGTAACTATTGCCCTGTATTTCGGCAATCAATGTTGTGCTTTCCGGACAACGGGTGAGCCCGTCTTCCCGGGATGGTTGAACTGTTGTACAGGCAGTTAAAACTGCAGTACAAAAAAACGCCGCATAGAGCGGCGTTTTTAGGTATCCATAGAGCACAGGTGGTCCTATTGAAGCATGAACTCAACAACCGCCTGTATCTGTTCATCCGACAGGTCAGCACGCCCGCCTCGTGGCGGCATGGCATTCAGGCCATTCACGGCGTTTTGCACCAGCATATCCTGGCCCTTGTCTGCACGTTCTGCCATTGCCGGCGATCCCGGTATTGGAGCCCCGGCGGCACCGGTACCATGACAGACCGAGCACACGCTGCCATAAATCATCTCACCATCAAGACTGCCGTCAAAGGCAATCTTCATTTCCGCTCCTGATGAGGCAGCAGCTTCTTCAATGGCTGCAGCACCAGCTTCACCCGTATAAACATCAGCAACAGGTTTGATCCGCTCTTCAGTTGCTACCTCACGACTGAGGTTGTTTTCCTCTTCTTTGAAGCCGACATCCCTTGCAAGAAAAGCAATGCTGAATGTAAACACAATCAACAGGACAATGACAATACTGACATTTCTTATGAACACGTTATCGGTTTGCTCTTCCACTTGTCACCTCTGAATCTGGTATTAACCGTCCTGATCCCTGACAGACCGGCCCTTATAAGGGCGAATATTATAGCGGTATCAACGTGTAGCGGGAAGCAAAGTTACGTTTCCTTATTCCCGCAAAGAAGATAAACTACGCAACTCGGTTTTAAATGCGCCCGTAGCTCAGCTGGATAGAGTACTGCCCTCCGAAGGCTCTTATCTCATAGTTTTCCATTTACCTTAGCAGTGTTTTTGTCAGCGATAATACTTTTATGTATTCAGTATGTTATAGATCGATTTTGGTCGGCTGAAATAATCTGTAGTCGTTGCCTAAGAATCACGAGTGAACGATAAGTGAATGACACCAGTAAACTGAGGCTCAGTTTGGTCAATCAATCGGGGCGGCTTATTGCCATCATCGGGGTTTAGAGATTGGGACAAATTCATGGATTGATCGAGCAATATGATAGATATCTGATTTCTTATAAACATTTACAATAATAAATATAAGTGTATATTGTTATATATGAGATTCGAGCAATTATTACACCTGATCGGAAATCTGCCCTGGTTTGATTTTGCGACGGTACTTCAATTGTCGGGTGAGCCCAGGCAAAGTCTGCGTGTGCGCTTGTATGAGTGGCGGAAGGCGGGCAAGATAATCACTCTTCGCCGGGGAATGTATACACTGGCAGCAGCTTACCGGCGGGTGTCGCTCCATCCGGCTTTGCTCAGTAATCACCTTTACACACCTTCTTATCTAAGCACGCACTGGGCGCTTTCTTTCCATGGGTTGATTCCTGAGAAAACCGTCGTCTATACCGCGGTGACCAGTCGGGTTCCGCGACGTTTTGAAAATGATTTTGGTGTATATCAATATTCAAACGTTAAACAGGATTTCTTTTTCGGCTACCAGGTAGTGGAGATGGATGGTGAAAAGGTTCTGGTAGCCACCCCCGAAAAGGCATTACTGGATTTGTGGCATTTGCATTCTGGGGACTGGGGTGTCAATCGTATGCATGCGATGCGATTCCAGAATTTTGATGTAGTTTCTATTGAGCGCTTACGTGATGATGCAGAGCGTTTTGGAAAGCCCAGGTTGAGTGCCGCAATTTCTGCCTGGCAACAGATGCGAGTATCAACAGAAACAGGAACGGTGCTGCTATGAAAGAACAAGCGGTTGACTTGGTGCGGAACGTGCAGGCACCAGCTGAAAAGCTGAATATCCTGCGTGAATACTTGCAAGCATTTGTCATGCGCTCATTACATGAAAGCGAAGCATATGCCTGTCTGTCGTTTGTTGGTGGAACGGCATTGCGATTTGTATATGACCTTCCTCGTTTTTCTGAGGATCTCGATTTTTCCCTAGAAAATCCAACGGGCTATGAACCGCTCCAGTGGCTAAAAAAACTGAAACGGGATATGACGCTGGCAGGGTTTAATACTGCGATAAGTTGGAATGATCGAAAAACGGTCCACACTGGGTGGGTGAAAGTGGCTGGATTATTGAAGGAAACTGGCCTTGCGGCGATGACCGGGCAAAACCTGTCGATCAAGATCGAAATTGATAGCCGACCACCCGCAGGGGCTGAAACTGTCAGCACGGTGATTAACCGGCATTTGATGTTTGCGCTGCGGCACCATTCGCTTTCATCATTAATGGCCGGCAAAGTTCATGCTCTGATGACGCGAAAATATTCCAAGGGCCGCGACTGGTACGATTTACTCTGGTATCTCAGCCATCGTCCGCCAACGGCACCGAACCTCGAACTTCTGCAAAGTGCCCTTGATCAAACGCAAGGGATCGGTGCCTTTCGGTCAGTGGATTGGAGGGGATTGCTCCTGGACAAAGTACACGGTCTGGATTTTTCAACACTTCTTCAGGATGTGGAACCATTCCTGGAGCGCCCACTGGATGCCAGACTGATAAGTGCTGAGAATTTTCAGTCGTTGCTGGAATGAGAGTGGCCCCATTTAGGCCATTGAAAGCGGGGACAAAGCCGGATAAACAGGTTAAAATACGCGGCTTGTCGACTTTAATGCGCCCGTAGCTCAGCTGGATAGAGTACTGCCCTCCGAAGGCAGGGGTCACAGGTTCGAATCCTGTCGGGCGCGCCATTAAAAAAAATAATAAATACAGTTACTTATATCAACATCACAGCCCTTTCTTATGTCCTGTTGATGTCAGAAAATATTGATTTAAATCCTGTGTAAATCATTTAGAGTAGATACAGGTTCTGTTCATGAACCGGCGACTGGTCAATTAGATGGTGAGCTTCTATGGGTATTCCAGCCTATACCAAGATAAATGAACGTAAACCTGGGTATCACACTCTCTTTACTGAGTGACATTGCAAATCAATAAAAAACCGCATAATTTCGGGCTTTTTATACGAAAAAATCATAGACTCTTTGCCAATTGTTTCTTGCTGTAACACTGTAAAGCATCCGAGGGCGGATTTACCCCTGTTTAAATTGGAGTGGATGACAAGCCCGGGGGGACGAAATGTAAGGTGGCGTGCAGCTGTGTAGCGCTTCCAGTTCCGTGCCATAAAACCTGTCGCCACGAAGTTGGAGTCAAACATATGACAAATTCGTTGGTTTGGATGGGAATCCTGATCTGCCTGTTACATTCAGCCATGTTCTCCGGGCTGAACCTGGCATTTTTTAGTGTGAGCCGATTGCGCCTCGAAGCAGAGGCGGGTGCTGGCAACCGCGCTGCGACAAGGATATTGGCCCTGCGACGTGACTCGAATTTTCTCCTGACAACTATTCTCTGGGGAAATGTGGGCATCAATGTATTGTTGACCCTGTTATCAAGTTCAGTGCTTGCGGGTGTCTCTGCATTTGCCTTTTCAACCATTGTGATCACTTTTGCGGGTGAGATTCTGCCGCAAGCCTATTTTTCCCGCCGGGCACTGCAAATGGCATCGCTGCTCGCACCCGTGTTGCGCCTCTACCAGTACCTGCTTTACCCGGTCGCGAAGCCCAGCGCCTGGATGCTTGATAAATGGCTTGGCAAGGAGGCGATCATTTTTCTGCGTGAACAACAGCTCAAGGGCATGATTGAACAGCATATCGAGGACGATTCTGCGGAGATTGATTACATTGAGGGAAGGGGCGCATTGAATTTTCTGGATATTGACGATATTCCTATTGCCGAGGAGGGGCAGGAGGTTGACCCAGCAAGCCTGGTACCACTGGAATGCAAGGTTGATTTACCCATGATCCCCGAGACTGAAGATCCCGCTTTCAAAGCGTTTGTCGACAAGGTCAACGCTTCCCGGAAGAAATGGGTGATCCTCACTGACCCGGATGGCTTGCCCCGCCTGATCCTTGATGCTGATGCCTATCTTCGGGACGTGCTTGATAACCATGAAGACATGGATGCTTATCTGTATTGTCACCGGCCGATCATTATCGATGACCCGGACCGTCCTCTGGGATTTGTCATGGCGGATTTCCGCGCAGGCATGACCGATGCCAGTGACGAAGCAATCGCCAAAGACGTCGTCCTGTTATGGACACAGAACAACAAGCGGGTCGTCACCGGTGCAGACTTGCTAGGTCGCCTGTTGCAGGGTATTGGATAAGGAAGAACCTCATCCACAATATACGTGTGACAGGACACTAGTTTGGCCTGACCAGTTTCAAACTCTTCTCGATAAGTTTCAACCGCGAAGATCGCACGGGAAATGTTGCATATGCCTCACGCTCAAAGACTGGTGCGTCATGTACGAGGTGGAGCAGACCGAATTCAATGTCCTTTTCAACCATACGTTTCGGGAGGTAGGCACTTCCTCCCAGCGATCTTATGTACTCATATGCCATCCTGGCTTGTGAAACTCTCATCATCGCTTCGGGGGCATCTGGAAATGCCCGCCTGTGATCGAGGCCGAATGAAAGGCCCCAATCAACAAAAACATAGCCCTTTACAAGGGCTTTTTCGATCTGCAAATCTTTCGAACTGGATACACACACAAACTCGAGTGTCGAAATCTTGCGAATCTGCATAATGTCGAGCTGCGCGGGCTCCAACATGATCGCGACGTCCAGAGTCCCGTCGATCAAACGACGTGTGAGAATTTCGGGCGTCTGCGATTCGGCGATTATTGCCATACCCCTGTTCGCCCGCCGTAAATCATGTAACCAGGATTGCAGTAACACATCCCACAATCTGAGGCTGCCTCCGACGACCAGTTGCTCGGTTGCGTCTGCAAGTGAAACGTCTTGACGCGCAACTCTCCAACCCGCCAGGATTCGTTCGGAATGACGGATCAATCTTGCCCCTTCCGGTGTCAATCGCATCTCACGGCGACTTCGCTCAAAAAGCATCACCCCCAGCTGCGTCTCCAACGATTTGAGCCGACTGCTCACTGCAGCTTGCGTCAGATGTAATGCATCCGCAGTACGACCGAAATGCCTGGTGCGATGCAACTCCAAGAATGTACGAAGTAGTTCAAGATCCATGCGCTATGATAAATATTATTTATATATATAACAATTTATATTAATTGGAATTATTATAATAACCGAAATAAGATATCATCTTTCTTCTTCACTTACGCAAATCCAAGCTAGTCAAGTTAAGTGCCGGCGTGATTTGGACTCTGGGCGCATACAACTTCAATCAACATCATCAATGCCGGGTTAATCCGGCCAAACGACGGAAGCGAAGGCAACGAATAGAATAAAGAGGTACAAAGTGATCAGAGTATTCTTAAGTGACCCTAATACCGGCGAGTCGCATCAAGGCGGAAAGGAGTTAATCGCAGATTGGGAGGCATCGGATAGCAAGCTTATCTGGGTTGACATCGGCGGTGAACCGCACTATTCAGAGGAAGCCCTGCTAGATGGATTCGGAATACACCCTTTTGCAATTCAGGATGCCCTGCGTCTCCGCCACCCGCCGAAACTGGAGCGTTTTGACGACTTTCTCTTCATCCTGCTTCGCGGCCTTGATGCCGATTCTATAGGCATAGATTTTGGTGTTATTCAACTCTCACTGTTTATAGGCGATCGATTCCTTCTGACCCGTCATGCTCAACCATCAGTTTCGGCCAATTGGCTGTTTGAAGAGCTCCAGCGCGATGCGACTATCATGAGTGAGGGACCTGGGGCGCTTGCAGTTCGCCTTAGCAACCGCCTTGCGCGGCGATACGTAGAAATACTCCTGGAATTGGAACCGCGCCTGGACGAAATCGAGGAACAGATGTTCCGTCAGCCCGACGACACCCTTCTGGCAGAGCTCACTGGCTACAAATCTCAACTCAGAAAACTTTCACGTATTGCGAACTATCATCAACAAATTGCCGAGAGGCTGAGAGACAACGATGACCCATTAATCGGCGCAGCACTGTCCCATGAGATTATCGATCTTTACGAGCAAATAGAACGCACTCGGAGTCTTGCCAATTTGCACTATCAGATATCTACCGATCTCACCGATGGCTACCTTGGCATGTCCTCACATCAGCTCAATCGTGTGATGCAGATACTTACGATCATTACTGTAATTTTCGTACCCCTGACATTTCTGGCAGGAATATATGGCATGAATTTCGAGAATATGCCGGAGCTGTCCACTCGTACCGGTTATTTCGTCGTCATTGGAATCATGGTCTTGATTGCGGTCTCCCAGCTCATTTACTTCCGCCGCAAGAAGTGGGTGTGATGGACAAGGACAAGACAATAATTGCAGATATGGTGGACGGTGATGTCTGGTCCGGCTGGTTGAGTGAAATCCAGTTATGGGTCAACGAATATCTGCTGTCGGGTGATACGTTGATCGAGCTCGTTCTGATTACTATCGCAGCCTCCATTGCCTGGCCGATTTCAATCTTTGTTCGGAACAGAATACTAGCACAGGGCGAAAAGTACGCTCGCTATGCTTTATTGCGCAGACTCTGGGCAGTGCTTGGAAAGCTCGCATTTCCTATCGTTTGGCTAGGTGTTCAATGGATTGTTGTTTTCGCTATGAATTACCTGGCGTATCGACACGCGTCGCTGGTCATCACGTCCAGTCTCCTGACTGCGTGGATCGTTATCAGTATAGCCACCGTGTTTGTGGCCAATCCACTTTTATCGCTAATCATCTCGATAGGCGCATGGATAGTTGCTGCGCTCAACATCGTTGGCTTGCTGGATAATGCAATTGCAGTGTTGGATGGCGCAGTGCTCACACTGGGTCAAGTCAACATATCGTTATTGATGGTAGTCCAGGGGCTGATTGCATTGGGAGTGCTTTTATGGATCACGGCAATAGCCGGGCAACTCATTGAAGGACGAATAAAATCGTCACCAAACCTGACGCCTTCCATAAAGGTATTGTCAACCAAACTGTTGCGAATCTTAATGGCGGTGGTGGCGTTCGTTTTTGCGCTGCAGATTGTTGGTATAAATCTTACTGCGTTTGCTGTATTTGGTGGTGCCATCGGTGTTGGTCTGGGTTTTGGACTGCAGAAAATTTTCGCGAACCTGGTTAGCGGCTTCATTTTGTTGTTGGACAAATCTATCAAACCCGGTGACGTTATCGCTATCGGCGATTACTACGGCCGGGTTGATTCTCTTGGTGCGCGTTATGTCTCTGTTCTGACGCGTGACGGGATAGAACATTTGATTCCAAACGAAGAGCTGATCACCACCCGGGTCGAAAACTGGTCGCACTCACACAACCTTGTTCGCGTCAGAAAAACAATCGGAGTTCACTATAAATCAGATGTTAGAAAAGCCATCATGCTTTGTCTGGAAGCAGCGGCAGAGACGCCAAGAATTCTGAAAGACCCGGCTGCCGTGTGTCAACTGCGGGAATTCGCCGACAGCTCCGTAAATCTCGAAATGAGATTCTGGATTGACGACCCGATGAACGGCAGGGCGAATGTTGTCAGCACCCTGCAACTTGGTATATGGGACAAATTTCACGAACACGGGATAGAGATTCCATATCCACAACGCGACTTACATTTACGGTCTTCCGCGCTCGCTTCATTAAGCAACGTCTGACACTCGCATGTTGATACCTTTCGTATCAACTGAACATTCAATTACAACATAAGGACTTTGCCATGAAACTTGCAATACTGTCATGCGGACCGAACTCTTACAGTACGCGGCGCTTGAAAGAGGCCGCACTGGAACGAAATTACGACGTAAAGGTACTTAACACGCTTAAGTTCGCCATCGACCTCGACCAGGGTCATCCGGATCTTTATTTTCGTCAGAAGCAACTCAGTCACTATGATGCGGTGCTGCCTCGTATTGGCGCCTCAATCACCTACTATGGAACGTCCGTCGTTCGACAATTCGAGGAAATGGATGTGTTTTGCGCGAACACGGCCAACGGTATAACGAATTCCCGCGACAAGCTTAGAAGCCTGCAAATTCTCAGCCGTCATCACATCGGCATTCCTCGAACGACGTTTGTCAACGACAAGAAGGATGTACTTCCGGCCATTGAGCGGGTGGGCGGCGCACCAGTCGTCATCAAACTCATCGAGGGAACCCAGGGCATCGGCGTATTGCTGGCGGAATCCATCAAGGCCGCCGAGTCCATCATCGAACTTCTGCAAAGCCAAAAACAGAATGTGCTGATTCAAAAGTTTGTGGCAGAAAGTAAGGGCAAGGATATCCGCGCTTTCGTCGTCGGCGATCGCGTCGTGGCCGCGATGAGGCGGGTCGCGCAAGGCCAGGAGTTTCGCAGCAATGTACACCGGGGTGGCGTCGCTGAGGCCATAGACCTGCCCGAGGAATATCGTCAAACGGCTGTTCGCTCTGCACAAATACTTGGATTGCGGGTCGCCGGCGTTGATATGCTTGAGAGTGATGCAGGTCCGCAAGTCATGGAAGTGAATTCGTCGCCCGGTCTTGAAGGTATTGAACGATGCACTAATCTCGATATCGCCGGTGCCATCGTTGAATACATTGCCGCACGTGTTGACTTCCCGGAGATTGATGTGCGGCAACGACTGACCGTCAGTAGTGGGTACGGCGTGAGCGAAATTCACATACCTAGGGGTTCAGGTTTCGCTGGAATGACAATTGCCGAAACGAAGCTGCGGGATAGCGATGTTAACGTACTTACATTGTATCGGGACAAAACCGAAATCCCCAATCCTCGAGTTGACCGGAAGTTAGAATCTGAGGACAGGCTTTTATGTTTCGGCAAACTCGATGCAATGCGTGGCTTGCTTACGCCGAAATCGCAGCGTCGCAGGCGCCCCGACATCAAAAAACTTGGATGAGCCGTGTTCACGCATTGCCATCAGGGTAGCGGAAATATTTTCTATAATGACTTGCAGGCAAACCCAAGGAGAAAACCCATCACCCTGACCTTGTTAATTTTACGAGGCGAACGGGCCTACGAGGCAAACGGGCCGAGGCAAACGGGCCGGATACATTAACAGAAATTGTATCCAGCCCTTTTTATTGAACTTCCGGCTAAACGGTCTTTATCCTAGATGCCGCCTCCACCAATGGGTGTTTCGCGGGTTTTGACGATTACACCACCGTCGTTGCGGGTGACGAGGCTACCGGGTGGGGTGCTCTGCAACAGGAATACGTTGCCGGCCACGGTGGTGCCGCGGCCGATCACGGTGTCGCCACCGAGAATGGTACTGTTTGCATAAACCACCACGTCGTCTTCAACGGTAGGGTGGCGCTGGATGTGTTTGATCGGGCGGCCGTGTTCGTCAAGCGGAAAGCTCTTCGCGCCGAGAGTCACGCCCTGGTAGAGCTTGACGTTGTTGCCGATGTGGCTGGTTTCGCCGATGACAACGCCGGTGCCGTGGTCGATAAAGAATCCCTTGCCGATGGTGGCGCCGGGGTGGATATCAATGCCAGTGAGTGAATGGGTGTGTTCGCTCATGATGCGCGGGATCAAAGGCACTTCGAGTCTATAGAGCTCGTGGGCGATGCGGTGCGAGGTGATGGCGACGAGACCGGGATAGGCTAGTTTGATCTCAGCGTAGCTCAGCGCTGCAGGATCGCCGTTGTAGGCGGCTTTGATATCCTCAATCAGCAGGGTTCGGATTTGCGGCATGCGCGAGAGGAAGGTGTTCAGAATTTCGGTGGAGGCCATGAACAAGTTGTCGATCGGCGGGCGATTTTCGTGCAGGTCGGCCGCGCCCATCCAGCGAAAGGGCATGGCTTTTTCAATTTCCTGCTTGAGAATGTCGGATGCGTTCTTCAACTGCTTGATGAAGAATCCCCGGAAGTCCGTCGGCTCGGGCATGTACTTGCCCGGAAACAGGATGTCGGAGAGGATCCGCAACGCTTCGATGACCCGATCAAGCTCCGGATGTTCCCAAAGCGGACGGTCGGGCAAATCTGCATCGCCGACCGCGTAAAGTGGAATCAGTTCTTCGGCGATTTTTTCAATTTGTCTAATGGTGTTCATGAGAGATCAGCTCTAATAACAGCCTGTAAGCATACGCATAACCAGGCGAGAGGTATTGATGTGGGTCAATGGCTAGAGGACGTCGGCTCATTATGGATGACAATTATTGTCAGTTTTACTGACCTATTTTGGATGACTGCAAATTAATTTAGCTAAACCCGATTTAGCCAAGAATTTTTATTATTCTCTATCACGTTGTATTTATTGTTATTTAATGTAATTATTATTAAATAATTCATTTCGGCTCGATTATTGCATCTATATAACATAGCCAATGATTGGTGAGATTTCACAGTTTTTGGATCGTGAAATTCCGACATGGAAAATGCTTGCGGATTCCCCGCAAACACATAGTCTCCCGAAAGTGGTTTTTAAGATTGTCCATTAGGGCTATCCGGAATCACTAACTCAGTCTGCAAAATCAGGCTGAATCTGAGGAGAAAAGAAAATGTTAGATTTAGTTACAATATTTTTGATGACATTCTCGGCTGCGTTTATTGCCGTCCGTCTTTATCGTGCCGTAGATGGTTGGCAAGGTTTCAGGCAACCATTGGTGGGGCAACAAAACAAACCTTCAAAGATGTCACTCAAGGCTCAGTTGGGATTCATATCACTGATTTCCGAACCCAGGCAGAAAGCGAAGACAGTCAGACTCCGTAGCCCTAAAAACGGAGTAAAAGCACCATGGGGTTGGTAGTAGTTGCCAAGGGCGTGTGAACTGTCAGGGTGCAAAGCCAATGGATCAGTCGATAAACACCAGGTGGCAGCGCATCAATATCAACAGGTGATTCAACCACCTCACCATCCACCGTGTAATCACGCCAGGCAAACGGGCCGGATACGTTAACCATTATTGGTAGGAAATTGTATCCGGCCCCTTTTTTGGCCCCTTTTTATCTTTCTTCTTTTTATTCTTTTTATTGGAGCTGCTGCGCTATCCAGGTGTCGATCTTCGCTTCCATCAGATTCAATGGCAGTGCACCTTCCTCCAGGATCCGGTCATGAAACGTCCGAATATCAAACCGGTCACCCAGCTGTTCCTGCGCCCGTTGACGTAATTCAAGGATCTTCAGCATACCCAGCTTGTAGCCCAGTGCCTGGCCGGGCCATACCGCGTAACGTTCAATTTCTGCGGTGGCTTCATCGAGATGAATACCCTCAGTGGCAACAGAATAGTCAATCGCGCGCTCCCGACTCCAGCCCATCGCGTGCATGCCGGTATCGACCACCAGCCTGACCGCTCGATGTAATTCCTGCTGCAGGCGGCCAATGTCATCGACCGGGTCATTTTCATAAAGCCCCATTTCGCTTGCAAGGTACTCAGCATAAAGGCCCCAGCCCTCACCGGCTGCGTTGGAATAAAAAATGGTATTCAGGATGGGCAGCGAAGGATCGAGGCCCAACATGGTCTGTAAGTGATGTCCCGGGTTGGCTTCGTGATAAGTCAGTGTCTGCAGGGAATACGACGGCAGGGTGGCTGTGTCGGCCAGGCTGATCCAGAAGGTGCCGGGGCGGCTGCCATCCATCGACGGGGCATCATAAAAAGCGCCACTGGTGGACTTTTCGCGATGAGGTGGAACAACCCTGATTGCAACTTCCTGCTCGGGTAATTTACCAAACCACTGCGATAACCTGGCGTCTGCCAGTGCAAGGTCGGCTGCAAGGTCAGCCATCAGTTGCTCCTTGCCTTCAGCGGTATTGGAATATATGTATGCAGGGTCCTGCAGCATGTCACTCATCCGTGCACCTACCGTGCCCTCGGAATAGCCGATAACTTTGAGCAACTGGTCCATTTCTCCGTGGATGCGCTGCACCTCGTTTAGCCCTATAGCATGGATCTCATCGGCTGACAGGGTCGTGTCAGTCATGTGTGTAATCATGGCCTGGTAAAAGGCAGCTCCATTGGGCAGACGGCCAACGCCTGCTTCGTGAGATGCCACTGACAGGAGTGCGGTCAGGGCATCTATCAATCGCCTGGTGGCTGGATAAACCTGCTCATCGACCACAGCAACGGCCTGCATCACAAATTCGTCCGCTCGCTCAATGCCGGCATTGGCCAGCTTCTGGCTGAAAGTAGTCACCAGGGTACTCTCGGGCGCCGGAACTGCGAGCCCAAGAGCCAGATTGGAGATTGCCCGGTCGATGCTGAAATCGGGCGGCACAACGCCCACATCACGATCGTATGCCATTTTCTCGATCACATCATCGAGCACCATGGCATAGAGATTCAATCGGTTGAGATAGGCCACGGCGTCCGCTTTGGTTTGCACCGCCATCTTGTCCTCGAGTATTCCGGGGATTTCAACATGAGGGCCGGACAGGTGAGAGACTGCGTAGGGAAGGAACCAGTTTCCATATTCACCCAACACGGAGCCATAATCGACCAGGGTTGCCGGTATGTAGGCATTACCTGCTTCCGTTTTGACCAGTTGCAGACTGATTTTCTGGCTTTCGGTCAACGTTGTGTCATTGATGCTTGCCAATTCATCAAGCATCGCCTTTAAGCCCGCCCGTCTTTCAGTTTCACCGGCTGGGGAATAATTGCCCAGGCGGCTGGAGGTACCGGCACCCGCTTTTTCATCAGGTATACCAAAATAAGTTGCCGTTTCCGGTCGTAGAGCGAAATAGTCCTTCGCCAGCTGTTGCATCCGGCTGTCGAAATCCGTGGCCACACTTGTCGCGGTCTCGGTGGCCTTTTCCGTCGGTACAACGGCGGGTTGTTCATCGGTACAGGCCAACAGGGTAAAGCTGCTTAGCAGGGCGAGGGAGAGATTCTTGATCATTAAATCGTGCTCTGAAATTAAAGTCCGGGGAGCGTAGCGGTTTTCTACTGCGGAATCCACTCCGAGTTCCCCCGGCCCAATTTGGTATTGTGGTACTCAAGTTGTCGGATTTTGCTTTTACGAAAGAGCAGGATACCCGCCGCTTCTTTAGTCGGGCCTTAATGTAAAGTTCCCATTGTTTATGGCATATTATTGGTCGCGTCTTGGCGTGAGCCAGGACAATTCCGGATTTCGCTACTCAGCAGCCTTGGCAGGTTGTTCTTCAGATAGAAGTATGCTGAGCAACTCCATCACTTCATGGGCAGTGGAGGGTAAACGAACGTTTCCGTTGTCTTCACCGAACTTCAAACATAACCTTGATTTCAATTCCTGGTTGAGATCAAACAGGCCAATACCATGCATGGCCCAATCCGCAAATTTTCTTTCCTTAATCTCTGTGAAGCTGATCAATTGTGTCCCTTCATGACGCGCATCGCGCGCGATTCGTTCAAAGGTTGCATTCAATGGTTCAAACGGCCCCTCCAATACCTGGAGAAAGTGAGTTTCCGTTACAACCAGTACCCCTGTAATGTCATTTGCGGGATTATTACGAGTGCTGCTGACAAGAATCGACTCCACCAAATCCCAATTGGCCGGGCCCTTACAACGGCTTTTGTATATCAATAGATTCAATTGTCCTGCCGAAGATGTGTTGCCCCTAAGTTTCTTGATCGTGTGCGGGGTAATAGGTTGCGATCGGTTCACCTCGTGATCGCGTTTGACTCCCTCGGATGTGATTTCATATGCCCAGGCTAAAAACAGGGCAAGCGGAAAGCCGGCAGCCAATAGCACCAGCACGGTCTTTATCGCCCAGTCCGGCGTGCCAAAGCTCTCAAACACCAACTGTAAAACCTGAGCGACCATCCACGCAATGAGCACGTAGGCAAAGCCCACCTTGAAGACTTTTCGGCGTTTTAATTCGTTAAAAATTGACAAGGGCTGACTTCTTTGTTTCCGTTATTGCTGTAGAGCATAGTTGTTTAGCCAATAAATTCCAAAAGAATCATTAAATATGAGCGGTCTGGTGCTTCCACCTGATCCCAAAACTTTCTTCTTTTTTAGTTTGGTGCTGCCTGTAGGTCTTCGCGAAGTGTCTTTGCGGGCAGCCAGACATACCAGCGTTTGTCCCGTGGTGCCAGCCTGTCCGCGAGCAAGCCGCCTGAAAATACTCCGATGGCGCTACCCAGGCCAATGATCAAAGCTAACCAGGTGCCGAGCTCGCCAGTTGACATACCATAGCTGCGTATCATGAACGATGCCGTCCAGCTACTGATGCTGTAGCCTGCGAATGCGTTGAGAGCCGCTCCCATTGCCATGTGCCTAAATGAGCGTCTGTTCCAGAGCAGTGCGGTGGTTTGGCTAAAGGGCACCGCTGTTGTCGATGCCTTGCGATTTTCTGACTGGCCTCGAACAGGCTCGACCAATGTCATTCTAACCAGTGCTGCCAGCAGGATGCCGGGGAAAAGGGGCCGGATACATTTTTTAAAATGTATCCGGCCCCTTTTTTTGCGTTGGCCCCTTTTCCGGGGTTACTCTCACCCCAAACCTCGTGACCCAGATATTGTGGGCACCCAATGGTGTCATCGATTTTTTGCCTTTTCACACAGAACCATGTAATCATGCGCGACTCCAGATTGTTCTGAAAAGGTCCCTGTCATGTTCTCACGCTTAATTCTGACCCTGATCCTGTTGTCCACCGCCAGTGTAACGATTGCTGAGGATGACACCGGGACACGTATGTTGCGCTACCCGGATTTGCACGCCAATCAACTGGTATTCACTTATGCCGGCGATTTGTGGCTGGCACCAGTTGACGGCTCCCAGCCTGCTCGCCGCCTCACGTCCCACCCTGGTATGGAGCTATATCCGCGTTTCTCCCCGGATGGCTCACAGGTCGCCTTTACCGGTCAGTACCGCGGTGATGAACAGGTTTATGTTATTGACACAGTGGGCGGCAAACCCACCCAACTGACGTTTTACCCCACCCAGGGTCCCTTGCCATCGCGCTGGGGTACAGATCATCAGGTATACGATTGGACCCCGGATGGTCAGGCGGTATTGTTCCGTTCCAACCGTCAGTCATTCAATGACCCCATGCTCTATCGGGTTGCTGTCCACGGTGGTTTGCCGGAAGCCTTACCTATGCCACGGGCAGGCTCAGGTGTCTACTCACCCGATGGTAACAGCATTGTTTACTCTCCTTTATTTCGAGATTTCAGAACCTGGAAACGTTATCAAGGCGGCTGGGCACAAAACCTTTACATCTACGATCTTGGCGCTGGCACAGCGCGGCAGATCACCAACCACGAGCGCACCGAACGAGACCCCGTCTGGCTGAAAACCGGCTTGTTTTACGTTTCGGACCGCGATGGCACGCTGGAGCTGTTTGCCCACAATGAGAATGGTGATACACAGCTGACCGAGTACGACACCTGGGACATCAAATGGGCCAGCGGTGATGGCGCGCAACGCATCGTCTATGAAGTGGCCGGCAGAATTGGACTTTATGATACCGTCAGCAATCAAGAGACCCTTTTGAGGGTGCTGGTTCCGGATGACCAGGTGCGACGTACGGCCCGCAGCATAAAAGTCGGTGATCAGATGGAGGATTTCAATGTGTCTCCGGACGGCAAACGTGCGCTGGTTGTCGCACGTGGTGATGTGTTCTCAGTGCCAGTTGAGCACGGTATCACGCGCAACCTGACCCAGCGCGGCAACGCCCACGACCGTGAGGCCGTGTGGTCACCGGATGGTCGCCAGGTGGCTTTCATCAGTGACCGTAACGGTGAAGAGCAACTGTTTGTGATACCGGGTAATGGCGGTGCGGCGAAAGCGCTGTCCGACGCGGTACCGACGCGGCTTTACTACCCCATTTGGTCTCCGGACAGCAAGCATATTGCCTATCACGATCACCGTGGTGTGATTCATGTCACAGACCTCGAAGGTAAACACCACCAGGTCTTTGATTCGCCCTACGACACCGTTGACGACTATGTCTGGTCACCCGATTCCCAATGGCTGAGTTTTAGCAATCAAACCAAATCGGGGGCAAAAGCGCTGTATCTGTGGTCTGCTGCTTCCGGCAAGGTAAGCATGGCCACCAAGGGCTTTTTTAATGCTTACTCACCCTCATTCAGTCACGATGGAAAACACTTGTTTTTTATCGGTGATCGTCAATTTGCACCGCAAATAGGGTCGTTTGAATGGAACTATGTGGTCAACCGGGCCAGTGGGATTTACGCCCTGGCATTGACCAAGGATGCCGGTAACCCATTCTCCGTCCGTAATGATGAAGTGTCCATCAAGGAGGCCGGCAATGAAGACAAAAATGGCAAGAAGGACAGCGAAAAAGACAAAGAGGACAAAGAAGAAAGCGTGAAGGTCGATGTTGATTTTGACGATCTTGCCGAACGGGTGATCAAGGTTCCGGTTGATGAAGACAATATCAAGGGCGTGATAAGTCTGAAAGACCGCCTGCTTTACGTGACCAGCGGCGCTTTCTACTACGGTCGCTCATCCGACACGAAAGTTGCCCTGCGCTCATATGATCCTAAGGAGCGGAAAAGTGAGATTCTAATAGAAGAGCTGAATGAAGTTGAAGTCAGCGCTGATGGCCAGTTTGCTTTGATCAGCAAGGATGACGGCATTTACCGTGTGGAGTTGGATAAGCCCAAAGAACCGAAAAAAATTGACCTGAGCAACCTTATCGTGAATCGTGCACCCGCCGAGGAATGGGTGGTCATCTTTGATGAAGTCTGGCGCCGATTCCGTGACTATTTCTATGTCGACAACCTGCACGGCTATGACTGGGAGGCCCTGCGTGGCCGCTACCGCCCGTTGGTGGTTGATGTCTCCACCCGCGAAGACCTTAATACGCTCATGGGAGAAATGATTGCCGAGCTGAGTGTGGGCCATGCCTACGTACAGGACGGTGACCTGCAGGCCGGTGATCGTTCATCGGTAAGCCTGTTGGGCGCGCGCTTTGAGTTGGACGAGCGCAACAATCGTTATCGCATTGCACACATCTACTCCGGCCAAAACGAAGAGTCGAAATATCGCTCACCACTGACCGAGGTTGGCGTGGATGCCGGTGTCGGTGATTATATTTTGGCGATTGACGGCAAAAATCTCGACGGTGCGATCAACCCCTATGCCCTGTTGACTGATCTTGGCAAACAGCCGGTTGAGCTGCTGGTCAATGACAGTCCTGATACTAAAGGCGCACGCCGTGTGCTGGTAGATCCCATCGCCGATGAAGGACCACTGGTGTATCTGGAGTGGGTGCAGAATAACCTGAATTATGTGAACGAGCAATCCAACGGGCGAGTGGGCTATCTGCACATCCCGGACATGGGTTCCGGCGGCATTTACGAATTCATCAAATGGTTCTATCCGCAGATTCGCAAGCAGGGCCTGATCGTGGATGTTCGCGGTAACGGCGGCGGCAATGTGTCGCAAATGATCCTGCGGCGCCTGATGCAAAAACCACTGGGCTTTGGGTATCGTGCACATAGCGAATGGGTGGACACCTACCCGCAAATAGCCTTCAATGGGCCAATGGTTTCACTGATCAGCGAAAACTCAGCTTCGGATGGTGACATCTTCCCCTACTTCTTCCGTGAGCTTGGCCTGGGCCCACTGATCGGCAAAAAGACCTGGGGTGGGGTTGTGGGCATCACTGGTCATGGCCCTTTACTCGACGGCGGTAACGTTTTCGTGCCGGAATTTGGCATGGGACAAACCGGCAAAGGCTGGATAATTGAAGGCGAAGGGGTGACCCCGGATATTGAAGTGGCCAACAATCCTACAACGGACACAGATG